>Ga0163163_10002184_pt1 | contig 16483 bp, 20 predicted proteins | sample S65metaG_FD_119766 | JGI IMG/M metagenome (GOLD analysis project Ga0163163, IMG submission 119766) | Switchgrass rhizosphere microbial communities from Kellogg Biological Station, Michigan, USA - S6-5 metaG | ecosystem: Host-associated > Plants > Roots > Rhizosphere > Soil | place: USA... | reverse complement strand
GCCAGATCGAGCGCGCGCTGCCAGGACTTCGGATCGATGCGTTCCGGATGACGCGGTACCGGCCAGCGATCGACACCGAGGAACTGCCCTGGCTGCAGCGCGACATCGCATAGTGTCTGCGGCCAGCGATGCGCCGGATCGGTCGCGCGATTGATCACGACCTTCATCACCGCCGCCATACCGGCATCGCCCTGGTCACGGGCTTCGCTGAAGCCCACCAGCGCCAGGCACGTGTGACCATAGTTGCGCTCGAGCGGGGCCGACTGCGCTGGCGCGTCGTCGTTGAAATCCAGGCCGGAGCCGAGGACGGCCAGGATGCCTAGCAATTTGGCGAACGTGGTCACGCGGCGGACGCCAGCGAGGCTTTCGCTGCCAGCGATTCCTCGGTGATCACGATCATGCTGCGCGCGCGCAGGCGCAGAGTGATCGAATCGCCTGGTTGCAGCAGCTGTTCGGATTCGAGCGCATGCGGCTCACCGCCGGAATTGACATCGGAGCGAACGACCTGGATCTTGACGGTGCCGACGTCGCCGGTATGGGTCAGGCGCAACGGAATTTGCATTTGTATACTCCTTTCAGGCGATGCCACGGACGGCGGCAGAAAGTTCGCGGGCGCGCAGCTGCTCGGCGCGTGCTTTGCCGGCGCGAATCGCGCTCAGCGTGTCGTGTCCGTTCTTGATGCCCCAGCTGACTGAGGCCGTGGCGTTGCTCGCTGTGCCGCCGAGCGCGAGTGCGAAGCGGTAGACGACCGCGCTGACGGACTCGGCGTCGAGGTTTGCGGCGGCAGGCATGACGAAGAAGGCGACGGCGCTCATTGCGTGACTGCCGCATAGATCTGCGATGCGCCGAAGCCGACTAAGCAGATCGACGCGCATATCGCGACGGCGTAGCCGAGGAACGCGAGGAAATCGTTTAGCTTCATGGGAGCGATCCAAAAGGCCAATTACTGACGGGCACGCGCCGACCGAACGGGGCGCACGAGGCCCTCGCCGTCCTGGAGGTGGTAGTAGGAACCGCCGTAGTAGAAGTAGACGAGCCAGGCGTAGTCAGAGGGCGACGAGGCGAACGGGGTGCTGGTCCAGCACCAGCCGCCTTTGGTCTGGAAAAAATCCGTGTCGATCGCCGGATCGAAGCGCGAATCGTCGACGAGCGTGAGCAACTCCTTGCGCGTTGGCATGCGCCAATCAGTGAAGCCGGCGAGGTCGAGTTCCGCCGCCAGCTTAGGTGCTTTCGCGAAGGTCGTGCGCTTGGAAAGCTCCGTACGCGGCCACATGAGATCGGTTTCGGTGTCGAGCACGGCAACCCATTCGGCTGCCTCGTGCGGAAGCTGTTCGCCAGTGCTGCTGATCTTGATGAAGCGGCTCATGGTGTGACTCCTTTGCGCAACAGACGATCCTCGGCCGCGCGGCGCGCAAGCTCAGCTGTCGCGAAGTGCTCGAGGCGCGAGCCGTGGTTGTTTTCGGTGGCGAGCGCGGCATACGTGCCGCAGTCGTGAACGGTGACGAGCTCGCCGCAGCCGTGCGTGGCGCAGAACTGCAGGCCGTCCATGTCCGGGTCGGTCCAGAGGTACGCGCTCACGGGCGGCAGCCTGTGGGCAGGTACTTGAGCGCGATCGTGCTGCTCGAGCACGTCCAGACTACGGAACCGGCGTCAGGCGCGAACGTCGGCGACAGCGACAATGTTTGCCCGACAACAGCCTCATTGACCTGGTTGCCGTACTTGACGGTGATCACGCCGTCGACCACGTCAAGCTCGGTCACGAACTTGCCGGTGATGCTGGTGGGTGCTGCGAGCCCGGCGATCGTGTTGTCAGCGGGCGGAGTGCCGGTATGGCTGTAGACGTCAGCGACCGCGGTCTTGGCGCCGTCGGCAAGAACGATGCCTTCGGACACCTGGGAGCGGATGACGTAGTCCTGGTAGGCGGGGATGGCGATCGCGGCAAGGACAGCGATGATCGCGACCACAATCATCAGCTCGATCAGGGTGAAGCCGGTGCGGAATTTCATGGTGCGCCCTCGAAGTCCGGGATGGACTGAGGGCGGAAATTACAGGATTCTGTAGTTTATGTCAACAGGATTCTGTAACTTTTGTTGCTATCGCTTAGTGTGCGCTATCTGCACGCCTGGATTTCGTCGTCCGTCATCACGGTCTTGAAGACGCAATTGGGCTTGTCTGGCTCAATTGGTTTCGCTCGTGGCTTTGGCGCTGCTTGTGGCGCTGGATCGACGGCCAAAGCGTGAGGTTTCCATCCAGGCATGTCTTCGACTCGCATGGGATGGTTAGCCTGCTGATTTGGACTGTGAGGCTTTGCACATTCCGCTTTGGGCTTAGTCCATATTTTAGGCATCCAATAGGCCTCTAATGAGCCTGGGCTGCGCACCTTCCGCCTCTCTGAAAAAATGGCATAGTCAACAATGTATACTAATTCACCATCGTTGAATGATTTACATGTTCCGCTTGCGACTGCTAAAAGCATGATTTTTCGCGCTGCAGTTTCGTCCCCCTTGTATGAAGCGATCGTATCCAAATCGCTTTCCCGAAGACACCCGATTGCAACAGTGCCGTCGATTCCGACAATGCAATAGTCTGGCTCATCGGCTTGAGAGTTAGCCATTGCAATGAATGATGTTAAAAAAAAGGCGACGCGTTTCATTCCTTTAATCCTCCCAGCTGCCTATCCAACGCACCCGGCCGATTATTTCGATCGGTTCGCGTTTTGAATCCATCCGGCGAGGTTTGCTCCAGCCGTGATCTCCGTTCGGATTATCTGCTGCGAAGAATATAGTGTCGTCGAGGATCATTGCCCGTTTGACTTGATATTCCCTGCCCATCCCGTGAACTTGGATCACGAATAGGGCTCCATCGCGCGGCCTTTTGTCATTGGTGTCGAATAGCACGGCATCACCATTATGGACTCGCGGCAGCATTGAATCGCCTCTGCCATAAAAGACCGCCAATGCGTCTGGCTGCAGGCGTTTACGATGCAAACTGCTCGCCTTGAATTTGAGCTTATGCGATTCCGCGTATTCATCGGCTTCGGCGCCATTGCCGAGTCCGACCGCCTGAGCATACCCGCGTATGTCGGTCCAGTCTGATTCGACAATTGAAGCATCGCGTTCTTTCGGGCCGCGGCCCGTCGCAAGATATTTATCAGATATGTCAAGCGCAGCTGCTATTGCCCAAAGCTTGGTGCTCGATTTCTGTCGGCCACTCTCGATTTCTTTCAGTGTGCTGTATCCGACGCCAGAGCGACGCGCCAGCTCTGGCCAATCCCAGTTTCTAAGCCGGATTTCCTCCGCAATTCTTTGACCTAATGTGCTCATGGCCGAATGCTTACAGAATTCGGTAACAGGATGCTGTTGACACTGAGCTACAGAATCCTGTAGATTCTGCGTCATGAAGACCTGGGCCGAACGAATCACCGAGCTAGAGGCAGCAGGCCGGTCGCTTACGCAAATAGCTAACGACATCGGAACGTCACAGCAGGCGCTATCTGAATTGAAGCAAGGGCGCAGCAAAGAGCCGCGTGGCATGGCTGCCGTTCGATTGCATGAATTGCATTTGCAGGTCTGCGGCGGTGATGCCGAGGCGGCGTGAGATGAGACCGGCGCGCATCGTTATCCTGGTATGCCCGTGCTGCGGTAATCCGCGCTGCCAGCGCCGCCGCGTCGCGCCGGCATCGAATGACAATCGGCCGTTACCTGATTCGAACGCCAGCGCTGTAACCAGCAATCGGCCTTTTCCGCGACTATCCGGTGGCGCGGCTGCTGCGTTGCCTATGCCAGCGCTTGAACTAGTTCGCGCAGTAAGTTCGATTCGGTCTGCATGCCGTTTGTCTGATTGCGCGCCAGCGTCTCGGAGCCGCGCAGGTAATAGCCTTGCGGTAGCGCCGCGACGGTCAGCGCGTCGGCTTGAGCCAGAGCGAGAAATTGCATGACCGCGCGCATCTGCACTTCCGGCAATGCGCGGATCAACGACGCGCACACTGCGCGATATTCGAGCAGCCGACCTTCGAGTGTTTCGAGACGGCCGAATAAGTGCTCGATCAATTCGCGATCGGTGATCTGTTCCATGGTGGGCTCCGGCTGGTTGGTTACGTCGCTGTACCAAGCATGCCGGAGCGCCGCCTTTTTCTCCAACACTCCGGCTTCCCAATGGGCACAGCGCCCGCCTGCCGTTAGCCAGGCTTTGGGTAATGCCGGTTTTTTCTTCCCCTTGCTCGCGCATGCGGGCATTCCACCATTCTTGCCGGAGTAGGGCATGTCGAACGATTCCCCGTCAGCCAACAGCTCGATGCCAACACGATCGCGATTGATCATGCATCGCACTATGCAGGCGATCAGCGCCAGCGGGCTCAATATCCTGAAGTTCGCCTCGCGCGTTGCCGAGAGATATGTCGATTCTGTGCAGCCGCTGGAGCGCATCGTGGATTTCCACGAATCGGGCAGAACCGTGGAATCGGCAGCGCGCGCAGAGCTTGGCAATGGGAAGCTCGTCGATCGGTTCATCAAGGGTGTTGTGCGCTTCCCGGTGGACCTCGAGGAAATATGGGTGGACTGTCTGCCCGAACCGAACCGCAGTGATCTGATCCGCGAGCTGGCATGGCGCTATGGGTTGATCGGGGCCAAGCTCCCAGCCGAGACGGCACACGAGCATATGGCACGGCTCAGTGATGTACTGGCCGACGCCGGTCGTACGGCCCAACTGCTCGCGCCGATGTTCGGGAGCGGCAAGCTCAGCCTTGAAGGCGAGAGCGGGCAGCGCATCACGCATTCGATGGTGGTAATTGATCGCGCGATTGGCAACCTGGTGAGCCTGCGCGAGCAGATCGAATCACAACAGCAGCCAAAGCCTGCAGCCAAACCGGCGAAGCGCCGGCGCTGAAGTGATAGCCATGGGGAGATTCCATGCGCATCGCGTAGCCGATCTGCCGCCGAAGACGGCGGCACAGGTGCGCCATGCCATGGACGTGCTCGAGGGCGACGCGGTGTTCACTGACGTCGATCATGCGGAAGCCGCTGCGTTACTCGCGCAACGACAGGATTCTCCGCAGCGCTGTCTTGAACTGACCCCGCTCCCCAATAGTGGAAAAGTATACGATTCGCAGTTTGCTGCGGGTGATAACAAATATGGCCGTGGCAAAGGTACTCCCTAGCACCTATAGACGCGGGTAGAAAGACCGCGTTTTTCGCGTAGTTAGTTGACTTGTAAGTTACTGAATTCTCGGGACTGGCATTGACCTCAAACTATCAAGATATCCTCGACCAGCTCAGAGCCGGCGGTTTGATCGTCGAGTCGCTCGAGGTCGGGCGTCTGATTCGATGCAAGGTCGATGGCGATCGAGAGAAGCGCGGCTGGTACATCCTGCACGAGATCACCACCGGCACCGGCGATCGCCTCTATGTCGGATCATGGGGAATCTGGCGCGGCAACGACCAGGGCGCGACGAAGCTCGAGCTCCGCGGCGCCAAGTCGCAGCTCACCGACGACCAGCGCGATGCCCTGCGTCAGCGCGCTCGCGAGGATCGTCGCCAGGCCGAGGAAGCTCGCGCCGTCGAAGCGCGCCGCGCCGCCGAGCGCGCATCAGCCACCTGGGCAAAATGCCTACCGACAGGGGAGTGCGACTACCTCGCGCGCAAGGGCGTCGGCGCGCACGGTGTGCGCTTCTCGCCATCCGGCGCGCTTGTCATTCCGCTGCTCGACGCGGTCGGCGTCATCCATGGCCTGCAGGTCGTGCGATCACGCAAGAACGCCAAGGCCGAGCACCGCCCGGAGAAAGAATTCTGGCCGCAAGGTCTGGTCAAGAAAGGACACTTCCACCTGATCGGCGGCACGCCGACGTGGATCGTGCTGATCGCCGAAGGCTATGCCACCGCCGCATCGCTGCACGAGGCCACCGGTCATCCGGTCGCGGTCGCGTTCGACGCCGGCAACCTGGCGCCGGTCGCTCAGGCTCTGCACGCCCGCTATCGCACCGCGCGGCTCCTCATCTGCGCCGACGACGACATCTTCGCCACGCACAAAGGCACCGACGCCTGCGGCGGACGCATCGTCCTGCCCGAGCACGACACCGATTGCCCGCACTGCGGCAAGCCGCACAAGCGCATCAACACCGGCGTCAACGACGCTAGCATCGCCACGCTGCTCGTCAACGGCGCGTTCATCGTGCCCCGCTTCGCCGACGAGGCTGGCCGCCGCGCCAAGTTCGTCGACCGCGGCATCAAGCTGTCCGATTTCAACGATCTGCACGCGCTCGAAGGCCTGCACGTCGTGCGCGCCCAGGTCGAAGGCCGCCTCTCGGAGCTCAAGTGGTCCCCGAAAACTGCGGCGATCACATCAGGCACAAGCGGGGAGGGGAAGGCGACGCTCGAGCCGATCAAGACGCTCGACGAACTGCTCAGTCGATTCACGCTGGTCTACGGCCAGTCCGGCACCGTGTTCGATCGCGCCGAGCACCAGCTCGTCGCGCTCAGCGACATGCGCGACGCCTGCCTCACGCGCTATCTGCATCGCAGCTGGGCCGAACATCCGGCGCGCGCGATCGTGCGCATGGAAGAGGTCGGCTTTGATCCCGGCGGGCGCGATCCGAACGTCACCTGCAACCTATGGGGCGGCTGGCCGACGAAGCCATCGAAGGAGGGCAGTTGCGAGAAGCTGCTCTCGGTGTTGCGCTACATGTGTAGCGCCGACGAGAAACCCGAAAAGTTATACGAGTGGATTTTGTGCTGGCTGGCCTATCCGATCAAAGTGCCCGGCGCGAAAATGAAGAGCACGCTTGTGGTGCACGGCCCGGAAGGCACCGGCAAGAACATCTTTTTCGACGCGTACCGGATGATCTATGGCCGCTATGGCCGCATCATCGGCCAGGACGCGATCGAGGATCGCTTCAACGACTGGTCGTCGCGCAAGCTGTTTCTCATCGCCAACGAGGTCGTCGCGCGTAGCGAGCTGTTCCACGTCAAGAACAAGCTCAAGTCGCTGATCACCGACGACCTGATCCGCATCAATCCGAAAAACATGGCCGCCTACGATGAGCGCAACCATGTGAACCTGGTATTTCTTTCGAATGAAATGATCCCGGTCGTGCTGTCCGAAGACGACCGGCGCTACGCCGTCTGCTACACACCGCCGCCGCTCGCTGCGGATTTTTACGAGCAGGTCGGTGAAGAGATCAAGGCCGGCGGCGTGGCTGCATTGCACCGGTACCTGCTGGATCTGGATATTGGCGCATTCAGCGAGCACACCAAGCCGCCGCTGAATTCCGCCAAGCTCGAACTGATCGAACAGAGCCGCGACAACATCAGCCGGTTTTTCTTTGATTTGGAAGACGGGGATATTCCCGGCTTCACCGCCATGCCGGCGCTGGCCAAGCACGTCTACGAGGCCTATCGCACCTGGTGCAGCTCGACCGGCCATCGCGCGGCGCCAATGCCAAAGCTGATCAGCACGTTCAAGCGCAAGCATCTCGTCGTCGCATCGCGCGAGCGCTGGAAAGACGAATTCGCCGCGATCAAGGGTCCGCACGGATTCCTGATGCTCGGCGGCCTGGCGAAGACCGAATGCCCGCCAGGCAAGGATCGCCTCGCCTGGCTCGGTGAATGCGCCATGGCCTTCGGCAAACAACTCGAAGACGCGCAAAAGCGGGTGGCTGCGTGAACGAAACCCTCAATCTTGTGCGGCATGTGCGGTATCGGTGCGGCATCGTGTGCGGTATGAAACTGCAACAGAATCAATGCTGTGCGGCATGTGCGGCATATTGCGCAAATCCCTTCATGCGCGCATGCGCACACACCCGCGCGCACCCGCGCGCACATGCGCGCACGCCTGTGCACCCGCACATACCGCACATGGCGCACTGGCGCGCTTTCGTGCCGCACGGCATGCCGCACAGATACCGCACGCGCGCGCGTGTCTATTTCTCATTCCTGTTTTTCGAAGAAAAAAGGGTAGTGACCTCATGAGTTCCTATCCGGAAACCGCCAGCTTTGCTGATTTCGCGCGTATCGCGAATTTTCGCGCCAGCTACATCAAGCAGCTCAAGGACAATGATCGCCTGGTCCTCACCGACGACGGCAAGCGCGTGCGTGTCGCCGAATCCCTGCAACGCATCGACGACACCAAGGATCCGTCGAAGATCGGCGTCGCGCGGCGGCATGCTGCTGCGCGTGCTGCGGCAGAGCAAGTCGACGACGTCGACACAGCAGCGACGGAAGAAACAGATCCGAACGGCGACGTCGCCGGCACGCAGTCCATCCGCCGCGATGTGGAAGCCGAGAAGCTCCGCCAGCTGCGCCGCGAGAATGACCTGGCCGAAGGCAAACTGCTCATCGCCACGGATGTCGCGAACGCCGTACGCACCGGCGTGGTGACGCTACGCACGCGCCTGGAATCGTTGCCCGACACACTCGCGCCGCAACTCATCACCATCACCGACGAAGCGAAGGCGCGCTCGCTGCTCGCCGCCGAGATCGAGCACGCCCTGCACGAGCTCGAGCGGCAGTTCGGCGCGATCGCAAGGGAGGCCGCATGAGCACGTGGCTCGCACGCTTGACCAACTGGCTTATCGTTCGCGTCAGCACCAGACCGGCCGACCCACTGCCCGAACGGCTGGGTGCATTGGCGCATCTTCATCAATCCCACAGACGGCGGCAAAACGATCGGCCGCGGGTGCGCATCGTGATCGCGCTGTTCTGTCCGCATTGCCATGCCGTCGCAGTCGTCGACGCGCCGCCGGAAATCGGCAAGCCGCTGATGTGCCCATGTCTGGATCATCCGCCGATCACGAAACCGGTCGCGTTCATGCGTCTGCACTTGCCGGAAGGGTATGAGTTGATCGCGCAGCGTGCGGAGGCGTCCGTATGAGCGACAACACCAAAATCGAATGGACTGACGCGACATGGAATCCGATCACCGGTTGCAGCGTCGTCAGCGCCGGGTGCAAACATTGCTATGCGATGAAGCTCGCCGGCACGCGCCTGCGCAATCACCCATCGCGGCACGGTCTCACGATCGACACGAGCGCTGGTCCAGTCTGGAACGGCAAGGTGCGGCTCAATGCGGAATGGCTTGATCAGCCGCTGCGTTGGAAACGCCCACGCCGAATATTTGTGTGTGCGCATGGCGATCTTTTTCACGAGTCGGTTCCCGATGAATGGATCGATCGTGTGCTCGGCATTGCCATTCTGGCGCCTCAGCACACATTCCAGATTTTGACGAAGCGCGCTACGCGCATGCGCGACTACTTTAGGGCGATCGCCGATGACAAAGATCGCGCATGGAAGTTTCGCCAGGTAAGCGGAAACGTCCTGACGTCCGGCATGCTGCAGGAACCAAATCCTGCGCATGGTGTTGCGTTGCGCGCGCGCCGTGGCGAGGTCATGTTCGGAAACGTCTGGCTCGGTATAAGCGCCGAGGACAATGAATCATTCGATGAACGAATCAATCCTCTTCTGGAAACGCCCGCCGCAGTTCGCTTCTTATCGTTGGAACCATTGCTCGGTCCCATCAATGATGACGTCGCCTGCGTCGACTGGGTGATTTGCGGCGGTGAGTCCGGTCAGAACGCGCGCCCAATGCAGGCGGACTGGGCACGCTCAATTCGTGATCAATGCGCCGCTGTCGGCGTGCCTTTTTTTTTCAAGCAATGGGGCGAGTGGTTGCACGAAAGCCAGCCGGAGTCGGCGCAATTCGTTCCTGACGAAGAACGTGGCGGCGTGCACCTGTGGGACGACACATTCGCATCGCTGCGCGTCGGCAAGCGCGCCGCCGGTCGCCTACTCGACGGGCGCGAGCACAGCGCATTTCCGGAGGCCGCATGAATTTCATATTCCTTTCCGGATCGCCAGATCCATTCAAATTGATCCCAGCGGATCGGAGGTTTTTCATGAAACAAACCGCCAAGATCGACGACTGCGAGCGCCGCGAATCGCGCCTCACCGATTGGGAGCGCAACTTCATCGACTCGCTGCGCCGACAGATCGAAGACGGTCGCGCGCCGACGGTCAAGCAGATCGAAAGCCTCGACAAGACCTGGGAGCGCGTGACCGCACGCGGATGAAGCCATGGAACTGAATCCGAATCATCCAACGACGCAAGCCGTGCACGAGCAATGGCACAAGCTCGCCGGTATTCTCATGCACAAGCTCGGCCTCGATCACGTCGTGATCACCCTGGCCGATCTGCAGCGCATTCCAAGCAACCAATTCATCGCAGTCCAAGAGCTGAGCGATGGCCTGCATTTGTGGTTCGTCGATGAAAAGACGGCGCAAAAGCTCGCGCGCAAACATGGGGGCTTGCCGACGTGAAGCCGATCTTTCGCTGGATCAAGGATCATTGGCAGCGTCGCGAGCCGTGCGTTTGCCTGACGGACGGTTCGCCGGTTCCCGAGGATCGCTCGCATGTCGAGAATCGCGGCGATGGTCAGCAGCGCGGTTACGTCGTGCTGTGCGAATCGGAACGCAAGCAAGGGTTTGTGAGGCCGGTTCGCCGTTCGTATGTCCATGAGAAGTGCGGAACGCGCACGACGATGGGGCAGGCGCTGGCCGAGACGTACGCACGCAATCCCTATTTTTACAGCGGCACATTCTGCTGCCGCTGTAGAGCGCATTTCCCGGTAGGCGAAGACGGCGAGTTCGTGTGGGAAGACGGCACGAAGGTGGGAACCTAAGTGCTAGCCGCCGCCCCCCGCATCGCCAGTGCCATTGCCGCGGCCATCGCGCCGCGCAAGGCGCTGTCGGTGTCGCAGTGGGCGGATGCGGAAAGGTATACAACGTCCAAGGAGGGGCCGATCGAGGGCCGCTGGGTCACCGATCGCAATCCGCCGCTTCGCGAGATCATGGATTGCATGTCACGCGACAGCGGCGTGCACGAGGTCTGCGCGAAGCTGCCGATCCAGTTCGGCAAGACCGCGGTCGAGCTCAACGCGCTCGGTTACACCATGTCGCACGATCCGTGTCCGGTGATCGTGTTTCTGCCGGACGATCTGACGAAGGACGCGTGGATCCTGCAGAAGCTCAACCCGATGGTGGAGAATACGCCGTCGGTGCAGCGTGCGCTCACCACGCAGAACAGCCGCGACAGCGCGAACCAGCGCGCGTTCAAGGATTTCGCCGGCGGCCAGCTGTTCGTTGAGCACGCCAAGACGGCCACGCGCATGGCGTTGCGCACGGCCAAACGCATCCTGGTCGACGAAATCGACAAGGTACTCGCTGCGCTATCCACGGGCGAGGATCCGCTCGAGCTGATCCGCGGTCGCGTCAGCGCATACCCGAGCAGCTATCAGATTGCCTATGTCGGCAGCCCAGGCATTCGCGGCGTGTCGCGCATGGACACGATCTACGAGGAATCCGACCAGCGCGAGTATCACGTGCCGTGCCCACATTGCGGCGAGTTTCAATCGCTCACCTGGTCCGGCCTGCAATGGTCGCCTGGCGGCAAGGAATGCTGGTACGCCTGCCACATCAACGGCTGCGTGATCGAGGAGGCGCACAAGACGCAGATGATCGCGCTCGGCCATTGGGTGCCGAAATATCCGGGCAGGCGCATCCGCGGCTATCATCTCAACTGCCTCTATTATCCTTTCGGCCTGGGCCCGCGCTGGCTCGAGCTCGTGCGCCTATGGCTCGACGCGCAAGGAGATCCGGCCAAGCTGCAGGTGTTCGTGCAGGAACGTCTCGCGCAAGCCTGGGAAGATCCGGCGCTGCGCAAGGTCAAGCACAACCTCATCGCCGATCGTGCCGAGCCGTACAAACTGCGCACCGCGCCGCGCGGCGTGCTGGAGATCACCGCCGGCGTCGACGTGCAGGGCAATCGCCTGGTCTATCAAATCGTCGGCTGGGGCCGCGGCAATCGCAGCTGGACGCTCGACTACGACGAGATATTCGGCGCGCCAAACGAAGACGACGGCAAAGGCAACCTCGCGCCGGTGTGGACCATGCTCACCGATCGCCTCAACCGGCCGCTCGAGCACGAGCTCAACACACAGATCCGCGTCGGCGCCACCGCGATCGACATGCGCCACTGCGGCGAAGACGTGAAAGCCTACGTGCGCCGCAACCTGATCCGCCGGCCGATGGCCATCTACGGCGCCAAAGCCAATAACGCGCCACCGCTCGGCCGCCCGAAGCTCATGGATTGCAACTGGCGCGGCCAGAACGACAAGCGCGGTATCAAGGCGTACCAGGTCGGCACCGTCGAGATCAAACACCAGCTCTACCGCAACCTCGCAATCGACGGCGACGCGAAAGTCGTCGACGGCGAGCAGGTCGACAAAACCGCCGACGATCGCATCGTGCATTTCAGCGATGAGCTCGGCCGCGAATTCTTCGCCGGTGTCGTCTCGGAAGTGTTCGATCCGAAAGCGAACCGCTTCATCAAGCGTAAGGGCGGTGTTCGCAACGAGCCACTCGATACCTGGGTATATGCGCGTGCTGCGGCGATGCATCCGGAGCTGCGCCTGCATCGTCGTACGAATGCCGAGTGGGAGGCCGCGGCTGCGCGCCTGGGTGCACCGGCGCTTCCTAATAAGGAAGCGCAGCAAGTAACCAAAAGTTCAAAGGTGGAAAACGTTCCACGGGAAACACCCCCACAGAAACCGCCGCAAGCTGCGTCACCGAGCCGCGGGTCGTGGAGTGACGGAAACGACAACAACGGTCGCGGCTGGGGTTGATCATGAGCACCGGGGAATATTGAAAATGGCAAAAGACGCAACTGCTGAAGAGCTAGTCGAGAGCCTGCGCGCGGCGTTCTGTGAAACGATACGAGCAGCGCTCGTGGCGTTACCTGCGCATGAGGCGCTGCAGCTCGCCGATGCTGTGTGCATGACATGGCTAGACCGCTTACAGGGTTTGCGCGTGACGCATCGCGAACGACCGAAGATCGATGCGAAGGCACTCGCTGAGGACTGGGCGCGCGGCTTATCAGTCACGGAAATCGCCCACAAACATAAATGCAGCCGCGCGACTGCGTATCGCCTGCATCCAAACGGCCCGCAAAAAAAAGTCTCACAAAAACCTGAATGAGACACGACTGACGTGGACGATACGCGTCCATGTCAGCACCGACCCTGCAGGAACAGCTCGATGCCGCGATCAACGCGCGGCAACGCATCCTAACCAGCGGCCAGGAACTCAGTGTTTCTGACATGCGTAAACGCTCTGCGGATCTCGCGCAAGTCAACAAGACGATCGCATCGCTACAAGCCCAACTCGCCAATGCGACTGCTGCTGCGGCAGGTCGACCATCGGCATCGCTCAGTTTCGCCACGGTCGATTTTGGGTGCCGCAAGTGAATTTGCTAGAGCGCGCGATTGCTACTGTCTCGCCGCGCGCTGCGCTGCGACGCGTCCAGGCCAGACTGGCGCTTTCGGCAATCAATGCCCGCTATGACGGCGCGAAGCAGAGCAAGACGTATAAAGTCTCGCGCGACAACACCACTGGAGATGTGCAAGTCGTCCGCGATGCGGCTACGTGCCGCGCGCAGGCGCGAGACTTTGAACGCAACAATGATGTGTTCCGCGGCGCACTCCATACGTTGGCGCGCAATATCGTCGGGCCGAACGGCATCAGTATCGAGCCGATGCCACGCAACGCGAATGACGATATCAACGACACGTTCGCGCGCGATCTGCTGAACCTGTGGCGCGAATTCACGGCTTCGCCGGAAGTCACAAAAACACTCGATTGGGTACAGACGCAGTACCTCGGTTGCTGCAGCTGGTTGCGCGACGGTGATCTGTTTGGGCAGATCATCCAGGGCCCGACAACGTTCTACAACTACGCCACGCGCATTCCGCTCGCCATCGAGCTGCTCGAAGCCGATCACGTGCCGCTCGAATATTCGAACGGCGACAATATTGAAGCAGGCATCGAACGCAATGCGTGGAACGAGCCTGTTGCCTACTACGTTTACAAGACGCATCCAGGCAGCGCGCGCGCAATGCTTACCGACACCGCGCTCAAGCGCGTGCCGGCGCAGAAAATGCTGCATGTCGCAATCCGCGAGCGGCTGTCAGGGCTGCGCGGCATCAGTCAGTTCGCGAGCGTCTTCGTCCGGCTGTACGACATCAAGGATTACGAGGATTCGGAACGCCTGGCCGCGCGCATCTCTGCGGCTATCGCTGCCTACGTCAAGCGCGACGTCAACATGGAGTACTCGCCACCGGCTGGCACGGATCCGGACAAGCGCGATTTCCGTCTGAATGCCGGCGCCGTATTCGACAAGCTGATGCCGGGCGAAGAGCTCGACATGCTCAACCCGAGCCGGCCGAACACCGCGCTGAACGATTTCTGCTCGGGACAGTACAAGCGCGCGTCGCGCGGCGCACAGCTCACCTATTCGGCAATCAGCGGCGACTACAACGGCACCTATTCGGCGCAGCGTCAGGAACTCGTCGAAGGCTATGACGGCTATCGCATGCTCACTGCGATTTTCGTCGCTCGGTTTGTGCGCCCGATCTGGGAAGCCTTTGTCTCGACGTCGATCGCAGCTGGTCTGGTGAAGGTTCCAGCCGACGTGCGCCCGGAAACTGTCGCGCAGGCCGAATTTCGTGGCCCGAAAATGCCGTGGATTGATCCGGTGCGCGAAGCGCAGGGGCAGCTCACGATGGTGCGCGCCGGATTCCAATCCGCTCAGTCAGTCATTGCTGATCGCGGCGGCCGTCTGCAGGACACGTTCGAACAGCTCGGGCGCGAGCGCCGCCTCGCCGACGAAATCGGCTTGGTTCTCGACAGCGACGCGCGCTACGTCTCCGACACGGGCGTCGCGCAGTCGAACGCTCCGAAAACAGATCCCAGCGCCGACATCGGTGCCGCCAATAGCAAGGTCATCCCCATGCCGAACCGACTCAATTCGCTGACCGCCGGCGTGCGCGCCGGCTTGCGGAACCAGCATCGCGAACAACGTGAGCATATCGAACCGAGCATGCAGCTCAAGCCGTCCGCTGCGGCGAACGAGTATGAATTGCTGATTTACGGTGATATCGGCGAGAGCTGGTTCGGCGAGAGCATTACCGCGCTGTCGATCGTGCAGCAGCTGCTCGCTCTGCCGGCAGCCGTGACGACGATCAACGTGCGCATCAACAGTTACGGCGGAAGCGTGTCCGATGGGCTAGCCATCTACAACGCACTCAAGCGTCATCCGGCGACGAAAGCGGTCACTGTCGACGGTGTCGCCATGTCGAGCGCCTCGCTGATCGCTATGGCGGGCAGCACAATCGCCATGCCGGCGACGTCGCTGATGATGATTCACGCGCCGTGGGGTGGCATCGCCGGCAACGCGCAGGAGATGCGCGAGTACGCGCAGATTCTCGACACTTACGCTGAAGCGATGGCGGACGCCTACGTCGCCAAGAGCGGCAAAGCACGCGCCGACGTGCTCACGCTCTTGCAGGACGGAAAGGATCACTACTACACCGGCGAGCAAGCTGTCGCCGAAGGTTTTGCCGACTCTTTGATCGACGCCGGCTCAGCCGATGCGGAGCCGGATGAAAATGCCCGCGCATTTGCCGCCGGCATTCTGCACCGCTACGCCGTAACCCTTGGTAGCAATGCTCAGCTCGCCGTCGCGGCCGCGTTGCGCCCACCTCACACCTCGCAGAAGCAGACCGTGCCCGCCGGGGAGCGCCCCGGCGGGGCGGTGCCTGCGAATCCAATTTTGCCGGCTGACGCCGGCAACCAACCGCCGGCATCAGCCGGTAATCCTACCGGAGCCCATGTCATGCCAGAAGTAACCGCAACGCCAGTCGCCGCGCCGACCCGCGCGGAAATCCTTGCCGCCGATCGCCAGCGTCGCGACGCAATTGCGGCGCATTTTGCACCGTACGCGCGTCACAACGATCTCGAAATCGCCAAGCTGCAGAAAACCTGCGAAGACGATGTTGAGTGCAGCGCCGAAAGCGCCGGCCTGAAACTGCTCAAACACCTCGGCAGCGGTGCCGAGCCGCTCAATGGCGGCCTGCGCGTCGAACCGGGTGCGCAGCAAGAACAGGCGACCTATCGCGAAGGCGCCATCAACGCGCTGCTCAATCGCGCCAATCCGAGTGCGGTCAAGCTCGACGACAAAGGCCGGCAGTTTGTCGGCTTCTCGCTAAACGATCTCGCACGCGATTGCGCAGAACGCTCCGGAGTGCGCACGCGCGGCATGGCCAAGCCGGAAATTGCCATTAAGGCCATGCAGAGCACGAGCGATTTTCCGAACATCCTGGAAAACATCATCACGAAATCGCTGCGCGCTGGATATGCCGGAGGCTCGCGCACGTTCACGTCGTGGGCTCGCCAGGGCGAATCGCTTCCGGACTTCAAGCTCGTCAGCCGTACACAGCTCGCCGGTGCACCTGCCCTGAAGCGTGTGGTCGAAGGTGCCGAGTATGAAGAAGGCTTCATGGGCGACGGCGCCGAAAAATATGCGGTGCAGAAGTACGGCCGCATCGTCGCGATCACCTGGGAAACCATCGTCAATGATGATCTCGGTGCGATGACGCGCATTC
>Ga0163163_10002183_pt1 | contig 16483 bp, 17 predicted proteins | sample S65metaG_FD_119766 | JGI IMG/M metagenome (GOLD analysis project Ga0163163, IMG submission 119766) | Switchgrass rhizosphere microbial communities from Kellogg Biological Station, Michigan, USA - S6-5 metaG | ecosystem: Host-associated > Plants > Roots > Rhizosphere > Soil | place: USA... | reverse complement strand
GGCAAAACCTGGGGAATAGCTTAATGCAATCAAAGTAGTTGAACCAAAGTTAAATCCGGGTTACAAGGTTCACGAAATGGCGTGATCGACCACTTAGATTGTCGCATTTACACTACAATAGCACAATGTTTGTTCACGAGATTTGTATCGAACAAAACATTAAAAGGAGGTGAATTTCTATGAGAAAAATAATTGTGTTGTCGATGATTACATTGGATGGCGTGTTACAGGGACCTGGTGCGCCAGAAGAGGATCCATCAAACGGATTCAAATATGGCGGTTGGGTTGCGCCTTATAGTGATAAGGTTGCTGACGAGGTTTTGGGAAAATTAATGAAACCCGCAGATCTGCTTTTGGGCAGAAAAACATTTGACATATGGGAAGGCTATTGGCCAGCCCACGCTGACGCGTGGCCAGGCATCAATGATGTGACGAAATACGTTTTGTCCACCACAAGGAAAAAATCAGATTGGAAAAATTCAGTTTTCCTGAGTAACCTGGGAGATATAGAAAAACTTAAAAATTCAAGCGGTTCCAACATCCAGGTTTGGGGCAGCGGTCAGCTTATTCAGCTCCTACTTAAGAATGACCTGGTAGACGAGCTCTGGCTCATGATTCACCCATTGACGCTTGGGCAAGGAAAAAAGTTGTTTGTTGACGGTCCGATTCCGGCGGCATTCACACTTATAGAAACTATTACTACAACAACCGGGGTAATTATTGCCAATTTCAAGCGGGCAGGAGAAGTCAAAACCGGTACCGTTGGTGAATAAAAAATCTCAACAGGGGTTGGTTACTTCGTTCACCAACCCTCCTATTTCTTTGATTTGTTATTTAGCAGCGTTTCCAGTTTTTTGAGTTTACCTGTCCAAAACTTATCGAAATAATTGATGAAATCCTGCAGTTCATCGAAGCCGTCCTGCTTTAGCGTACAATAACGTTCCCTACCAATGTCGGTAATGGAAATAAAGCCTGCATTGTACATGATTTTTATGTGCTTGGAAACAGCAGGACGGCTCATTTCGAAATTTTCCGCCAATGCATTTATGGTCATACTGTCTTTTGAAAGCAGTTGCAACATCTGCCTGCGGCTTGGATCTGCAATGACTTGAAAAACATCAAAGGATGGCGCTGTCATGCTGCTACCGGATTTAATCGTCCTTCCAAACGTTTGATACAGGTCTCCCAGCCCTTACTATGTGTTTCCATATCTTCAGCGAGCTCAAATCCGTGATGATGCAATTGAAGTTCCGTTCCATTGTCTTTCGGAACAAGCGTCCATACCACATTTGAGTTGAAAGTCCTGCTTTCATCCTTAGTTCTGCCCGACCATGAATACGCAAGCCTGGTATAGGGATTCACTTCCAAAACTTCGCACCGAACAAGGCCTTCGTAATTGCCGTCGTTCTTAGGCACATGCACAAATTGAAATTTGTGTCCGACTACCGGTTTAATGTCTGATTTCATCAGCCATTGCTCCAACAATTCTGCATTGGTCAAATATTCCCACACTTCCCGTGGGGATTGCCTGAATGACCACGATTTTTTGACTTCTTTCATGATATGTAACTTTTAGGTTACCCAAATATATAGGTAACTTTTGAGTTACGCAAACTATTTTTGAGAAATTTTTAGCACGCAGGCTTACATTAACAAAAACCGGCGAATGCTAAATGGCCTTGCTGAAAACCTGCCTGTCTGCATCCACTCACTGCAGGTATAGATCAAAGCGCTGCAAACGTTCCTGATAAAGAAATGACCGGTAGCAGTGAGTTTACGTCCCGGCCTACGTCCAGTAACATTGTCCTGCCCTCCAGATACAATTGAAGCTTTTGAATATCGAAGCCCAGTCGTTCATGTCCAACTTGTCCTGCCAGTTTGGAACCGTGGGATAGCTCGTATATCTGGGTACGGGTTGATTGTATTTCTTTGGTTTGTGTTTCTTTTTTTACCTGAGCGTCATACTGGGCACGGGCACTTGCTATCCGTTTCCTGAATCCGTCGGGGTCAACAAAAGCAGCGGCACCGATGGAATCAGCCCTTGCCAGCTTAGGGTTGAAGTTGAAAAAATCGGTATGTGGTGAAAACAAGATATCAGGATACAGTGCGCCAAGTGTATTCATGGTACTCTCGAAATCCTTCTGAATTCCAGGATACGATGGATTTACAACCAATCGATAACCGGGATTGATACTTGTTCCATCTGAAAATACAACAACATATCTCTTCCCTCCTTCTTCTACATTCATAGTCCAGGTTGTTGTGCCCCTGGTATGTCCTGGCGTGTGCAACGCAAAAAGGGTATTCGTCCCTACCATAACACTGTCTTTGTTGTGTAGGAGGCGATCCACCTTTACCGGTTCGAACCAGAAACCTGAATAGCTCGCATACTGAAAATCTGATTTCCCCCCGCTTTCAATCAATTCTTTTTCGGCCTCCATTACTGCGACCTGTGCGCCAGAAATCTTTTTGATATACGCGTGGCCGCCCACATGGTCCACATGAGCGTGACCTGTCAATAGCACTTTAATATCCTCCGGCTTAAAGCCAAGTTTCCGAATCGAGGCTTCAATCATTGGTCCGGAAGAAGGCATGCCTGTGTATAAAAGGATATGTCCCGCCGGACTGGTAATTAAGAAAGAAGAAAGTCCTTTCGTGCCCACAAAATAGATGGGACCAACAATTTTTCGGGGTTCAACGGGCTCCTCCCATTTAAGTTGCTTTGCAGCAAGGGTGATGAAGAATGATGCGTCCTGTGCAGCCGAATCCTTTACCTTATCGGCGTTTTGGGAATGGCACAAGAATGAAGTCAGTATTAAAATTATCAAGACCATCGTGCGGATTTTATGGCCCGACATGGCAATTTGATGACCTGGTTTCATAACCGACCATTAAGATTTGGTGTATTTAAGTTATGAAATTTGTATTTTAACATTCTTAACCACTCAAATTTTATTTTATGAAAAAGTTAATGCTCATTATGTTGTTGCCGGTGCTATACCTGGTTGCATGTAGCAGTAATGCACCCAAAAAGGAAGAAGCCCCTGCAACACCAACTTCTTCTGCGGCAGATCTTAAAGAAGCCAAGGAAGAAAGAAACAAACAAGTTGCAATGGCCAGTATCAATGCCATGGCTGCAGGTAATGTAGATGGCGTTTTGAAGGATGCGGCAAATGATGTGTCAGACTATGGTGATGGCAGCGGCACGCCAATCAAAGGTGTTGACACCGCAAAAAAAATGATTTCAGAATGGCTGGCAAATGTTGACAAGTATAAAGTAGATGATGTTCTAACCATTGCCGATGGTGATCATGTTGCCGTCTTTGGAACATGGTCAGGCACTTTCAAAAATAATTTCATGGGCATGAAGTCAAAAGGAAAGTCATTCAAGATCAGGGATTGTGACATATTTACTTTTAACGCAGATGGCAAAATTACAGAACACCGAAATGTTCAGTCATTTGCAACGATGATTAGTCAACTGTCAAAACAGAAATAGCTTAGCGATGCCCCTCCTATTTTGCTGGGGCATTTTTTTCAAAATTGTTGCTAAATATTTTGGCAAACCTTAAATGGAATTGTATTTTTGTCTAAAATTGACAAGTCATTTTCAGGCATGCCAAACCAATTTGGTGAGAAGCTGAAAGCCCTTCGAGAGCAACAAAACCTGCTCCAAAGGGAAATCGCGCCATTGCTCGATATGGATTCCCCCTTGCTGAGTAAAATAGAAAGAGGTGAAAGAATTGCAAAAAGGGAAACTGTTCTGAAGTTGGCAAAAATTCTCAAAACAAATGAAGATCAGCTGCTCTCGCTTTGGTTGGCTGACAGGCTTTATAAGCTGGCGCAGGAAGAAGACGTGGCCTTGAAGGCAATTCAATTGGCAGAACAGGAAATAAGATATCAAAGCAGTAAGAAAAAATAAAGAAACTCCCCTCCGCAACATTTCCCCCTATAAACCTTGGCACGTGGAGTGCCATGAAAAAGTGTTGCAATGAAAAAGACAACTAATGACCGGCTCAGGAAAAATGAGCGCAAGAAGCCCATTCCAGCATTGGATTGGCAAATTGGCGAATTTGAAAGGCACGCCAATTTGGAGTTGGTTATTCCCGAAGAAGTTTTGATGATTTGCCGTCTTTTGGATTTAACGCCGAAAGCGCTGGTAGAAGAATTCCTTGATGACCTTTCAAAAGGATATTCAGTAACGGGTGATTCGGAATCAAACCACCTGTCAGAATACTTTCTGAGAAAAGATTTCGGCGAATTCAAATTCTCCGTTGAAAATATATGGTCAATGCTGGTTGAATTGAATGCAATCCATGGTTTGTGGCCTAAAGGTGCAAACACGGAATTCATCGAATTCCATTCACAATGGAGGTCAAAGTATCTTCAATATTGGTTTAAAAAATGGAAGCGGGAGGCTTGAGCAACAATTTCGAGCCTTTGTCGTTATTTTTCCGTAATTTTTTCCTGAAATTCCCCCTAACCCAAAAGCATCCCCAATGCTGCCCCTTAAATTCCTGAGATTGGCGTCTGTGCCGGCGGCACTATTCAGTTTCCTGCTTTTTGCCGACAGCTGCAAGAAAGACCAGGGCCCCGCTCCAACTAATATTGACAGTTCTGCAAATATGTTGAATGACAATGTCATTCTTTTGGATCCTTTTGCTGTATTCAGTGTTGACGCCTCTTCAGTCACAGTTAACAACTCAAGGCTTTCTAAAGTACCCGAGGTTGGAAGTATTCTCGCCCAGTCGGCCTCCGGCAATAATATGGGATTATTGAGACGGGTAACCGAAGTTTATGACCTTGGGAATGATCATATTCAATGTTATACTGAAATCTGTGGGATAGGTGATGCTTTCAAAAACCTGAATGTTGACCTGGCTTATACCGAGCCATTTAATTCAAATTTTAACGCACGCGACGGATCCAGCCTCTCAGCTTCATTCTCTCATACTACTTTCGCGCCTGGACTTGAAGCCAACGGAATTCTCAAGATCAATGTGCCGACAGTAAAGATTGAGTTTCAGAAAAAGCTGGGTTCAAATGCACCGGAAAAAATTGTGGTACTTGCAGACATCAACACGGAGGAAAGTGAATTGGAGTTGATACATACTGAGGACGTACAGTTGGACTTAGAAGAATTCCCGCTGAAACAATTTGACCTGCCAACCATATTTGTGAAAATTCCTGTGCCAACGGAAAAAGGTTTGGGCGAACTGGTAGTCCCATTTACCCAGAAAGTACTTCTTTATGTACTGCCAATTTCAGTTAAGGGTAAGGTGAAATTGCACTTAAACCCAGTCATTCATGCAACTGTTGGTGCACGTTATGATGCTTCGTCTGATTGGCAGAACCTGACTATCGATGCTATTGATGCGGTTAACCAATCGACTTTCTGCTCGAGCGAATTTTCAACAGCATCCGGATTTAGCAGTGTAAATATATTTAGCCCGGTCTATGAAATAGCTCCCTATGGCTCTGACCCACTAAAAGGTCGATTTCAATTCATCAACCAGTTGAACCTGGTGGTGAGTAATCAGTCTCCCAATTATTCGCTCGATTACATGGCGGGTATACAGGCGAGCTTTAATTTAAATTTCTGGGATGGTACCAATCGAATTCTCGGTGCAGGAGCTGAAATTACCACAAAGAATCTTGCCACGGGAGATTGGTCAGCATGTCGCACCGCAAAGTGATTGCCTTAACTTGAGGCATTTATTCGTATAAAATGACGAGATACCTCTTTACTGTGCTTGCCTGCTTTTGCATTGTTAGCTGCAAGCTGAGTAACAAGCCTGCCGGTGAATTCCCTCCTGAACTGGTTAGCTTTGTCCCCTATCATAATAATCCCGTTTTCTCCGGCACAGATACAAATACATGGGATCGCACCATTCGCGAACGTGGATGGATCCTGAGAGAAGACAGCACTTACTATATGTGGTACAATGGTTACGTAGACATCGAAAATGAAAAGCATCTCGGATTTGCCACTTCAAAAGACGGGTATCACTGGTCCAGGTATTCTGCCGATCCAATTTATGCTTCGGGTTGGGTTGAAGACATGTGTGTGGTCAGGCATGATAGTCTTTATTACATGTTTGCGGAAGGTCACGGCGATACTGCCCATTTGCTTACGTCGCCGGATAAAATTCATTGGACAGAACGCGGCAACCTCGATATCAGGCAAACGAATGGGACCAGCATCGGGCCCGGACCCTACGGCACACCATCAGTGTACATTGAAAGCGGTACCTGGTATTTGTTTTATGAACGTGACGACCTCGGAATCTGGCTCGCTACTTCAAAGGATGCAAAGGTTTGGAGTAATGTACAGGATGCTCCCATCATTGCCCTCGGACCAGATAGTTACGACCAGTTTGGCGTAGCCATGAACCAGGTGATCAAATACGAAGGGCGCTACTATGGATATTATCATGCCACGGCCTTCAAAGACTGGCACGAATGGTCAACCAATGTGGCCATGTCTGAAGATTTAATACACTGGAAAAAGTTTCCGGGAAATCCGATCGAAAAAGAAAATAAGTCCAGCGGAATTTTGGTCGACGACGGACGAAGGTTTCGCCTGTACACCATGCATGATAAAGTTCAGGTACATTTCCCCGTCACAGATAGCCTGCCCTGAGTAGTTACCTAAAACTATTGCCGATCATAAAGTAGACGCCATCCTTAATTTTTGCAATGTCGCCTTTTTTGATCTTAGCTTTTACTTCTTCATTTTGAAATTCCTTGTCTGCAAAAATCAGGATATAGTATTTGTTTTCTACGAATGGCTTTTCCACTTGTACAGATCGAAAAGAAAGCGTAGTGACTGATTCCCTAACACCTTCAAGAAAGAATGAAGGCTTCGTTAGCCAGAGGCATCGAATCTCTTTCATTGTTTCTGACATTCTCCTCAAAACCACAGTGTCATAGTTGAATTTTGTAATCGTTTCGTACATTTTTGACCTGCTGACTTCGGAATTGTAAACATACCGCAACGTATCAGTCGTAACCTCCATCACGTAATGTTTGTAAGACCTGTCTGTAAACCCAAATGAGAATGGCTGAATCTTGTATTGTTGATCAAAGTCGCGCTTTAGCGCTTCGATGGCAACTGCATTTTTCTCATAGTATTTTGCCGACTTGCGCTCAGATTGAACGGCACAGGAAGCAAACATTATTGTACCTGATAAGCAAATGAATAATATTTTCAACTTATTTATTTTCTTCAACTCTTGATGTAATTGTTGAAACGCCAAATATCATCTTAAATAAACGCCTTTTGGTAATGAGCTGCTCAGTTTTCAACCCATAATCCCAATACTTGATCTCTATCAAATCGCCCACTTTGTACATTTCATATAGTACCACAAAGTGTGTTGGTGCACGCAATGTAATGTTGGTGTATTTGGTGGGATGCATGTACTTACTGTTCAGGTAGAGGATGACTACGCCTTCACGCAGCTGGCCGGAAATGTATTCATAGAAATCATTTTTTGACGGACGGAAAAGATCAGAGCCGGTTGACATAACGCGGAAATTCGTGAAGTAACGCAGCATGGTGTTGAACTTGGCGTAATTGGTTGCCGCCCATATTTTGTTTTCGTCGCCCCGATTATACTTGTGATCAAAAAAATTCAGGTAACCTTTGAATTGGTCTGCCAGCGTAAGAAACCAGAGTTGATTGGCATGAAGCACATCCAGCTCACCCTTGTTTTTCAACATACCTGCCGCCTGCAAAATCTCTTTTTTGGGCTTAAGTGACTTTTTCTCCAGCTCGGCACCACCCGTTCTGTAAAGGGAAATAAGTATGCGCACATATACGTCGGGCTTGTATTTCAACAAAAGGTGGGTGAGCGCGGCGAAGCTGCAAAAATTTGTGGAGGTCCCCTGGTTGATCCTGGAAGGAAACCTGACGTTGTCACTGATGTTCCGAAAGAAAAGAGACGGATTTATATTCGGCCAAATGGGTGAAGCCGAAATCGTGTCTTCATCTGCAAGAATGGAAAGCGCCCGCCTTCTGCCCATGCTTTCAACTTTCCTGCTGCTGTCGCTGTAAATGATGTTCCCTTGTCCCAAGGTTCCAAGGCATACCAGTATAAACGCAAATGTGAGCCCGCAGGAAGCAAAGCTGTTTCTGTGATTCATCAATAACCTAAGTTAAGCAGTATGGTGTCTTATTCGAACGGCAAGGAGTCTTTCTTATTCTTTGATCTTGCCCGAAGTGTACAGTGAATCGCCCTTTCCCCACATGAAGTCTTTACCCTTGGTCCAAAAGAAATAATCGTCATCACTGGAATATTTCACGCCGCTTGCGGATGGACTTACCGTAAGCTGGTATACCTTACCGGTAGTTTCGTCCTTCAATATCATTCGATCGTCCCCTTTTTTCTCAAGTACAGAAAAAGTGTATTTGCCGTCCGTAGAAACATACACGGCAATAGGCTTAACAGGCGCAGCCACAGTATCGGTTTTAGCCTGCTGGGATGTTGAACCGCCACCAGAACAAGAAATAATTCCAAACAGCATGAAGGAAATGACCGCTGTGAGCGCAAACCTGGATTTCATAAACTTGGTTTTAAACGTGTTTCAAATTGCTATTGTCCACTAAATTTAGTCGGAATTTATCAGGAATTAAAACCCATAACGCATGAGTCGCATCATATTCCTGAAAGCAGGGATGTATGACATTATCCGGTAAATGAACCGATACCCTGCAGACAGTTCTTTGATGAAGGCTGATTTGAAAACAGAGAGGTCTGAAATGCGCTGTAGCTGGCTGTCAAGCCGGTCAACGGCTTCCGGCGAATTAACGGCCCATTTATGTTCCGCTCCGGTGATAGCCTTTAGACGCTTCTTCCCTGATTCAATAGCAAAGCTGCTCATTACATCAAAAATGAGCTGACCCTGAACAAAATACCCCGTGAGCATATTAAATAATGATTGCACTTCTTTTTCATCCAGGTATTCCAATAATCCCTCGGTCAAAATTACGGTTGGCCGGTTGGGTGAAATATCTTGTAGCCATTGCGGATCAAGCGCAGAAGAACCAATCATTTTGTATTGCTGGGTTTCCACAAAAAAGTTCCGCCTGATCTCTATCACATCCGGAAAATCAATGTCGTACCAAAACACAGTTTTATCAGGGTCAACTCTTTTAACGCGTGAATCAAGTCCGCACGCAAGATTCACAACGGTTGCGTTTTCATTAGTAGCGAGAAATTCTTTCAGCCATTCATCAAATTGCTTTGCCCTGATCACAATAATATTATTGGACTTGTAAAATTCGCCAAACTTAGTGAAGTCGTATTTGATGGTCTTAAAAATGGAGTCTGCAAATCGGTCGTTCAGCACAGAATGCCTTAACCTGCTGTCCAGGGCCTTGGCACGAAGGGTAATCAACAGTGTTTCCCTGGCGCCCGACAAATTCAAGTTTTCATTCCTGTAGATCATAAATACATTGATTTTGGAAGGCTATCAAAGCTATTTAGCTTCAATTTTGATGCCCAACAATATCGATGAATGGGGCTATTTTGTATTGATCTCGTCTACAAGTTTTAGCGTGTCTTCTTCAAGTAAGTCTCGCTCATTAAAGCTTGCATTAATTAGCTGAACAATTTCTGGGTCTGTGAAAAATTCCTGGAGTTTATTTTTCGTTCTTTGGGACGAATTCGTTCCTGGCAATACGACAAAGGTTCCATCAGGTTTTTCCATTGCACACTCAATAGTTGTATAGGTATTTTGACCTCCACCACCAGATATAAGCCTCGAATAAAGATTCAGCTTAGCTCCTCTTCGCCTGATTTCATAAAACGCGGGCCTGCTTTCACCAAATTTCTTAGTCACAAAGTTGTGCTGAACATTCTTATAATTAAACCCAAAACCCCTGATTTCTTCAGGCTTAAAGGACTTCCGGGTACCCGTAGTCGAATCAAAAGTTCCAATTTTTGCAAACATCGCAGTGTTGACCTCGCCCAGAAATTTCGGCAGGATAATTTTCGTAGCTACCGTATCTCCATCCTGCGTAACATAATATCCATCTGTTTCCAGCGCTCGCAGCGACAATATTGAGACTGAAAACAGGGTGATGAGAAAACTGTATTTTATCATTTGTGATTCAGGTTAATGAGCGAACAATTTAATTCTTTCTTTCCCCTATTCAAAGCTTACAAAAAATTGTATCGGATCCGAACAACGGGTGTATCACCAGACGACAACCCTTAACAACGCCGTGCTCTATCAGATTGAAAATCAAACAATCAATCCTCGGCATAGAGTTGGTGGACGATAGTCAAACATCGTTCAAAATGATCCGGAATTACGTCAAGATTGCGCTGAGAAACCTCACCAGGAACAGGGCATTCTCTTTCATTAATATTTTTGGACTTGCCGTCGGACTTGCAACCTGTTTGTTGATCATGTTCTACATTTTTGAAGAAAAGGGATTCGACAGGCAATTTAAAGACGCCGATCGCATTTACCGGATTGCTGCCCGAAGCGATAAGGCAGAAAGCTGGGCCGCCGCACCTGCGCCCCTTGCGCAACTCATTAAATCTCAAATGCCGGAAATAGAGGCCAGCACCCGGCTACTGACTTTCACAGATATTTCGAAAATGCTAGTGAAGTATGAGAGTGGAAATGAAAAGAAGCAATTTTTTGAAACCAGCGGATATTATGTAGACTCTAATTTTTTTGAGATCCTCAATTACCCGCTAATCGTTGGCGATCCACGGACAGTTTTGTCGGAGCCCAATACAATGGTGATTTCCAAATCGATGGCGGAGAAATTTTTAGGCAGGGCCGACACGAGGAATCAAACTTTCCAGGTAACTACACCATATGGTGAATTTGCCTATAAGGTTACAGGCGTATTTGACGATACAAAAGTGAAATCGCATATACATGCCAGTTACTTCCTTTCCATGCGCAACAAAGACATGTGGAACTGGGTAAGCCAGCAATCGAACCTTATTGGCAATAGTGTATTCTACACATACATAAAATTGAATGATGGCGTTGATCCGTTAAAATTCGAGGCAAAGTTGGATAAATTCTATGACGACAAGGCTGGTGCACAAATGAAATCATTTGGCGTTTCAGGGCACTTGTTTATACAACCACTCAAGAGTATATACCTGACCTCGAACCTGCCAAATGAACTGTCGCCAAACGGCAATATTTTTTATCTGTATATACTCGGATCCATCGCTGCTTTTATTTTGGTCATCGCATGCATCAATTTCATGAACCTGAGTACGGCCAGAGCAGAGAAGCGGGCACGCGAGGTTGGCGTGAGAAAGGTGATGGGTGCTGAACGATCTTCCATCATCAGGCAATTCCTTGGCGAGTCCATGTTGCACTCAATCCTTGCGCTAGCGTTGGCGCTATTGCTCGTAAACCTGGCACTCCCACTCTTTAATCGTTTGGCGGGCACTGAAATTGGGTTATTTGAAGAGCCTGGCCGAATGACGTGGATCGCTGGGTTGACCTTGTTAACCGGTTTAATTGCAGGGATATACCCGGCATTTTATCTTTCGTCTTTCCGGCCGGTGGCAGTGCTAAAGGGAAAAATTGTCAATACGTTTTCTGGACTCGCAATCAGAAAAGGACTGGTCATATTTCAATTCACCATTTCTGTTTGCCTGATTTTAGGAGCCCTGGTTATCTGGAAACAGTTGAATTTTTTAAACAGGCAAACCTTGGGATTTGACAAGACGCAGAAAGTGATCATCCCTCTTCAGCAGGCTTTTTTGAATACCCCAACCAATTATTACGCGCTTAAAACTGAGTTGGAAAAAGAACCTCAGATTAAAGCTGTTACGGGCGCTTCTTCTTATCCGGGATTGTCAAATCTGAATGACATGCTTTTCTACGCTGATGGCAGGCCCAAGAGTGAAGTTGTGGATGTACAAATGGCTGCCATTGCAGATAATTATATTCAATCCATGGGTTTCACCATGCTGAGCGGCCGTGCTTTTTCAAGTGCATACAAAAACGATTCTGCAAATATTATTTTGAATGAAACCGCCGTGCGAAAATTTGGATTCACAACCGAATCTGCGATTGGTAAAAAGATCCGGTTTGATCTGAATAGCTTTCATGGTTCCATGGAAGTGGTTGGAGTGGTGAAAGACTTCAATTTTGAAAGCCTGCATCACGATATCAAACCCTTTGGCTTCATTACAAATATCTTTGGCAATCCTTATGGTTATCTCGTTGCAAGTATATCTGCACCTGAGTTGCCCGCGGTATTGGGAAAAATGCAAAAGACCTGGACCCGCCTCAATCCCGGTGTACCCTTTGCGTATAGCTTCCTCGATAAAGATTTTCAGCGATTGTATGAGAATGATCAGCGTGTATCCCGAATACTCACTTCTTTCATGGTAATTGCGATAATGATTGCCTGTCTTGGGCTATTTGGCCTTGCCGCATTCAGCGCAGAGCAAAGAAAAAAGGAAATCGGTATCCGCAAGGTGTTGGGCGCTTCGGTAAACCAGGTAACCATTTTGCTTTCAAAAGACTTTCTCCGACTGGTAACCGTTGGCGTCATTATCGCCACGCCTATTTCCTGGTGGGCGATGAACAAATGGCTGCAGGAATTTGCATACCGCACACCGGTTAGTTGGTGGATGTTTGCCATAGCTGGTTTCGTAGCAATCATCGTAGCGCTGGCAACGGTGAGTTTCCAGGCCATTCGCGCTGCCCTTGCAAATCCAGTATCCAGTCTCCGCTCGGAATAATTTGATTTAGAGAACTATTCTTTGATGACCGGCAAAGTAATCCGCCGGCATTCGACTATTTTTAGTTTGCCTTCAACAGAGACGCCCGATTTTCCGAATTTGAATTTTAGCCATGAAAAAGATTCTTCACCTGGGTTTTCTCATCTCAGCGTTTATACCTGTCTGTCAGCCGGCCAATGCCCAAACATTAAGAGGCAAATGGTTTGGCCAAACACCACCTGGAAATACGCCCGTTGTTTTTGCAAAAGGCATTGTGTCATCAGATTCGCTTGAACACAGCGCAGCCATTTTTTCTCCCGATGGAACAAGATTGCTGTGGACGGTCATCCACCGAGGGAAACCAGCATACATTCTTGAAACGCGGATGGTCAATGGCGAATGGACAAAGCCCGCATCACCCGGTTTCGCCTACCTGGAAGCGGATGATTTCTATCCCAGCTTTTCTGTTGATGGAAAAACACTTTTCTTTAGTTCCAGGCGACCAGTCCCGCCAGGTTTTCGCCAGAACGATATTCATATTTGGAAAGTGCAGCTCAATCAAGAAAGGTGGCTCGTACCGGCGATGCTAGACACAGTAGTCTTTCCAGGAGAAGAGTATGCGCATTCAGTTGCGGCCAATGGCACAATTTATTTTTCTTTTCGTAAGGATGGAGGGAGGATGTTCGACATTGCCTGTGCGCACATTCTCAATGGCAAATACGGCAATGCCCAACGCTTGCCGCAGGGTATTAATACAACCAGCTATGAAGATGGCCCCTTCATTTCTCCAGACGAAAGCTTCCTGATATTCGAATCGAACCGGCCTGGTGGCATTGAAGAAAGCATAGACCTTTATATTTCTTTCAAAGACAAAAATGGTGAGTGGAAGCAGCCCATCAATATGGGCCCCAAGGTAAACTCCAGGGGTGCTGAAAGATTTGGACGCGTTTCACCGGATGGTAAATATCTTTTCTTTGGAAGTAACCGCGACGGACAACTATTTGACATCTATTGGATGGATGCTGCGATTATTGAGGAATTGCGAAGACAACCTTAACTCAAAACTCCGGACTTACTCGTTCCTGAGTGCCTTAACAGGATTCATCCTGGCGGCACGCAAACCCTGGTAGCTTGCAGTAAGCAAGGTGATCAACAACGCACCAATGCCGGCTGCCGCAAAAATCCACCAGCTCAGGTCTGCCCTGAACTCATAGTTTTGAAGCCATTGGTTCATGAGCAGATAGGCGACGGGTGTAGCAATCAGGAATGACATGGCAACCATTGAAACGAATTCTTTCGACAGCAAATACCACAGGCTCGTTACCGATGCACCCATCACTTTCCTTACGCCAATCTCTTTCACCCGGCGTTCAGCAATAAAAGTTGCCAAACCGAAAATGCCAAGGCAGGAAATAAATATGGCCAGCACTGAAAAAAAAGTTGAAAGGTTGCCCACCCTTCTTTCAGCACTAAACTTTTTCGAGTACGCATCGTCCACAAATTGATAGTCCGGCGAAGTTCCCGGCGCCACAACTTTCAGCGTGGTCTCCATCTTTGAAATTGCGTCCTGCACCCGGATGCCGGGATTCAATTTCACCAGCAGAAAATTCATATCGCGCGACAAGAAAAAAACAGCGGGTGCAACAGGTTTGAAAGGCGACTCCATCACTATGTCTTTCGCTATGCCAATTATGTTGTATGCTTTACCATCTTTTTGCACGATCTCTCCGACAGGATTTTTCAAGCCCATCAACTTAAGTGCAGTTTCGTTGATGACCATCGCGGAAGAATCTGTATCGAGCTCTTTGTCGAAATCCCTTCCTTCCAGGAATTGCCATCCCAGTGTTTGTCCGTACTCACGACTTACGCCAAGCGTGGCAAACTCGATTCGCGATGCGGGATCCTTGCCGCTCCAACTCAAACCCGTACTTGTTGACCATACACTGGTAACGGGACTTACTGTTGAGGCCACTGATTTAACAAAGCCCGAATTCATCAGCTCAGCTTTCAAAACATCGTACTTGCCCTGGTACTCTGCTGAGCCAGCCTGCACGCTGAGCAGACTTTCCTGCGAGTAGCCGATTGAACGATCCTTCGCTTTTTGAATTTGACGATACACTACTATCGTTGCTACAATTAAAGTGATCGAAACTGAAAATTGCGTTATAACCAGGACCTTCCGTGGTAGCGAAGCCTTATAACCAGTTTGAATTGCGGATTTCAACACTTTCACCGGCCTGAATGAAGACAGGTACAATGCCGGATAAAGACCCGCGAGGATTCCGGTAAGCAACACAAAAATGATCGAGAGTACCCAAAAGAAAGGATTGGGCCAGGGCAAATCCATTTGCTTTTCTGCAACCGTGTTGAACCATGGCATGGCAATTTGCACCAACAAGAGACAAAGCGCAAATGCGAGGCACGCAATCAATACTGATTCACCAAAAAATTGCCAGACCAACTGCAGACGTCTGGATCCAATCGCCTTTCGAATCCCCACTTCTTTGGATCGTTGGTCGCTCTTTGCCGTGCTGAGATTCATGAAATTGATACAGGCCAAAAGCAATACAAACAGACCTATCGTACCATAGAACCAGATATATTTCATACCCTCACTAGTAACGTGCCTGCCATTTTTGAATGTCGACTCCAGGTGCCATGCCGACATCGGTTGAAGAAAAACAACCGGCTTTCGTTTTGCCTGGTCGCCGGAGACGTTTTTCATTTTGAGGTCCCTGATCTTGTCATTGACACGTTGTGCATCTTCACTGTGATTTAATTGCGCGTAAATCCTAACTGACTGGTTCGACCAATTGTACCTTGCATCCTTCGCCCAGACATTCAACTGCAGGTAAGCCTCAAACGGCGCCACAAAATCTACTCCCCTAAATTCATCATTGTCGGGGAGATCTTTGTAAACGCCACCCACGCGAACCGGTAACTTGTTATCCAAACTGATAACCTGACCCAGCACAATATGGTCTCCAAATATTTTGCGACTAAGCGACTCAGATAATATGATTTGCTGTCCATCTTTCAGCGCCTCCCGTGAACCCTCCTTCATGTCAAGCGTTAACATGCCAGGTCCGCCGGCCTCCATAAACATTCCAGAACCTGATAATGACTGTTCGCCAGACTTAATCAGGTGCAGCTCATTTGAAGTTGACATCACGACTGACTTAAAATCCGATGGAAAATTGTTTCGAAGTGCATCTGCGAGCGGCATCGGATGCGAGTCGATTGTATATATTTCATTTCCATAATCAGCGTGCACTTTTACCGCAACAATTTCTTTGTAATTCTTATGGTACTGATTGAAGGAAAGCTCGTCGTGAATCCAGATACCTATCATCAACGCCACAGCCATGCCAATAGCAAGGCCACCGATATTTAATACTGATGAAAGCTTGTTTCGAAACAAATTCCGGAGGGCGACTTTAAGATTGGATTTGAACATGTATCGGCTATTAAAAAACTGAAATCCGGCAGAAAGAATGCCAAGCTCCTAAATTATTCATTTACAGCAAATAAAACTACGATGCTATCGTAAGACTCGTTCGGATTTGATACATCAATTGTCTGATTTTGTCCATATTTTAGCGAAGCATGGACTGGTTACTGCTAATTGAAATTCTTTACACCCTTATTGTCATTGCAGTTTGTGTTCATATTATTTATGAAACAAACAACACGGCCAAGACCATGGCCTATCTTCTCTTTGCGATTTTTGTTCCATTCGTAGGTATGATTTTTTATTTCTCCTT
>Ga0163163_10002182_pt1 | contig 16489 bp, 16 predicted proteins | sample S65metaG_FD_119766 | JGI IMG/M metagenome (GOLD analysis project Ga0163163, IMG submission 119766) | Switchgrass rhizosphere microbial communities from Kellogg Biological Station, Michigan, USA - S6-5 metaG | ecosystem: Host-associated > Plants > Roots > Rhizosphere > Soil | place: USA... | reverse complement strand
TCGGGCTCGCCGTCATCAACACCATCCTCAACAAACGGATGGACCTGCATCTCGCCCGCACGCACGAGGCGGTCGCCTGGGGTCGCACGCAAGCCGAAGAGACGCTGAACACGTTGATGCAAGCTTTCGCCAGCCGCGGCTCGGATGCCGAGCTGGCGGCGATCTCGAAACTTGCAACGATCGTGCGGCGCGAATCGATGGTCATGGCGCTGTCGGACGTGTTTTTGGTCATCACGATTACGTTTGTGATGATGCTGGTGCTGATTCCGATTATGCGCCGGCCGAAGCCGCAGATGGGCCCGATCGAGGGGCATTAGGCGCCGTGTTATTCAGTGCGTTATTAAATTCAATGCTCGTCGACATTCCTTTGCCGCGGGCATATGTTTACGCGGGCATATGTTTAAAAGCGATACATCAGCTTCAGTTTTCCTCAATCTCGATGGCGCCAAGATCGTTGCCCACAAAGCATGGCGTGATGTGACGCTCGCCACTTGCAAAGCCGGGCTGAATCATTGCACGATGTAAGCAGCTGATCACGTCGGTGGAATACCAGAGCTCGAGAGGACTTTCGACATAGCAGAGTACTTGCTCATAAGCGGAGGTGTGCACATGTCGGTGATTGAACGCACCCGAATTCCATTGCGAAGACTTGAGCTGGACGAGGCGTTTCCCGAGGCCAGGGAAGGTACTGACCTGCAGCTGCCTCAATGGGTGTTGAACTGGGATTGGATTTGGCAGCTTTTGCGCCTGTTTCGTTGGCATCGTCTTGATTTTTCCATGCAACACCAGCAGCAGACCAACTGGTGCTGGGCCGCGGTTTCCACGAGCGTTGCCCTATTCTTCAATCCATCCAGTGGATGGACGCAATGCGCTGTCGCGAACGGCGAGCTGAATCGTAACGATTGCTGCGGTGCGGGTGCCAGCGGCCCCTGTAATGTGTACGGATATCTCGACACTGCGCTTACGCGCGTGGGTCACCTTGACCACAAAGCAACTGGAACATCGACGTTTTCTCAAATTCAGACCGAGATCAATGGCGGCCGGCCGCTGGGCGTGCGGACGGCCTGGTCCGGGGGTGGCGCGCATTTCCTCGCCATTATCGGTTATCGCATCAGGAACAACATGCTGGCGGTTGACGACCCGTTCTATGGAAAGTCCGATGTCGGGCTTAGTACGTTCACGAGCAGCTATCAGGGTTCGGGGAGTTGGACCCACTCGTATTTCACGAAAGCTTGAGGAGTGCGACAATGCCGCTCGACGTCAGTAACCCTCCCATTGCAGCATATGAAGCCGTTCAGTCCGTTGTTTCGGATCTCGCAGGCAAATCAGGATTCCGTACGCCGGCTTTGCGGCGAGCCGCGCCAGGTGGACTCGCCCTCTCGACTCCTCATCGCATCGCGCTTCTGCGGCTCGATCGTGTGCGCGAAACGAGTGACTTGCGTCGTTCGACCGAAATACGGGGCTGGCGATTCCTCATCCATGACGGCGATCGCGTCATAGCGTCGACCGACGCAGTTCTGAACCAGAAAGGCGGCTTCGATTTCGGCCAAATAAACGAGGGGCCGTTCAATGGCAGCATGGAACAGGCGATCCGCAAGGCGGAAGCGCTTCCCGCAGTTCAACAAGCTCATTTTGAGCCTGTCGTTCTTCTCGTGCCTGCCCTCTACATCGTAGCTCTATGGCTGCATGCCGCCGACGGGGAGAATGACCTGGTCGTGCCGCTACCTCCTGCGCCCGGCGAGTTTCGGCCGCTCGAGCCACTCGCTGCAAAGGACTTTCTCTCTGCCACCAAGCGATTGGCTGAGCGAGTGCCTCCCGAGAGCGGTCGGAGCGACGACAGCAGCGGCGGGTAGAGCTAGTTAGGGGCGGACTTACCGCCCTTCTCGCCCCGCGCGGCTTCGCGAACCTCGCGCAAATTGACGAGATTGTCGGGCGGGCGATGGCGCGCCTGCGCCAAGAGATTGGCCGCGGCACGCCCGATCTCGGACGCCTGATACGTCGAGCAGGATCGCAATGGCGAGAAAGTGCTTCCCATCAGCGCGCGCGCCGGTGCGGACGACGATCTCGGTTACCAAATCGTGCTTGCACCGGCGGACGGCGACCAGCAGGAACGCTTGCTCGCCAAGGCCGCGAGCGGCCAGCTCGCCCGGGCCATTTTCAACGCGGCGAAATCCGAGCACCCCGAACGGCGGATCATCTTGCGCAAGGACGCGCGCGTGATCGTCGATAGCTCAAGCGGGAAATTGCGCTAGCAGACCTCAAGGCTGAAGGCGGGCGCGGTTGCGAGACTGCGAACGCCCCATGACTTCCGGCGGGCTGTCGTCGCGCTCTTCGCTACCGGGCCGCGACGGCTTCAGCGACTCGGCAATTTTCAAGACCTCAGCGCCTAGATCAGCAATGGCTTGTCGTACGAGCGCGGTTTCGGCGTGACTTTGCTCTGCCCCTCCATCTTCCGCCGGCCTTGCCTCCTGCTGTTTTTGCGCGCGGCGTTCTTGCTGCATACGGGCGATTTCGTTGCGGGCGCTTTCCAGGGGGCCAGTGAGCGTCGCGATCTCGGCGACTTGCGTCGCGTGGCGCTCCGCCGCGGCGGATTGCAGCGCGCGAATCCTGTTCTCCTGTTCCTCAACCTTCCTCACCGCCGCGTCGTGCCGCTGCTGCGCCGCGTCCCGCGCCTGCTCGCCGGCGACGCGCGTCCTGTCGGCTTCCTCGACCCGGCGCCGCAGCGTCTCGATCTGATCCGTGAGATCGGCGGTTTGCAGCGCCTCTTCCTCGAGCCGGCGTTGGAGGGTGGCACGTTTCACCTCGAGCCCATCCCGCTCGGCGCGGGCTAGATCGCGCTCGACCTGCAGGACTTCGGCTTCGGACACCTTCGCCTGCAGGTTCTTCTCGAGGTCCTCCCGCTGATGGTTCAGCGCAACGATGCGCAGGTCGAGCGCCGCCGCGCGCATCTCGAGAGCGGCCAACGCGGCGCGCTGCTCGTTGGCGGGCTGGTCGAGTGCGGCATGCTCCGCGCGCGCGCCTTCCAGGGTCTCGTGCATCTCCGCATGCGAGGCGTTCTCATCCTCGAGCGCCTTTTGCAGCGCGCCGAGCGCCACTTGCGCCTCGCCCATCTCCCGCTGCAACCCGTCGCGGGCCTCGCCGAGCGCGCGTAGCTCTTCCCGGGTCTGCGAAAGCTGCCCGTTCAGGTCGTCGATCATACCGGCCTGGCGGCCGATCTCGCCCATATGCTGGGCCTGAGCATCGCCTGCCGCTTCAAGCTTTTGCTCGATGCGGCGGCGCTCCACGGCAAATTCCGCCCGCAGCTGATCGCGCTCGGCGACGATTTCTTCCATCGACAGGGGGAGCAGCATTTCGAGCCGCCGGCCGGCAAGGCGTGCCGCACGGCGTTGCACCGCCGGCAGAAAGAGCAGCCCGAACAGCGCCGCGACCAGGAAGCCGAGCGCAAAAATCATCGCCTGTTCAATCAAGGCGCTGCCTCAAGAACCACCGGAACGACCGCCAAAGCGGCGCGACAATGCCACGGCGGAATCGTGAAAGCAAAAGGCACGCTGTCGCGTGCCTTGCAATGTCGTACCCTTCGTTCCGTTGGGATCAGAATGGGTTCCAGGTCGATTCCGGCGTGAACTTCAGGTAGCCGAGGTTCAGTCCAAGCCGCGCGCCAACCCCGGAGCGGATCGGCACGATGACCACATCGTCGGCGCGCAGTGCCGTCAAGCCGAAGCCGCCGACGAGATAGGCCGATCCGTCGACGCCGCCGAAGCGGCGGAAAATCGCCTCCACAGCCGGGAGATTGTAGACGAGCATCATGGTGCGGTCGCCGTCCGCCCCGGCGTCGAAGCCGAGCGAGGGGCCCTGCCAGTAGACGCGGCGGTCGCCGGCATTTCGGGTGTACATCACGCCCTCGCCGTAGCGGACGCCGCCGACAAAGGCCCCGGCGCCCTCCTGGCCGAGGATGTAGGCGTTCGGCCGGCCCCATTTCCGGGTTGCCGATTCCACCGCCTCTGCGAGGCCGCGCGAGATCGAGCCGAAGAAGCGGTGGCCGCTGTCGACGATCTCATTATCGGAATAATTGCCCGGGCGTTCGCCGAGGGCGGCGAAAGCAGGACTTGCGGCGGTCACTGCCGCCAGTGTCAGGATCGCATCCCGTCGGCTGATGGGGCGCATGCAATATCTCCGGTCAAACCGGCATCAGATTCGCCCGCAAAAATGTCGGAGCCGTGACCATGCCGGTGGCGAGGTACGGACCGATTTTGCCGGGATGTGGTTAAGAAAGCTTTGCCATTGCAGCCGCCGGCAGGCGTACATAATCGGCTGCGCGCCGCGGATCGATGCCGCCCCAGGCGATGAAGGAGCCGTTGCGGTAGCCGTCGCTCTTCTTGCCGTAGCAGAGCGGCTCGCCTTCGGGGGAAAGGACCTGGCCGCCCGCGGCCCGCAGGATGGCTTCTCCGGCCGCCACGTCCCATTCCATCGTCGGGCCGAAGCGGGGGTAGAGGTCGCCCTCACCCTCAGCGATCAGACAGAATTTAACCGACGAGCCAACCGGCCGGCGTTGCTTCAAGGGCAGGCTCGACAGCAGCGCTTCCGCCTCTTCCTCAAAATGGGAGCGGCTCGTCAGTGCGATCATGTCGTGGGCGGGAACCGGCCGCGCATGCAGTTGCCGCCGGGCGGCGGCCGCCGGCAGAGGCGCGCCTGGTTTGGCCTCGCAGCCATAGGCGTGATCGCCGCCGAACCAAAGCTTGCCTAGAGCGGGGGCGTAGACAACGCCGGCTTTGGGCCTTTGATCGACAACGAGCGCAATGTTGACAGTGAACTCGCCGTTGCGATGGAGGAATTCCTTCGTGCCGTCGAGCGGGTCGACGAGAAGAAAGCCGCGGCCGCACATGGGGATCACCCCGCGCGAGGCCGATTCCTCGGCGATCACCCGCCAGTGCGGCAAACGGACTGCCAGTGCGGCAAGGATGACCTGCTCGGCGAGCTCATCTGCCTGACAAACCGGGGAACGGTCAGGCTTTACGCGCGCACCCGGATCGCCGCGCTCGTAGACCCGCATGATTGCGGGTCCAGCCTGCAACGCAACGTCGGCAAGGATTTCGGCGATCTGGTCGTAGGAAAGACCCGGTCGCGCTTGGGTGATTGGACCGAGGTCCATGAAAGGCCAAGCCTTTAGAGCTGTTCCAAGCTCATGTGCGCCAGCTCGATGATGGTTTCAAGGCACGCCGACCTCAATCGGCGCAAGATCAGCTATGTCGTCGTGTACAATTGACCCTGTGAGGCCAAAATGTCAGCATTGCTGACTTAAATGCGGCACCCGATCAGCCTAGATTCCAAGGAAACATGCCCTGGCGGTCAGGCCGGGCGGGAGACGTCCTATGGCGAGCGAAGTTTTTGACCGCGGCCTCGGCGCGGAGGACGCGGCAACGCGCGTCGCCGAGGCCTTCGACCAAGTCTCCCTGAACGACGTTTTCGACCTCTCCAAGCACCGCGTCTTTGCCTCCGGCACGCAGGCAATCGTGCGTCTCTTGCTCATGCAGAAGGAACGTGACCACCTCGCGGGGCTCAACACGGCGGGACTGATCACCGGCTATCGCGGTTCCCCGCTCGGCGGCATCGATATGCAGATGCATCGCGCCAAAAGCGTGTTCGATCCGAACGACATTAAGTTCATGCCGGGCCTCAACGAGGATTTGGCGGCGACAGCGATCTGGGGTGCGCAGCAGGCCGAAATTCGCGGCGAGGGCAAATACGATGGCGTGTTTGCGATCTGGTACGGCAAAGGGCCGGGCGTCGATCGCTGCGGCGACGTTTTCCGCCACGCCAACCTTGCCGGCAGCAGCAAGTATGGCGGTGTGCTCGCGCTGATGGGCGACGACCACACGGCAGAATCGTCGACGACCGCGCACCAATCCGATTTCCACCTCGTGGACGTGATGATGCCGATCCTGTCGCCCGCCGGCGTGCAGGAGATTTTGGATTATGGAATCTACGGTTTTGCTCTGTCGCGCTATGCGAGCGTGTGGACCGGCATAAAATGCCTGAAGGATACGATCGAATCGACAGCTTCGATCGACGGCCATATCGATCGCGTCAAGATCATCACGCCGGACGATTACGTGATGCCGCCGGAGGGGCTCAACATCCGCGTACGCGACGGCATTCTCGAACAGGAAGCGCGCCTGCAGGATCATAAACGCGACGCGATGCTGGCTTTCCTGCGCGCCAACAAGCTCAATCGTATCATCACGTCCGGCGGACCGAACGCCAAGATCGGCATCATCACCGTCGGCAAATCTTATCTCGACGTGCGGCAGGCCTGGGACGATCTCGGTATCGACGAGGTCAAGGCCAACAATCTCGGCCTGAGGCTTTATAAGATCGCGTGCCCTTGGCCGATCGAGCCGCGCGGGCTCATGGAATTTGCGCGCGGTCTCGACATGATCATCGTCGTCGAGGAGAAGCGCTCGCTCATTGAAGTGCAGGTGCGCGAGGAACTCTACGGCACCGCAAACCAGCCGACGGTGATCGGCAAGAAAGACGAGAACGCCAACTGGCTGTTCCCGGTCAAGGCCGCTCTCGATCCGAACGACATTGCGATTGCGATCGGCACGCGCATTCTGCGCTATCATCGCGACGAAGAGCTCGAGCAGCGCGTGCGCCGCCTCGAACAGGCGCAGGCCATGCTCGCCGACACCAAGGATGCCGCGGTGCGCATCCCATATTTCTGCTCCGGCTGTCCGCACAACACGTCGACGCGCGTGCCGGACGGCATGCGCGCTTATGCCGGCATCGGCTGCCATTTCATGGCGCAATGGATGGATCGCTCGACCGAGGGCTACACCCATATGGGCGGGGAGGGCGCGAACTGGGTCGGCGAGGCGCCGTTCTCGACGCGCGGCCACGTCTTCCAGAATCTCGGCGACGGCACCTACAATCACAGTGGCTCTCTCGCGATACGTTTCGCCGTCGCGACGAACACCAACATCACCTACAAGATTCTGTTCAATGACGCCGTCGCAATGACCGGCGGTCAGCGCCATGAGGGCGGGCTGACGGTCGACATGATCGCGCGGCAAGTCGCGGCGGAAGGCGCGAAGAAAGTCGCCGTCGTCACCGACGAGCCGGATAAATATACGTCGGTGCATTGGCCGGCGGGACTTACCATTCATCATCGCGATCATCTCGACGAGGTGCAGCGCGATCTCGCCACCGTTCCCGGCACGACGGTCATGATCTACGATCAGACTTGCGCGGCCGAAAAGCGCCGCCGCCGCAAACGCGGCACGTTTGCCGATCCCGACAAGCGCGTCATCATCAACGACCTCGTATGCGAGGGCTGCGGCGATTGCGGCATCACCTCGAATTGCGTGTCGGTGCAGCCGGTCGATACCGAGTTCGGCCGCAAACGGCAGATCGATCAATCGAGCTGCAACAAGGATTTCTCCTGCGTGCGGGGCTTTTGCCCGTCCTTTGTGACGGTGCATGGCGCAAAGCCAAAGAAAGGCGCGCCGCAGAAGATCGAAGCCGGCAATTGGCCTGCTCTGCCGAGTCCCAAAATGCGGGCGATCGGCGAGAGGCCCTACGGCATTCTCGTCACCGGCGTCGGCGGCACCGGCATCGTCACGATCAGCGCCATTCTCGGCATGGCCGCGCATCTCGAGAACAAAGGCGTCGGCATCATCGACATGGCCGGGCTCGCGCAGAAGGGCGGCGCGGTTTATTGCCATGTGAAGATTGCCAACAAGCCCGAAGATATTCACGCGATCCGCGTCGCCGCGGGTGAGGCGGACCTCGTGCTCGGCTGCGATCTCGTCGTCGCCGGCACGAAAAAGGTGCTCGCCTCGATCGACAAAGGCGAGACCGGCGTCGTGATCAATACTGCGGAAGTCTATCCCGGCGATTTCACCCGTAACGCCGACTTTTCGCTGCCGGCAGAGCGGGTGAAGCGGGCGTTGCGTTCGACCGCAGGCGAAGGAATTTCATTTATCGATGCGACGAGCATCGCCACCACGCTCATGGGCAATTCGATCGCCGCCAACATGTTCATGCTGGGTTTTGCCTGGCAGCAGGGGCTCGTGCCGCTATCCGAAGCCGCGCTTTTGAAGGCGATCGAGCTCAATGGCGAAGCGGTCGAGATGAACACGCAAGCCTTCGTCTGGGGCCGGCGCGCCGCAGCCGATCCCGCGGCGGTGGATGCCTTCGTGACGCCGCTGCGCAAGCCGACCGCATCGCGCGAAATTTCGCAGACGCTCGATGAGATCGTTGCGCGTCGTGTGGCGTTCCTGACCGATTATCAGAACGCGGCTTACGGCGAACGCTATCGTTTGCTGGTGCGCCGGGTCGCCGATGCCGAACGCGCGCGCGTGCCCGGCGAGAGCGCGCTCGCCGAGGCCGTCGCGCGCTATTACTTCAAGCTCATGGCCTACAAGGACGAATACGAGGTCGCGCGGCTTTATACGGACGGCAGCTTTGCCAGGCAGGTCGCCGCGACCTTCGAAGGCGATATGCGGATGGAAGTGCATCTCGCGCCGCCGATCCTCGGGCGCAAGGACGATAAAGGCCATCCGAAGAAGACGACATTCGGTCCGTGGATGTTCAAAGCGTTCGGGCTGCTCGCGCGCTTCAAGTTCTTGCGTGGCACGCCGCTGGACATTTTTGGCTACAGCGAAGAACGCCGCACCGAACGCAAGCTCATCGCCGACTACGAGGCGATGATAGACGAAATCCTCGAGGGACTTTCGCCGCAGAAGCACGCGATTGCCGTGGCGTTGGCGAGCATTCCGGAAAAAATTCGCGGCTTCGGCCATGTCAAGGCGCGCCACCTCGTGCCAGCCAAGGCAGAAGAAGCGGATCTCCTCGCAAAATTCCGCGGCGAGACGCCGGCCGTGCCGCTCGCGGCGGAATGATAATGCGCCGTAATCGCGCGCGATGATCGGCAAGCTTTCCGGCATCATCGATTCGTTCGGCGAAGATCATGTCATTATCGACGTGAATGGTGTCGGCTACGTCGTGACGTGCTCGTCGCGTACGCTGCAGCGGCTGCCCAAGCGTGGCGAGCCGGCGTCGCTCGCCATCGAGACGCAGGTGCGCGAAGACGCGATCCGGCTTTTCGGGTTCACCTCCGATGGCGAGCGCGACTGGTTTCGGCTTTTGCAGAGCGTGCAGGGCGTCGGCGCGAAAGTGGCACTGGCGATCCTCGGGATTCTCTCGGCCGGCGAGCTCGCAACCGCGATCGGTACGCAGGACAAAGGGAGCGTTGCGCGCGCGCCGGGCGTTGGCCCGAAACTCGCGGCGCGCATCGTCGCGGAGTTGAAGGACAAGGCGCCGGCGCTTGCCGCGGTCGATCCGGTCGTCGCGCGGCTTGCCGGCGAGGAGGAGGCCAAGAGCGCGCCGCGCCCGGTGCAGGACGCGATTTCGGCGCTGGTCAATCTCGGCTACGGCCGGCCGCAGGCGGCGGCGGCCGTTGCCGCGAGCGTCAGCGCGCTCGGCGAGAGCGCCGAGGCGCCGGCGCTCATCCGGCGCGGGCTGAAGGAACTGGCCCAGTAGAGCGATTGCCGCCGGTTATTCTCCGTGCGGAGAGCGTGGTACTAACGCGGTGTCTCGAACGGCTTCGGATTCGCAGCGCTCTTGCCGACCCATCCCCGCCTCGTTACCCCCGTAGAGCGCGCCGACGATCCTGACGCGTCGCTCAGGCCGCAGACGCTCGCCGACTTCACCGGCCAAGAGGCCGCGCGCAAGAACCTGAAAGTCTTCGTCGAGGCGGCGAAGGCGCGCGAGGATGCGCTCGATCATGTGCTGTTTGTCGGCCCGCCGGGCCTCGGCAAGACGACGCTGGCGCAGATCGTCGCGCGCGAGCTCGGGGTGAATTTCCGCGCGACGTCCGGCCCGGTGATCGCCAAAGCCGGCGATCTTGCCGCGCAGCTCACCAATCTCGAAGAGCGCGACGTGCTGTTCATCGATGAAATCCACCGGCTCAATCCGGCGATCGAGGAAATCCTCTATCCCGCGATGGAGGATTTCCAGCTCGATCTGATCATCGGCGAGGGGCCGGCGGCGCGCTCGGTGAAAATCGATCTCGCGCGATTTACGCTGATCGGCGCGACGACACGCGCCGGCCTTTTGACGACTCCCTTACGCGACCGTTTCGGCATTCCGATCCGGCTGAATTTCTACACAGTCGAAGAGCTGGAGACGATCGTCAAACGCGGTGCGCGCGTGCTTGGCGTGGCGATTTCGGAGGAGGGCGCCAACGAAATCGCGCGGCGCGCGCGCGGCACGCCGCGCATTGCCGGGCGGCTGTTGCGGCGCGTGCGCGATTTCGCCGTGGTGGACGGCGCGGCGACGATCGATCGCGTCGTCGCCGATCGCGCCTTGCGCATGCTCGACGTCGATGCGATCGGCCTCGACCAGATGGACCGGCGTTATCTCGATACGATCGCGATCTCGTTCGGCGGCGGCCCGGTCGGGATCGAGACCATTGCGGCAGCTTTGTCCGAGCCGCGCGACGCGATCGAGGAGATCATCGAGCCGTTTCTGATCCAGCAGGGGTTTTTGCAGCGCACCCCGCGCGGCCGTGTCTTGACCGGCCACGCCTTCCGCCATCTCCGCCTCGCCGAGCCGGCGCGGCCGGCGGCGCAATTCGGCCTGTTCGCCGAGGAGGAGTGAGCTGCCGTCGCACCGCCACGTCGTCCGCGTCTATTATGAAGACACCGATTTTTCCGGCTCCGTCTATCACGCCTCGTATTTGCGCTTTCTCGAGCGCGGCCGGACCGAGCTTCTGCGCTCGCTGGACATCCATCAGGCGGCAATTCATTCGGGAGAAGCGGGCCCGATATTTGGATTCGTCGTGCGCGCGATGAAGATCGAATTCCTGAAGCCAGCGCGCATGGACGATCTGATCACGGTCGAGACGGCGGTGATTCGCGTCGGCGGCGCCTCGGCCGAACTCGCGCAGAGGATTTTGCGCGAGCCGGACCCGCTTCTGACGGCGGATGTCCGCGTCGCCGCGGTGGCGAATGGCCGTGCATTCCGGCTGCCGGCCGAGATACGCGATAAGATGCGGGCCGGCGCATTGCGGCATCAGCGTGCGAGCTTACGCTGAATGCTGTTCTACGAGCCTCTGTTTCTGTTCCTGTTTTTTCCAATCCTGCTGGTCATCTATTTTTTCCTCGGCCATACGCGGCCGGCACGCAAATGGATTCTGCTTCTCGGAAGCTTCGTCTTTTATGCCTGGAGCGAACCGATCTTCGTGTGGATCGTGCTCGCCTCCAGCCTCGCCGATCAATGGATCGGGCTTTACATCGGTGCATCAAAAGCCGACTGGAAACGCAAATATGCGCTGGCATTGGGCGTCGTCCTGAACATCGGCATTCTCTGTTACTATAAATACACGCTCTTCCTCATCACCAATGTGGACTCGCTGTTGCAGGCGCTGCATAAGCCGCAGCTTGCGATTCCGGCAATTGCATTGCCGATCGGTGTATCCTTCGTGGTCTTCGAAAAGATCACCTATCTCGTCGACGTCTATCGCGGCCTAACCGGCCCCGCCCGCAATTTCTCGCAATATCTGACCTATGTCCTGTTCTTTCCGAAACTGCTCGCCGGACCGATCATCAAATATCACGACATTGTCGGCCAGTTCGAGCAATTCCCCGAATCCCACGTCGACGATTTCTTCATCGGCTTGTCGCGTTTCATGCTCGGCCTGATCAAGAAGACGCTTCTCGCCGACACGCTCGCTACCGGCGCCGATCTCGTTTTCGCGCAGGACCCGGCGCATCTCACCTCGTCCGACGCTTGGTGGGGGGTCCTGTTCTTCACATTGCAAATCTATTTCGACTTTTCCGGCTATTCCGACATGGCGATCGGCATCGCGCGCATGCTCGGCTTCCGGCTGCTCGAGAACTTCAACAAACCCTACATCGCGACCAGCATGACCGACTTCTGGCGGCGCTGGCACATTTCGCTGACGAGCTGGATTCGCGAATACCTGTACTTCCCGCTGGGCGGCAACCGCGCCGGAGCCGCACGCACCTATCTCAATCTATGGATTTGCTTCCTCGCCTCCGGCATCTGGCACGGCGCAGCTTGGAATTTCGTGCTGTGGGGCGCCTATAGCGGCCTTTTCCTTATTTTGGACCGACTTTTCCTCTTGAGCTGGCTCAACCGCATGCCGGTCTGGCTCGCCAACTTCGTCACAGTCCTGGTGGTGATGGTCGGCTGGGTCCTGTTCCGGTCGACCTCGCTCCATCAAGCTCTGCAAATTTTCGAATTGATGTTGAACCTGGCCTCCGCACCTTTGGGCGCAGTCACCATCACGAACGACGTGAAGTCGATGGCTGGCGTGGGCGTCCTCATCTGCGTCATGCAGCGGGTGTTCGCGCATCGGCCGGATTTCCAGCGGATCTTCGAAGGACCGCGTTTGCAGATCGCGCTGCAGAGCGCGCTCACCGTGCTTTTCGTGATCGGCATCGGCAAGTCGGTCGCCGCACCGTTCAAGCCGTTTCTGTATTTCCGTTTCTGATGATGCGACGGCTTCGCCCCGAAAGAATCCCGCTTGCTCTTTCGGCTGCATTCATTGCGGCATGCTCGGTCATCACCGCCTGGAATTTGACGGTCGCGGCAGCCTTTCCGCGCTTGATCATTCGTAACTGGAATCAGCTCTACGGCCTTATCGAGGAGACGCCCGCGTCTTTTAGCGTGGCGAGTTTTGTGCGCGGCGAGGATCAAACCAACTTTTCGCGCCGGCTCGGAGCCGCGCTGCCGATCTATGCCCCGGCGGTGCGTATCAGGAATCAAATCGAGTTTTCCGTCTTCGGCGTGGCCAACGCGCCTTCGGTTATCTTCGGTCGCGACAAGCATCTCTATGAACGCGCCTATATCGATGAATATTGCGGACGCGCCGGCGAGGCGAATGCCCAGGTGCTCGCCGATTGGGCGGAGAAGATCAGAGACATTCAGGATTATGCGACATTACATGGAAAGGCGTTTGTGTACCTGATCACGCCGTCCAAGGCGGCGGTGTATCCCGAATACTTGCCGGACAATCTTGTCTGCCCGGCGCTGTTGCAGGGCAGCACGAATAAGCTTCCACCGTACCGCGATGCTTTGGAGACACGGCGCGTTCGCTACATCGACGGCGCAACCCTAATGGTGGCCGAGCGGGGACGGCATGGCATTGAACTCTTCCCCCGTGGCGGCACCCACTGGAACGCGCTCGGCGCGAGTCTCGCAGCCACACGGCTGGGTTCCCTCGCCAAAGCCAAGGCTAACCACGTCGATCTCGACGGCATCGACACGGCCTGGACCGAGAGCCGCAGCCCGCAGGGAACCGATCGCGATCTCGTCAATATGCTGAACCTCTACTGGTTCGACACGGATTATCCGGTTCCCGAGATTGTGCATACTTCATCAAGTACTGATCAGACCTGCCGGCCTACAAAAATCATGGAGGTTGGCGGGAGCTTTTTGGAGCAGATCAACGTCGCATTGCGCGGAAGCCGCTGTCCCCCAGACATCAGCTATTGGTTCTATTGGGACTTCGCGCAAGTTTTTTATGAAGGCGGCAAACGTCGCTCGGAGCCGCCGCGCGGCGACAATCGTCTAGCCGACCTTACGAGCAGCGACGTCATCGTGCTTGAAGAAAACGAATACAATATCGGCACGACCGATCATCTGAACGCGCTGCACTCGCTGATCGTCTCCAAAGCTCGCCAACAAAGCGCCAGCGCCAGCCGCTAATCTCAGGCGCGGGTATCCCGCATTTTGTGCGCGAGCCGCTCGATCCTTTGCGCCGCCTCGCCGAGCGCCGAAACCAGGCGATCCTGCTTGCTTGCGCTCTGCACCTCGCGGGATCGTGTCGCGCCATCGGCTTCGGCCAGCAGGCTCTTCATATCTTCGATCTGCCGCTGCGCTTCGTTAAGTTCATCGGCGAGCGACAGGGCTGCCATGACGATGATGCGCTGATCGCCGATTTCGCCGAACGAAGCGCGTAAGCCCGCAATGCGCGCGTCGAAATCGCGCGCGAGATGTTCGAGCCGCGCCTCCTCACCGTCGTCGCACGCCATGCGGTAAGTGCGCCCCGCGATCGTGACGACGACCTGGGCCATCAGGCGTGCTCCCTGGCGGCTGGTTTGCCGGATTCTTCTGCCGTGCCGAGGAGGCTTTGCACGGTCGCGCGAGCCGATTCGAGCCGGCGCGAGACGTCCTCCGCCGCGCGTTCCAGCGAGCGGTTGCGGGCCAAGGCACCGTCGAGTTCGACGGCGAGCCGCGATCGGTCATCCTCGAGCACCGACAGCGCCTCGTCGCGCTCGGCGCGCCGGGACTCCGCCTCGAGCCGTGCCTCCGCCGTCTGCTCAAGGAGATCCAACGCTCGCGAAAGCCGCTCAAGCGCGGCATCGAGCGCGTCGCCGCGGGCCGATTGTGCCACCATCCTGCGGCGCATTAGGCCGCTTGGGCCTTCAAGGGTCAATGTAGCAAGGCGCGCCATCCCCTGCGATCAACGGCCGAATCTTGCGTTCCTCCTGCGTTGACAGGGGTCGGTGAGCTGTTATCAGGCGCAAGCCTCGCTGTTGGCGCGGGCGTCCAGCGCTTTTTCCGCCTTTTGCGTCGCATGCCGGGACGGGCTGCCTATATGGGCGCTATGCCGGCCCGACGGCCCTGCCGCGGTTTACGCGGGTCGCTCGGGTCTGCGAGCGGAACGCTAGGAGAGGAAAATGACGGTCAAGGTGGCGATTAACGGCTTCGGGCGAATCGGGCGCAACGTTCTGCGCGCCATTGTCGAGTCCGGCCGCAAGGACATCGAGGTCGTCGCCGTCAACGATCTTGGCCCAGTCGAGACCAACGCGCATCTCCTGCGCTTCGATTCGGTTCACGGCCGCTTCCCAAGCGAAGTCTCCGTCGACGGCGATTCGCTCGTCGTTGATGGGCAGAAAATTAAGGTGACGGCGATCCGCAATCCGGCGGAGCTGCCGCACAAGCAACTCGGCAACGACATTGCACTCGAATGCACGGGCATCTTCACCTCGAAAGAGAAGGCGAAGGCACATCTCGCTGCCGGCGCCAAGCGCGTGCTTGTCTCGGCGCCGGCCGATGGCGCCGACCTCACCGTCGTCTACGGCGTCAACCACGACAAGCTGACGAAGGATCACCTCATCGTGTCGAACGCCTCGTGCACGACGAATTGCCTCGCGCCGGTTGCCAAGGTGATGAACGACTCGATCGGCATCGAAAAAGGCTTCATGACGACGGTGCATTCCTACACCAACGATCAGCCCTCGCTCGACCAAATCCACAAGGACCTTTACCGGGCGCGCGCCGCGGCTCTGTCGATGATTCCGACGTCCACCGGCGCGGCGAAGGCCGTCGGTCTCGTCCTACCGGAGCTCAACGGCAAGCTTGATGGTGTCGCGATCCGTGTCCCGACGCCGAATGTGTCGGTCGTCGATTTCAAGTTCGTTGCGAAGCGGTCAACGAACAAAGAGGAAATAACCGAAGCGGTGAAGCGCGCAGCAAAGCAGGAGCTCAAAGGCATTCTCGGCTACACCGAGCAGCCGAACGTTTCGATCGATTTCAATCACGATCCGCACTCCTCCGTCTTCCATGTCGATCAGACCAAGGTTCTGGATGGTACCCTCGTGCGCGTCATGTCATGGTACGATAACGAATGGGGTTTCTCGAACCGCATGGCGGACACGGCTGTTGCCATGGGAAAGCTGGTGTAATCTGCGTCCGCCGAGTTCGACGCGATGAACAACAGTTTTCGCACGCTCGACGATGCCGATTTCAGGGGGAAGCGCGTTTTGGTGCGCGTCGACCTCAACGTGCCGATGGAAAACGGCAAGGTCAGCGACGCGACGCGCATCGATCGCATCCTGCCGACACTTCGCGAAATCGCGGACAAAGGCGGCAAGGTCATCCTGCTTGCGCATTTCGGCCGGCCGAAGGGCGGACCGGATGAAGCGAATTCACTGAAGTCGATCGCGCCGGTGCTGTCGCAGCATCTTGGCAAACCGGTCGCTTTCGCGCCAGATTGCATCGGCAAGGCCGCAGAAGCGGCGATCGCCAAGATGCGCGACGGCGATATTCTGCTTCTCGAGAATACGCGCTTCCACAAAGGGGAGGAAAAGAACGATCCGGCCTTCGTCGATGCACTTGCCGAACTCGGCGACATCTATGTCAACGATGCTTTTTCCGCCGCGCACCGCGCGCATGCTTCGACGGAAGGCCTTGCCCATAAGCTCCCCGCCTATGCCGGCCGCACCATGCAGGCGGAATTGGAGGCGCTGGGCAAGGCGCTCGATAATCCGGTCCGCCCCCTGATGGCTGTTGTCGGTGGCGCGAAAATCTCGACGAAGCTCGAACTCATCGGCTGGCTGCTGTACGCCATCCCGGTGATGACGTTGTTCTTGGTCAAGAAGTCACGCGCATCGGGCACGCCGCCACCCGCCAGACCGGCGAAGGTGTCCGAACCCGTTTCCTCCTGACCGGCACTGCG
>Ga0163163_10002181_pt1 | contig 16489 bp, 17 predicted proteins | sample S65metaG_FD_119766 | JGI IMG/M metagenome (GOLD analysis project Ga0163163, IMG submission 119766) | Switchgrass rhizosphere microbial communities from Kellogg Biological Station, Michigan, USA - S6-5 metaG | ecosystem: Host-associated > Plants > Roots > Rhizosphere > Soil | place: USA... | reverse complement strand
GGTTGCGATCATGAAATGCGCCGCGCCCGGTATAGCCGCAAAAGCAGCGCCGCCGATGCACTCGCCGAGATGGGCGTTGATGGCATGCATGGCCGGATGACTCGCGCTGCCGGTCACGACCAGCGTCGGAACATCGATTGCGCTCAGCGACGCCGCCGAGAGCGCGAAACCGTAGGCGCTCGCCCAATCCAGGATATTCACGGGCGTCGTTGCGACGGCGTAAGCACGCACGCGTTCCGGCCAGGAAACAAAGGTGCCGGCACCGCCGTAAAAATCGATCATTGCCGCGATCGCTTCCGCGTTTCCGTCATGGAATGATTTAAAATAAGCATCGGTCATCCGGCGCATGGCGCGATAGTGCAAATGTTCGTTCCGCTGCGGCAAAATCTCGATCGCCGGAGCGTCGAGGATTGTGAGACTTGCGAGCTCAACGCGATTGCGCAGCGCGACGGCGAGCGAGACGAGGCCGCCGAAGGAATGTCCAACGAGATGAACACGGTCGCCGGCTCTTCCGATGACCCATTCCATGGCTTCCGCCTCGTGCGAAATGGAAGAATCATTTGCGCTACGCCGCTCAGCGGTTCCACCATAGCCGAGCAGACTCGTCGTCACGCAGCGAAAGCGGCTCTTGAAGCCTGAGATCACCGGCCGCCAAGCGGCGCCGGTGCTGCACGATCCCGGCACCAGGACGATCGTCGGTCCGGTACCGGTCTCGTCGTAATCGATAAGTTCACGAACCCGGTCGAGCACGGCGCACCTCCTTGAGTTCGAGCGCGGCCATTACGGCGTGCTCGATGCGCACGGGAAAACGGCGCGCCAGCACAAGTGATCCACGTCACGCGGCGCGCTTGCCGGCGGCGAGTTCTCTGACCGCTTCGGTGGTCAAAGGCTGTCCGCCGATGGCCCATTCGCCGCTCGCAACCTCTGAAATTTTGACCCATGTGACGCCGCGCATGTTCTCGCCCTCGACCGACACCATGGCGTCGGTCAATTTCTCGATGACCTTGCGCTTTTGCTCGGGGGTGAAAACGTTTTCGATCAAATGAACTTCAATCAACGGCATGATCGCCTCCTATAGGCTCGGGGAGCAGGATGCGGGCAGCATGCACGCATCGGCGAGCGAAGGCTTTGAGAAAACTGCCGTTTATTCCTGATATATCCTTGAGATCGGCTTCAGATTTCGCCAAAGTCGCGCCGGCAGCGCGGTAATGCTAGGCTGCCGGAGGCGGCCGCGAATGCGGCCCGCTCCCAATTTGGACGCCTGCGGCCAAAGATGACCATCGGATTCGGCAGTTATGAGATTGACGTCGAACGGCGTGAACTGAGGCGTGGGGACGTTCCCGTGCACGTCGAGCCGCAGGTCTTCGATCTAATAAATTACCTCGTACAGAACCGTGACCGCGTCGTCAGCAAGGACGACCTCATCGCCTCGATCTGGGGCGGCCGAATTGTGTCGGATTCGACGCTGACGAGCCGGATCAATGCCGCTCGCAAGGCGATCGGCGACAGCGGCGAAGATCAGAAGCTGATCCGCACCGTGGCACGCAAGGGCCTACGCTTCGTCGGCGACGTGCGTACACAATCGCGCGACACTCAGTCCGCGGATGCCGCCACACGGCAGATCGATGCTTCCGCGGGTTTGCGACCGGCTGCGTCACAACCCGAGCGCCCGACCATCGCCGTCCTGCCCTTCACCAATATGAGCGGCGACCCCGAGCAGGAATATTTCTCCGACGGCATCAGCGAGGACATCATCACCGCTTTGTCGAAGCTGCGCTGGTTCTTCGTCATCGCGCGCAATTCGTCGTTCATCTACAAGGGCAAGTCAGTCCACCTGAAGCAGATCGGCGAGGAGCTCGGCGTTGCTTACGTCGTCGAGGGCAGCGTACGCAAAAACGGCGAGCGCGTGCGCATCACCGTGCAGCTCAACGATGTTGCGACCGGCAGCCATATCTGGGCGGAGCGCTACGACCGGGATCTCGCCGACGTTTTCGCCGTGCAGGACGAGATCACGGAGGCGATCGTCGCGGCGATCGAGCCGCAGCTCTATGCGGCGGAAAGCTTTCGCGCCGAGCGCAAGCCGCCGGACAGTCTCGATGCGTGGGATCTCGTCATGCGGGCTCTGTCGCATTATTGGCGCGTGACGCGGCAGGATAATGTCGTCGCGCAGGCGCTGCTCGAGAAAGCCATCGCCATCGATCCGAATTACGGCCAGGCGCTCGGCGTGCTCGCCACTAGCTATTTGTTCGGCGCGCACATGGGTTGGTCCGACATGGCGGCGTCCGTTCCGGTCGCCAAGCGCGCCGCGCTCGCGGCGATCGCCGCCGACAGCGAGGACCCGTGGGCGCATCATGCGCTTGGCTGCGTCTACATGTTCGAGCGGCAATTCGAAGAATCGCTCGCCGAGTTCGAGACGGCGCTGCGGCTCAACCCGAACTTTTCACTGGCGCAGGGCTATCACGGCTTGGCGCTGTCCTATTGCGGTCGGGTCGAGGAGGCACTCGAGGCGGCGAAGCGCGCGCTGCGCTTAAGTCCCCGCGATCCGTTCTCGGCGGTCTTCTACGGCATCGCGTCGTACGCAAAATTTGTCGGGCGCAATTACGCCGATGCGATGCGCCTATCGCGCGCCGCGATCCGCCAGCGCGGCGATTTTGTCGGCGGGCATCGCGTGCTCACCGCCGCCGCCGGTATGGCCGGCGAGCGCGATGTCGCCGCCGCCGCCTTGCAGGAATTGAAGCGCGTGCAGCCGAACATCACGCTCGCCTGGATCGAGAGCGAGATGCCGATCGGCAGCGACGCCGAGCGCGCGCACTATCTCGAGGCGTTCCGCCGCGCCGGCTTGGAATAGCGTCGCCCTCTCGACAGCCCGCGTGCCGGCGCGCTACTCACGGGCCTCTCCCGCTGCACAAAAGAGGACGCATGCTGAGTTCCGCCGCCCTCTACAAGAAAGACAAGCGCAGAATCGATCCCGCGAAGCTCGAGAGCATGATCGGCGAGGAGGTCGGAATCTCCGATTGGGCGATCCTCGACCAGCAAAAGATCGATGCGTTCGCCGAGCTCACCCTCGATCCCTATTTCATCCACACCGATCCGGCCCGCGCCAAAGCCGAGACGCCGTTCGGCGGCACCATCGCGCACGGTTTCCTCACGCTGTCGATGCTGAGCGCCATGGCCTACGACGCGCTGCCCGATATCGAGGGGCGCACGATGGGCATGAATTACGGGTTCGACAAAATCCGTTTCATCGCGCCCGTCCCCGCAGGCTCGAAAATCCGCGGCCGGTTTAAAATCGCCGGCGTAACGCGTAAGGCCAACCAGGCCGTGGTGCGCTATGGCATCAGCATCGAGATCGAAGGCCGCGAGAAGCCGGTGCTTGCCGCGGAATGGCTGACGATTGCGTTCTTCGGGCGGAGTTGAGATGCCGAGCGCGGAGCCGCGGTTCACTCAACAATTAATACTGCTTTTTCCTCTCGCGCCGCAACGCAATAGGTGGAACGCAATTTAAAATGTCTATCGTATACGACGGAACTCCTGGATCGTAGGTGACCTGCACATCCGGCGGGCCGGCGTTGCTCTTCCATTGCAGTTTAACCGGTATCGGAGCGTCATTGCCATTCTGTTTATGGCTCAACGCCTCCACGATGGCGTTTTTGATTTTCTGCTTCACATTCTCGGGGTAAGTTGCCGCCTCATTCAACCAGTTTTGACGCTCTTGTCCTGTCAGGCCATAATAATCCGCGGTCAACGCGCCGAACTGATAATTGCCATGCATACGATGAAGAATACCAAGTGATTTATGTACATTTGTGCCCGCGGTGTATTGCTGGTTTATTTCCGCCTGACTCGGCAACTGTCCAATTGTCTCCAGTGCCATGGCCGTCCCTCCCCATCCCCGGATATGTCCAAACTATGCTTCATCCTATCTGGGATCAGCGCCCGGTCAAATCGCTCGTCCAGGCGCGCTAGCGCTGTCGCCCGAAGCCGGACAGCAGAGGATGGCGGGTGGTCTCGGGTATATGCTTGATGCTGGCCTGCTTAGCGGTATAGCTTTGCTGCCGTCGCGTCCCGCTCTCTCGGTGCCTCATGGAATGTTCGGCGTGTGGCGCCTCCAATCCGAGCGAGGCTAAGTTTTGCGGGCACTGCGGAGTGGCTTTAGGCGTCACTTGCGCCGCGTGCGGCAAGGCCGTCCCTTCTTCAAACGCGTTCTGCGGGCATTGCGGCGCCAAGGTCGAGCGCCAGCCCACGGCACCAGATGGAGGAGAAAGCCTCGCAGCCCCCGTTCACCTTCCGCAGCATCTGGCGCAGCGGATCCTGGATACCCGCAGCCTCATTGAAGGCGAGCGCAAGCAGATCACCGTTCTCTTCGCCGACATCAAGGGCTCTACGACCTTAATCGAGGACCTCGACCCGGAAGACGCCGACTTGCGCCTGCGCCCGGCGCTGGATGCGATGATCGATGCCGTCCATCGCTACGAGGGTACGATCAACCGGGTGCAGGGCGACGGCATCATGGCCTTGTTCGGCGCGCCGCTTGCGCACGAGGACAATGCGGTTCGCGCCGCCTACGCCGCGCTGGAGATGCAAAAGGCGGTTCGCGCCGCATGCGAGGCCGACGTCGCCATCAGGGTTGGCTTGCATGCCGGCGAGGTGCTCGTTCGCGCCATCCATAACGACCTCTCGGTCGATTACGACGCGATCGGGCCAACCGCCCATCTCGCCGCACGCATGGAGCAGATGGCGCCCCCGGGCGCAATTTACTGCACCGCCAATGTGATGCGCTTGGCGGAAGGTTTTGTCGAGGCCCGGCCGCTCGGGCAGCATTCGGTCAAGGGAATTCGTCAACCGATCCATCTCTTCGAGATTGTCGGGCACGGCGCTGCCCGCACTCGCTGGGAAGTGACAGCCGCCAAGGGATTGGCCCCCTTCGTCGGTCGTGAAAGCGAACTCGCTCAATTGCGGCAGGCCCTGGAATTGGCCGCCTCCGGCCATGGCCAGCTTGTCGCCGTTCAAGGCGAGGCCGGAACCGGAAAATCGCGGCTGCTGCACGAATTTCTTCGCTCGCCGCAGCTCTCCGGTTGGACGGTGCTGAAAACCGCCGCCGCCGCATATCGGCGCGGCACGCCTTATCTCGCCATCTCCAACTTGCTGCGTTCTTGGTGCGAGATCCCCGAAGAGGCTTCTCCCGCCGAAACGGCCCGCCGCCTGCAGGAGGGTCTCGCCGCATTACCGGCAGGCTCGGCGACCTATTTTCCGGCCTTGCAGTCGCTGCTGGAGCTTCCGGTCGAGGATTCCGACTGGTCGTCGCTGGAGCCGGCAATTCGCCGGTACCGCATGATGTCGACGGTGAAAGACCTATTCCTGCGCGGCGCTCAGACCGGTCCGCTTCAGCTCTGTTTCGAGGATATGCAATGGACGGACGCCGAGACGCGCGACGTCGTCGAAGGCTTGGTCGACAGCATGGGGGCAAGCCGACTGCTGGTGACTTTGACATGCCGGCCGGACTACAACCCGCGCAAGGGAAGCAAGGAATGCTTCACCGCAGTTCTTCTTGACCCGCTCGAGAGCAATGCTGCCGACGAACTCGTTCGGGCCTTGCTCGGCAACGATGAGGACACCGCGGAGCTGCGTGCGCTCATCATCGAGCGCACCGGCGGGACGCCGCTCTTTATCGAGGAGATCATCAGAACGCTCGTGGAAAACGGCGCGCTGCGCCTGCGCGGCAGCGGGTATGAGCTCACGCGTGAAATCCACGAAATCGAGATTCCCGAGACCGTGCAATCGGTCATAGCAGCGCGCATCGATAGCCTCGGTCCGAAACCCAAAAATCTGTTGCAAATCGCCTCCGTCATCGGACCTGAAATCGCGCCCCTTCTGTTGCGCGAAGTCGCCGGCGTCGATCCCGACGAATTGCACAACCTGCTGACGGAACTGCAGAACGCGCAATTCCTCTCGAACAAGGATACGGCTTCCTCTCAGCTGAAGTTCAGGCACGCGCTGGTGCACGAGGTTGCCTATGGCAGCCTGATCACCGCGAAGCGCCAGATGCTTCACGCTCGGGTGCTGCGCGCCATGGAATCGCAGTATCGGGAGAATTCGCAGGATGTAATCGAAGCCCTCGCGCATCATGCGTTACACGCGGCGCTTTGGAAGGAAGCAGTAACGTATCTGTGCCGGGCCGGGGACAAGGCGGTAGAATTGTCGGCTTACCGGGAAGGGGGGGCTTTCTTCGAATCGGCACTGCAGGCGCTTACGCACCTGCCGCAGGATCAAGAACATATCCGCCGGGGAATCGACGTCCGATTGAAGTTGCGGCCGATTTTCGCAGCGACAGCGGACTCCAACCGCACGGAGCAGCATCTCGCAGAGGCGGAGGCCCTAGCGATTTCGATAGACGATCGCCCGCGGCTCGCGGCGATCAACGTCGCAATGGCCTTTGTCCTCAATTGGCGCGGCGAGCTTGACGCCAGCATTCAACGCGGCTTGCGCGCGAAGGGGATCGCCCGCGACATTGGCGATCATGCCGTCGATGTCGGCGCGACCTTCTATGTGGCCCAGGCCTATATGTGGCGCGGCGATTTTCAGCAATCGGTCGCCGTGCTCGAGGAGAACCTCACCTGGATCGATGGCCCGCTACGGCATCTGCGGATTGGCACGACCGGGACCGGGTCGGTCCTCTGGCAAGGCATGTTGGGAGCTTCTCACGGACGTCTAGGCAATTTCGAAGTGGCGATTGATGCCGCACGAAAGGCATGTCTCATCGCCGACGAGGTTCGACGGCCTGCCGATATTGCTTTGGCCTATTGGTGGGCGGGCTTCGTCTGGTCCCATAAGGGCGATCTGGGAGAGGCTCTGCAAGCCTTGGAGCATGGATTCGAAGTCTGCCGCGCAAGTCAGATCAACTATCTCGTTCCGATCCTCTCGACCTCGCTTGGCTACACCTATGTGCTGGCGGGACGGCACGCCGAAGGAATACAGCTTCTTACCAAGGCCTTGGCGCTGTCTCGCGCCAACAAGTTCACTTATGGGGAAGCCTGGTCGAGCGCCTATTTAGGTTTCGCGCGGCTGCTCGGCAACGAGCACGAGGGAATGCTCGATCATGCGCGAGGCGTTCTCGACCTTTCGCGCGCGCGCAAGTATCACGCCATAGAAGCCGATGCGCTGCGCCTGCTGGGAGATGTGTATCGAAGCGGTCCCGCGACGAATGCAGAAGAAGCCGAGCGCCATTATCTGCAGGCGTGCGAAATATACGTCGAACTCGGATTGCGGCCGGAACATGCGCGCTGCCAGATCGGTCTGGCGCAAACGCTGAGGCAATCAGGCCGCGAGGCGGAGGCAGAGCGGTTATTCGCGCAGGCCGCACAACTCTGCGAGAGTATGGGGCTGAGCCTGCCGGACGTTAACTTCCAGCCTCCAGCCCGCGTCAATGCATTGTAAAGCGGATCGGCAGCATTTTTGGCCCGCCGATGAAGATCGACGCCGAGCGCTGCGGCTTTCCGGCGATTTCGACCGAGTCCACTCGGCTGAGCAACTCCTCGAAGAAGATTCGCATCTCGAGCCGCGCGAGATGCTGGCCGAGGCAGGTGTGGACTCCCTGACCGAACAGCGCGCTGCGCGCCGTCTTGCGATTCAAGCGAAAGCGCTCCGGCTCGTCGAACGCCGCTTCGTCGCGATTGGCGGAGAGATAGTTCAGCATGATCCAGTCGCCGCGCGCCACCTGTTGCCCGGCTAGCTCCACGTCCGCCGTCGCCGTGCGCATCACGTGATGGACCGGTGTCGTCCAGCGCACCGCCTCCTCGACGAGTCGCGGGATCAAACCGGGATCGCGCTGCGCTCTTTTAAATTCGCCGGGGTCCTCGCACAGCGCCCATAGGCCGCCGGAGATCGACGAGGACGTCGTATCGTGCCCGGCGGCCGCGACGATCACGTAATAGCTGACCGCCTCGAAATGATCGATCGGCTTGCCGTCGATCCTCGCGTTCGCGATGACGCTGGCAAGATCGTCTTTCGGCTCGCGACGGCGCCGCTCCATCAACGGGATGAAATAGGCCTGAAACTCGCCAAGCAGCCGGAACAATTCCTTTGCGTGCCGCGCCGGGTCGTTTCGCGCGCCCTCGCCGCGGCCGAGATCTAAGTCCTCGCTCGCGAACAATTCCTGGGTGAGCTTCAGCATCCGCGGTTCGTCCGCTTCCGGCACGCCGAGAATCTCCATAAGAACCTTCAAGGGATAATGGATCGCGACATCGCGCACGAAATCGCAGGTCGGAGCGCGCGCGGCCATGCGATCGATGCTGGCGCGGGCAATGGCGCGGATGCGATCCTCGAGCGATGTGACCCTTTGCTGGGTGAACCAGGATTGGGTAATCCGCCGGTATTTGGAATGGTCCGGCTCGTCCATGTGAACGAGGGTGCGGATGGGATGCGGGCTGCCGCCCGTCATGCTGCGCGCCATGTCGTCGGAGGCGCGCGGCACCAGCGTGTGGGCGCGATCGCCATTGTGGAAGAGATCGTGCCGGCCGATGATCTCGCAGACATCGGAGTGCCGCGTCACCACCCAGAACGGATCGAAGTCTTCGGTTTCGACTCGCGCCAGCGGTAAGATCGCCCGCAGCCAGGCAAGTCCGGCAAGAAGCGACTTTTGCTTCGCGTAAGCTTTCGGCGAGGTGATCAGGCGTGCAAGGCGCGCGGGTATTCTTTCGGGTTCGGGCCGCCGCGCCGTCTTCACGCCTGAGTGCAATGAGGGTTGCATCAATTCAAGCTAGCCTTGCAAGTTCCCGGAGTCACTAGCAACGCTCGCCCGACCTCCCGCGTCACGCCGCCTTCCGTCACGGGATCAGCATCGCCACGCGCTGCCGATAGCGGCGGTAATCGTCGCCGAACAGCTCGACGAGATCGCGCTCTTCCAGGAAAATGCCGAGGAAAATATAGGCCGTCGTCACCGCCGCAAACAGAAGGTGGCCTACGGTCATGACCGGCGCCGCCCAGAAGGCGATGACGAAGCCGAGATAGATCGGATGGCGCACGAACTTGTAGTAAAGCGGCATGCGGAAGCGCGACGCCGGCATCGTGCGGCCGGTAAAATTGTTGGCGACCTGATGCAGGCCGAACAGCTCGAAATGGTTGATGAGGAACGAGCTCGACAAAACGATGACGAAGCCGAAAACGCATAGGCCCGTCACCGCCGCCGCCAGCGCCGGATTATAGACGCTCCAGATCACAGCCGGGATCGGCCGCCACTGCCAGAACAAAAGCCCAAGCGCCAGCGCCGAAAACAGCACGTAGGTGCTGCGCTCGACCGCTTTCAGCACGGTGCGCGTCCACCATTCCTTGAACTGCACTGGGTACCCACTTCAAATATCGTAGTGCCCCTCTGCTGAAGCGTCTTTTACTCTTGTACGCCTCGATTACCTGAAAGACTTCCTGGAAGCCGTGGATCAGGTCGGCACTTTCGAGCGGCACAACCGAAACATCCGTAAATCTGTTTTGCTTGTACCTGAAGAAAATCACGCATGGAACAGCGCATCCGGAACCCAAGCGCTGATTTGAATATCGAATTGAAGCGTTCAGTTCGCTTTCCGTCGCTGTGAAGATAAAAGATATCCAATATTTCGCCTGCGAGACGATCCAACTTCGCGAAGGCTCCTTGATCCTTCAAGATCGTGCGTAGCGCGTTATCATGGAAATCGTAAAGAATGAACGCGAATCCTCGCTCAGAATTACTGCGGCAGATATCTTCGAATCGTCGCGCAAATGATTCGAAGCTATGACCAATACCTCGTCCTCTGCCTTGCTCATAAATTGGTATCAAGTAGTTCCTCCCTCTTGCTAAACGGGTGCCGCTCTGTTGGACGTCTATTCTGCCTGACAGTGATTCAATGCGCGAAACAGGTGCTCTGGATCGAACGAGTTGAGTGGCGCCAATCTGCAGCATGAGGCCAACCATGTGATCACTTGCAAGCTGTGCTCGTGTTGCGGGTGGCACCCCGTTCGATCCCTGTGGTTTACCCCCGCCCGCCTCTTCCGCTACAAGCCCCCCAACAGGAGGAAACCCGTCCATGCGCTCATATGACGTCACCGTGTTCGACCGCCCTTTGCAGAAAAACGAGCGGCCGACGCCGCAGCCGAGCGGCGAAGAGGTGCTCGTCAAGGTGACGGCCGCCGGCGTCTGCCATAGCGACCTCCATATCTGCGAAGGCTTCTTCGATCTCGGCGGCGGAAAAAAGCTCGAAATGGGCGCGCGCGGCGTCAACCTGCCCTTGACGATGGGCCACGAGATCGCCGGCGAGATCGTTTCCGCCGGGCCGGACAGCGAGAAGGTGACGCCGGGCAGACGAGTCGTCGTCTTCCCCTGGATCGGCTGCGGCAAATGCCCGATCTGTCAGCGCGGGGACGAGCAGAATTGCTCGCGGCCGCGCTCGCTCGGCATCTATCGCGGCGGCGGCTACGCCACGCACGTGCTCGTGCCGCATGCGCGCTACCTCCTCGACATGGGCGACTTGAAGCCGGAGGTCGCCGCGCCCTATGCCTGCTCGGGGCTCACCACCTACAGCGCTTTGAAGAAGCTCGACGCGCGCGTGCTCAAGGAGGAGCCGATCCTGATCATCGGCGCCGGCGGGCTCGGCCTCATGTGCCTCGGCATCCTGAAGGCGCTCGGCGGCCATGGCGCCGTCGTCGCGGACATCGATGCGGGCAAGCGCGAGGCGGCGATGCAGGCGGGGGCGCTGGCGGTTGTCGACCCGCGCGCGAGCGACGCGGTGAAGCAGATTCGCGGGCTGTCGCGCGACGGGTTCGGGGTCTATGCGGCGATCGATTATGTCGGCGCGGCGTCGACCGTGCAGCTCGGGATCGATTCCACCATCAAAGGCGGCCACGTGGTGGTGGTCGGGCTGATCGGCGGCGAGATCACCATCTCGACGCCGCTCCTGCCGCAGAAGGCGTTGAAGCTGCAGGGGTCTTACGTGGGCTCGCTGAGCGAGCTGCGGGAGCTGCTGGAGATCGCGCGGGCGGGAAAAATTCCGCAGGTGCCGACGGTGACGCGGCCTCTGGAGGAGGCGAACGCGGCTTTGGACGATCTCAGGCAGGGCCGGGTGATCGGGCGGCAGGTGCTGGTCGCGGCGTGAGCTTTTTGGCGTGAGCTTTTCGGTTGCTCGCGCGTTGCCGAGGCAGTGCGGGAGCGCAAGCTTGACAGGGAGCGCGCGTGGCGAATAACGAGGCCGGCCAGGGTCCGGGAGACCGGCACGATCGGGAAGATCGCGAACGTCGCGAACGCGAGGAGGCCGATCTCCGGGCGCGGATGAACGCGCTTTCGGCCAAGATCGACGCGCAAAGGCACCGGCCGGCGGCCGGCGGCGAGCCGGAGACGGCGGCGTCTCAGCGCGGCTGGGGCCAGGCGATGAACCTCGGTTTCCGGGTGGTGACCGAGCTTGTCGCGGGCATCGTCGTCGGCGGCGGGATCGGCTTTCTCCTCGACAAGTGGCTGGGGACGAAGCCGTTTCTCCTGATCCTGTTCGGCCTCTTGGGAACGGCGGGCGGATTCTGGAATGTCATCCGCGCGACCTCGATGCCGTTGAGCGGTCCGCCGCCGCGGTAGTTGATTTTCGCGGCGGACTTGGTCATCAAGGCGCGCGCCTAGTGGAGAAGGAAGTGGCAACCGGCACCGCGATTAATCCAATCGAACAGTTCGGCATCGTTCAATACGTACCGATCCATCTGTTCGGCAAAGATTTCTCCTTCACCAATTCCGCCGCCTACATGCTGCTGTCAGTGGCGCTGATCTCGCTCGTCATGATCGTCGGCTCGCGCCATCGCGCCCTCGTCCCCGGACGCCTGCAGGGCGTCGCCGAGATGGCGCACGATTTCGTCGCCGACATGCTCGAATCGACAACCGGCAAGGAAGGCCGCCGTTTTTTCCCGTTCGTCTTCTGCCTGTTCATGTTCATCCTATTTGCGAACGTGATCAGCCTCGTCCCCCACACATTCTCGGTGACGGCGCAGATCATCATCACCGTCGTCATGTCGCTGACGGTGTTCTTCCTCGTCATCATCTTCGGCATCGCCAAGAACGGCGTGCACTTCTTCAAGCTGTTCGTGCCGCCCGGCGTGCCGATCTATATCCTGCCGCTGGTCGTGGCGATCGAGATCATCTCGTTCCTCTCGCGCCCGGTCAGCCATTCCGTCCGTCTCTTCGCCAACATGCTGGCCGGACACATCACGCTGCATGTCTTCGGCGCTTTTGTCCTGCTTCTGCTCGGCGGCGGCTTCTGGGCGGCGATTGCGCCTTTACCTTTCGTCATGACGATGGCAATGCTGGCGCTCGAGCTGCTCGTCGCTTTCTTGCAAGCTTACGTCTTTGCGATGCTCACCTGCATGTATCTCAACGACGCCCTGCATCCGGCCCACTAAGGACCGGATGAATCACTCGCCTCTTCAGCGCCAACGCAAGCACAAGGCAAGCGTCTTCAACGAAGGAAAGTAGAATGGATCCTGTAGCAGCAAAATATATCGGCGCGGGCCTCGCGGCGATCGGCACCGGCGCTGCGGCGGTCGGCGTCGGCACCTTGTTCGGTCACTTTCTGAACGGCGCGTTGCGCAATCCCTCCGCGGTCGAGGGCCAGTTCGGCCGCCTGATCTTCGGCTTCGCGGTCACCGAAGCGCTCGGCATTTTCGCGCTGCTCATCTCGTTCCTGCTGCTCTTCGCGGTTTGATGCAGGTTTTCATTACTCTTGCGCGACGGGGTCCCGGCGGCCCTGCCGATGCGGGGAATTGAACGATGGCTGCCGAGACAAAGACGACGAGCGAAGTTCATCATGAGGGCGGCGGGCACGAAGCGTTCCCGCCCTTCGATGCGACGCATTTCCCGTCACAGATATTCTGGTTTGTGATCGCCTTCGCGATCCTTTACGCGCTGATGTCGCGGATCGCGCTGCCGCGCGTCGGTGAGATCAAGCAAATGCGCCGCGACAAGATCGCCGGCGAGCTCGACGAAGCCAAGGGGCTGCAGGCGCAAGCCGATGCCGCCGGTGCGGCCTATGAAAAGACGCTTGCCGATGCGAAAGCGCGGGCGCAGATGCTCGCGCAGGAAATGCACGCGAAGCTAGCCGCCGAGACCGCAAGCAAGCGGCATGAGCTCGAAGCCGATCTCAACACCCGGCTCGCCGCGGCGGAAGCGCAGATCGGCGAGACGAAAGCCAAGGCGATGAGCAGCGTCGGTGCGATCGCCCGCGAGGCGGCGGCGGAAATCGTCCGGCATCTGACCGGCCGGCCGGCCGATGTGAACGCCATTGCGCGCGCGCAAGCAGAAGCCGGGGGTCAGTCGTGAGCTTGGACGCCGAACTTTTCGTTGCGCTGGCGTTTCTGTTGTTCGTCGGAGCCGCGATTTATTTCGGCCTGCCCAATAAGATCAACGAAATGCTCGACGCGCGCGCCGCCGCGATCAAGGCGGAGCTCGACGAAGCGGCGCGCCTGCGCGCCGAGGCCGCGGCGCTCCTGCAATCATTCGAGCAAAAGAAAGTCGCTGCGCAAGCCGATGCGGAAAACATTGTCGCGCAAGCGCGCGCGGAAGCCGAGCTCATCGCCAAGGAGGCGCACCAGCGCATGGCGGAGTTCGTCGAGCGCCGCAAGCAGCAGGCCGAGCAGAAGATCGCGATGGCCGAGCAGCAGGCGACGGCGGAAGTCCGCGCCGCCGCCGCCGATGCTGCGGTGCGCGCTGCGGCGATCGTGCTCAAGGACGAGGCCAAGGGCGATGTCGGCGATCAGCTGGTGCGCGACGGCATTTCCGGGCTGAAGGCGCTCGCGCACTAAAAGCGATTAGCCGGCGAGCGAGCCGCGTTTAATGGACACCTCTGGCAGCGGGCCGAGATTGTCGCGCGCCCTGATCAAAAGCGCGCGGTCCTCGCTGCCTAATTCGTGCACGTCACCATCCTCGAAATAGCCGATCGCTCGAAGAACGGTGGCTGGCTCGCCGCTGAACATTTGCGCAAAGCCGGCAAGCGAACGTTCGAGCGAGACGCCGGCGCGCAGCAAGGCGGCCATATCGATGTAATCCTTGACATCCGCGCGATCGAGAATGGCCTTCAGTTTTGTTGCGAGAAGGTCCTCCGGGGAGGCGACGAGAAGAACTCCGTCGTCGGTGAGTGAAGGAGCATTAATGCGGCCAATCGAAATGTTCCCGAAGAACGAGACCTGTGTCTGCCCGGTAGAGGCGACCAATGTATTCAGCGCATCCTGAACTATTTTAGCCGAACGCATGAAGGAAAAACGATCTCGAATTTGATCTTTATCCAAGGCGCCGTCGCGAAAAAAATCGAAGTCGAGCGATGTCCTATGGCCCAAGCGTAAGGCGACGGCGGTGCCGCCATAAAGCACAAAGTTGAGATCGAAGGAGGGTGCCAGGGCATCCCACATCGCGCGCTGCGCATCCGGCAGAATGTCGAGACGCGGCTTAAAGGGGGCCTGCATGAAACGTTCGCCGCGGCGGCCGCTCGGGAACCTCCAAACCGGCTTGCGCCCTGAGCCGCCCCCGCCAGAAATCCCAGGAACGGGCGCCGATCCAGCCGGGCGCGGCGCGGTGCATCACCTCGGCGAGGCGGTCGCGGCCGAGCACGGCCTCGATGCGCAGGATGTCCTCGTACGAGCCGATATCCATCACCTGCGCGATAATGCGTTCATCGCTATGGCCAGCCGCGCTCATGGCCGGCCACCACATATATTTCGCGCCTAGAGAAGCGATGAATTCGCTGGATGCTTCGGAGCTCGTGCCGCTCATGGGCTTATTATAGATGAGCAGCCGCTTGCTCCCAAGCCGCGCTCTGCGCTTGGCCGAGCTCAACTCCCCGCCGGCTTGAACTTCCGCCGGATCGGATGTTGCATAGCCTCGACCGGACGAGGAGGCTCCGATGACCGACACCGGATTTGATTTGACGCGCCGCGCCGCGTTGGGAGTTCTGTCAGGCGCGCTTGCCGCGGTCGCGGCTCGCGCCGAGGAGGGCAAAATGCAGATCGGCGAAAACGACATCCTCATCGTCGTCGACGTTCAGAACGATTTCCTGCCGGGCGGCTCGCTTGCGGTCCCAAAGGGCGACGAGGTGATCGCGCCGATCAACGCGCTCGCCAAGAAATTTGCGCATGTGATCATGACGCAGGATTGGCACACACCGCGTCACGCCTCCTTTGCATCGACGCATTCCGGCAAGCACGCGTTCGAAATGATCGCGTTGCGCTACGGCAACCAGGTGCTGTGGCCGGATCATTGCGTGCAGGGCTCGCGCGGCGCCGCGCTTGCCGATGCGCTCGACATCCCGAAGGCCGAGCTCATCATCCGCAAAGGCTATCGCCAGGATACGGACTCGTATTCCGCCTTCAACGAAGCCGATCGCCGGCCGACCGGCCTTGCCGGCTATCTCAAGGAACGCGGTTTCAAGCGCGTCTTCTGTGCCGGGCTCGCGACGGATTTCTGCGTGGCCTGGACGGCGCAGGATGCGCGCGGCGCCGGCTTTGACGCGGTCGTGATCGAAGACGCTTCGCGCGGCATCGACAATCAGGGCTCGCTCGCCGCCGCATGGGACGCCATGGCGAGAGCCGGCGTGCAGCGCATTACCTCGGCGGCGATTGCGTGAGCGGGCGCGCTCAGGTCAGTTCCAATACGAACGGCACGCCTTCATAGCAGTCCGAGCCGCGGCCGATGCGCTCGATCGCGGCCACCATGCGGCCATTGCGCTTCAGCATCGCATCGGCGATCGCCACCATGCGCCGGTTCGGTGTTGCGGTGTGCGAGGCGCGGCGGATGGCCTCGGCAACCTCGCTCTCCGACCGCGATGGCGTAAGCGCGCAGGCGATGATGAAAGCCGCCGCGGTCGAGCGGCTGACGCCGGCATGACAATGAACGACGAGCGGCTCGTTGCGATCCCATTCTTTGGCGAAGGCGATCAATTGCTCGACATGTTCCTCGGCCGGCAGGATATGGCCGTCGAGCGGCTCGGTAATGTCGCCGATCCGGATGTAGAGATGGCGCTCTGGATCGATCTCGGCCGGGCGAGAGACGAGCGTCTCGACATTGAGAAGCGTGACGAGACTGCGTGCGCCGGTCGCGCGCACCGTCTCGGTGACGCGAGCGAGCGAACATATATGAAGTCGAGGCATATCTTTATTCTAGCGTGAGAGCGCGGAAACGGGCCAGGAAACGGTGCTCGATTTCCTCCGAGGATGCCGGCGTCAGCATCGCATCTAATTCTTTCGGCAGAAAACGCGGACGGCCGAAGAATTGCTCGGCCTCCGCTTCAGCGAAACCGGCAAGCCGCGTCGCCTCGAAAAAAGCGGCGGCGCGATCGGCGCGTTTCGTCAATTTCACCAGACTCTCCGAGTGCATGGTCTCGAGCGAAAAACGCAGCAGCACCGCCGAGAGGATGCGCTCCTCGACGGCTTTATAGGTGATTCCTATGACGGCTTTGAAGGGCGAGATCATGTCGCCGATGACATATTCCGGCGCATCATGCAG
>Ga0163163_10002180_pt1 | contig 16496 bp, 16 predicted proteins | sample S65metaG_FD_119766 | JGI IMG/M metagenome (GOLD analysis project Ga0163163, IMG submission 119766) | Switchgrass rhizosphere microbial communities from Kellogg Biological Station, Michigan, USA - S6-5 metaG | ecosystem: Host-associated > Plants > Roots > Rhizosphere > Soil | place: USA... | reverse complement strand
GGGTAGTAGTCGTCAAACACCGGCGTCGGCTGGCCGTCGCGCGAGGCGACCAGTGCGTCCAAATAGAACTCCCAGCCTGGTCCGTACCCGCCGACGCCCTCCGTATCGGTCATGTGGTGCGTGAACCGCAGCTCCGTCACGCCCGCACTCTCGACCAGCTCCATGTCCATGTGCCAGCCGTGCTCCCCCGTGCCGGAGATCGCCAGCCGGCGCGGCGGCTCGCAGGCATCGATGATCATGTCCATCCAGGGCTTGCCCTCCTCGTGGATCATCTGGACCTTGATCGTGCGTCCCGGCCCGGCGTCGCCCTCCCACGGACCGAACCAGCGGGCCGTGCGCTCAGGCTCGGTCAGGCTCGCCCAGACGTCTTCAATGGGAGCGCGGAACGTACGGGTCAGCACGAGGTCGTTGCCGAACAGTCGGCCGGTCGGTGTCGGGCTCATGCGGTCTCCTTCTGGGTTGGGGGCCGCGCTGCGGCCGTGTGCCGCTCGCGGCGGGTGCGATAGACCTCGGTCTCCAGCGCATCGAGGCGGTGCTGCCAGCCGGACGGGCGCATCAGGCGTCCCAGCCACTCGGCCAACTCGTCGAGCGGCGCGGCGACGAATGTGTAGACCCGCCGGCGTCCGTCCGCCGCGTCTGCGACAAGGCCCGCCTCGCGCAACACACGCAGATGACGGCTGACGGCCGGTCGGCTGATCACGAACCGGTCGGCGATCTGGCCGGCCGAGAGCGGCTCATCGCGGAGCATGAGCAGGATCTCCCGCCGCACCGGGTCGGCGATCGCGCCCGCTACGTCGTCCACGCCGAAAGCGTAACCACATGGTTACGGGTTGGCAAATCCACTCGGTCGGGTTCGGCGAACGTGGACCCAGGACCCCTCACTCAACACACGATGGAGGGGTGACGAGCGAGGTCGTGAATGACCGGGCTGATCGATGACGCGCTGACAGATCCCGCACCGGCGACCAGTCCCAGGGCCTGGTTGACCGACGCGGTCGACCGGTTGGTCGGCAGCGATCCGGGGCTCAACCGGCTTCGGTTGGCCCTGCAGGCCGTGCTCAGCGTCGGTGTCGGCCTCGGGCTGACGTACCTGTTCGTCCGGCTCACCGGTGCGCTCCAGCTGCCTGCCGGCAACGCGTCGGAGTCGGTGCGGGTGGCCACCGACCGGGCCAACCTGCTCCTGCTGATGCTGATGGCCGCGATGGTGGCGTGGCAGGCCACGTTGGTCGTCCAGGAGCGCACCCTGAAGAGTCAGGCACTGCTGTCGCTGTTGCTGCCACTGCCGATGACGGCCGCGGTCGTCCTAGGACTCATCGTCGGGTCGCGCAAGGTGCTCTCGTTGGTGTTCCTGGTCGTGGCGCTGGCCGCGGCGGTGTACGTCCGTGGGTTCGGACCCCGCGGACGGGCCGTCGGAACGGTCATCTTCTTCGGCGCCTTCTTCGGCTTCGCCCTGCACAAAGAGCTCGGTCTGCGCGACACCGGCTGGATCCTGGTCGACCTCGAGATCGGGGTGATCGCGACGCTGTTGGTGCGATTGGTGTTCTTCCGCCCGGCCCCGGAGGCGGCGCTGGCGCGGATGCGCCGATCGCAGCGGGCGCGGGCCCGGCGGCTGCTGGCTCTCGGCGCCGGAGTGCTCGACGAAGAGAACCCGGCGCGCGTCGAGACGTTGGCCTTGGGTGTCAGGCGCCAGTGGGCGAGGCTCAACGAGACCGGGTTGATGATCGACGCCCAGCTGGCCGAAACGCATCCGCGGACCGCGGCGGTCGAGTCCCACCGGAGCTTCGACGCCGAGTTGGCGCTGTCCAACTGTGCCCGCTTCGCGGTCGCCCTGGCGGAGAAGGGCGCGCCGATGGCCGTCCGCTCTCCCGCCGCGGCCGCGCTGTCCGCCCTGCGGGCCTACGACGAGGCCGCCGTCTCCGGTGCGGTCGCGGCATTGCGCGCGTCGCTGCAGGGCGAGGACCGGCTCGCCGTGCTGGGCTCTCGGTTGGCCGCCTCCATCGAGCACTATGACCAGGCCCGCGACCACCTCTACGAACCCATCGACGAAGACGAGATCCAGAACACCGACAGCTTTGCTCCGGCCGTCACGCTCGCCGGCGGCTGGCTGCCCGGGTCCACGGCGGTCAGCCGCGAGGCCTCCACGACCAGAGGGCACGGCCTGCTCGACCGCCCGACGATGTCGACCCAGATGCGGAACACCATCCAGGTCGCGGTCGCGGGAACGATCGCCGTCATCGCCGGCCACGCGTTACCGGAGCAGCGGGTCTACTGGGCGATCCTGACCGTCTACGTCTGCTTCGTGCAGGCCACGAACGCCGGTGAGCAACTGCGCAAGGCGGTGTTCCGAGCCATCGGCACCGCGATCGGGATCGTGCTGGGCGACCTGCTCGTCCACCTCACCGGCGGGCAGGTATGGGCGTCGGTCGCGATCGTGCTGGTGGCGATCTTCTTCGGCGTGTACCTGATCCGCATCAACTACACCTTCTTGACCATCGGCATCACCGTGGTGATAGCCCAGCTGTACGTGCACCTGGGCGACTTCGGCTGGCCGGTACTGCTGAGTCGGCTGGGCGAGACCGCGGTCGGTGCGGCGGCCGTCATCCTCACGGTGGTGTTCATCGTGCCGTTGCGTCCACAACGGGTGCTGACCACCGCGGTACTTCAATGGATGCGCGCGCTGCGCACGCTGCTCGACGCGACGCTCGACCACATCGACGGTGGGCGCGAACCGTTGCAGCCGCTCGTCCGCCGGGCCGACGCCGCGTACGCGGCGCTGGTCACCACGGCCAAGGCGCTGCGGGGATTCGGCCAGGCATCCAACCAGATCACCCAGCTGCTCGCGCTGGCAACGGCCACCCGCCAGTACGCTCGCTCGCTCGTCGGATGGTTGGAGGACGCCGAGGTGCCTCTGCCCATTGTGGACAGTCCAGCGCTGCGTGCGGCTTCCGATCAACTGCGCGCCTCGCTCCAGGCGTTCGAAGACCGCCTCACCACCGGCGAGCACGGCACCTACGTGCGATCGGCGTCCCTGCTCGTACCCGTACTCGACGACCTACGACACCGGCCATCACCGTTGGCGGACGCGGTAGGCGACCTCACCCTGCTCGACGGCGCTCTGGCCGGACTGGCCACGGCCCTGCGGATGGACGTCGCCGATCACGACACGCTCTGACCGGGTCTGTCGCAAGTGGACGGCGCGTCCGGCGGACGAATCCCCGCCACTCTCAACGTATATCGCACCGGGGGCCTTGCGGCAAGACCCGGGTCGTACCCCAGAATCGTCGACCGACGCAACAACCTGGGGAGTGGGGGCACGACATGCGTATGCTGCTGTCGACGTACGGAGGGCGCGGCGACGTCGAACCGATGGTGGGACTGGCCGTGCGATTGCAACAATTCGGCGCGGACGTGCTGGTATGCGCGCCACCAGACTGGGCGGAGAGGTTGGCCCAGTTCGACGTGCCACTGGTGCCCATCGGTCCGCCGGTCCGTGCGCTGATGCACGCCGCGTCGCCGCCGTCCATGGCCGACGTACCGCGGCGGGTGGCCGAGCTGATCGCCGAGCAGTTCGAGAAGCTGCCCGCGGTGGCGCAGGGATGCGACGCGATGGTCGCGACCGGCCTGTTCCCGGTCGCGGCCAGCGTGCAGTCGGTGGCGGAGAAGCTGGGCACCCGGTACGTGTTCGCGGCGTACTGCCCGATCTACCTGCCGTCGCCACACCACCGGCCGCAACCACTGCCGGGGCGGCCGGTGCCACCCGACGTGACCGACACCCGCGCGCTGAACGAGCTGGACATCGAGAACTACAACGCGTTGTACGGTGGCCCGCTCAACGCGCACCGTGCGTCGTTCGGTCTGCCGCCGGTGGACAACGTGCGCGACCACGTGACCACCGACCACCCGTGGCTCGCGGCCGACCCGGTCCTCGGCGTCTGGCCGGAACCGGCCGACCTCGACGTCGTACAGACCGGCGCGTGGATCGTGCCGGATGAACGCCCGCTGCCGTCGGAGGTGGAGGCGTTCCTCGATGCCGGCACGCCGCCGGTGTACGTGGGCTTCGGCAGCATGCGCGCGCCCGACGACATCGCCCGGGTTGCCCTCGACGCGATTCGCGCGCAGGGCCGCCGCGCACTCGTCGCCCGCGGCTGGGCCGATCTCGTGCCGATCGACGACCGCGATGACTGCCTCGCCATCGGCGAGGTCAACCAGCAGGCCTTGTTCCGTCGGGTCGCCGCCGTCGTACACCACGGCGGTGCTGGCACCACGGCGACGGCCGCCCGGGCGGCCGCACCGCAGGTGGTCGTACCTCAGATGGCGGACCAGCCGTACTGGGCCGGTCGGGTCGCTGACCTGGGCATCGGCGCGGCTCACGATGGCCCGACACCGACCACCGGGTCGCTATCCGCCGCGCTCGGCATCGCCCTGACCCCGCAGACTCTGGTACGAGCAACCGAGGTGGCCGGCACGATCAGCGCCGACGGGGCGACAATGGCCGCGACGCTACTACTCGACGGGCATGCGCCATTCGCCTGAGACATCGAACGAGAGGGGAACACCATGGCTGAGCAGGGCCGCGCGCTGCAGATCGCGCTCGCCTACCACGAGGCGTGGTCGAGCAAGGACATGGACCGGGCCATGACGTACATCGCCGACGACATCGTGTGCGACGCGCCGGCCGGCCGGATCGAGGGCGCCGATGGCTACCGCGCCTTCATGGCAGGGTTCGTGCAGATCCTGCACAGCACCACGATGATCGCCGCGTTCGGCGACGATGAAACCGCATTGGTCATGTACGACACCGCGACCGTACCCGTGCCGAGCGCACCGGGCGCCGAGTGCGTCACCGTCAAGGACGACAAGATTGTCTACAGTAGATTCCTCTTCGACCGCCTTCCGTTCGAGGTGGCCAGAGGGAAATAGCCCAGCCAGCTGCTTGCCTGCCCATAGCCGGCTGTCGTTGCGGTCGTCGACGGTGATACGGTGCTCGCGCAGCTGGTTAGCCCGACCCACCACGGGTCGGGCTTCGCAAGAGGGAACCCGGTGCGAATCCGGGACTGCCCCGCAGCGGTAAGCGGGAACGACCGCCGTCAACCAAGCACTGGGCCAGCCGGCCCGGGAAGCGACGGCCAGTAGGCGGACACTTCGGTGTCCAGGCCCGCGAGTCCGAAGACCTGCCAGCGCACCGCGTGCACAGTGTGCGCGGTGGTCCGCGGCCTCGCGGGAGGGCCAGGGGACGACGGCGGCGTACGCGGACCGACCGTCATTCCTCGCCGTCACCACGGGTGTGGACCGTCAGGACGACGCTGCGAGGAGTGCGCCGTGCCCATGGAAGCCAGCCCGATCATCGTCGGTGTGCTCATCGGAATCGCCGTGGGGTTCCCAGGCGGCGTGCTGTATGCCAGCGCCCGCCGGGCCTGGACCGATCTCTCCGGCGCGCGCAAGGCGATCCCGGTCGCGCGCAGGATCGCATTCACACGAACGCGAGAAGCGCTGATCCTCGGCGTCCTGCTGGCGATCGCCACCGGCGTCGCGATCGGTCTGGCCCGCCATCGTTAGCGCGGGCCACCGGTCGTCGTGATCTACCGTTGCCCGACACCGGGGTTCAGAAGCTGGTACGTCAGAACGGCCATCTGGCCGTTGCGCTCGACGTTGGTCAGGCGTACGCGATCGGTCAGCAGGCGCCGTGGAAGCAGGGGTGCGCCACCGCCGAGAAAGACAGACGCCACGCCGAGGTGGATCTCGTCCAGGCGGCCGGCATCGGCGAAGCGACCGACCAACTCCCCGCCACCGACAAGCCAGACATTGCGGCCCGCCGCGGCCTCAACCATCGCGTCGTGGACCGGGACGACGTCACCGGAGACGAAGGTGAGGTTGGCGCCGGGCACCGCGGGCAGGCTGCGGTGTGTGAAGACCCAGCACGGCGTCCCGCCGTAGTAGGACTGCCACTTCTCCGGGTGGTCCAACAGCTGGTCGTGGTCCAGCACCCACTCGTAGGTGGTCGCACCCATGCACATCGCGCCAACACCGGCGAAGAACGATGCGAACTCATCGGTGTTCTCACGCTCGACGACGAACAGCCAGTCGAGCGAGTTGCTCTGGTCAGCGATGAAGCCGTCGATGCTGGTCGCGGTGAAGTACTGCGTCTTGGCCATCGGCACACCCTAGACCCGCTGTACGACGCGATCACCATGGCACCGTTTTAGTCGGGCGCGAAATTCGCGTGTGACCTTCGGCCGGCCGCCCTATCCTGCGGCCATGATGCTGGCCATGTACGGCCAGGGCACCCGGTAGACCGCGCGAACACCGGGAGCGCCACTCCGGCGCACATGTGCCCTGCGGTAGGTCCGTCTACAGACGACGCGCCTGCCTTTGCCGTACCCTCCACACGGAGATCATCATGGCCGCCGCGCACGTCAGCGCTCGCGATCCGCGCATCAGCGCGTTCCTGTCCCCGCGAACCCCGTCCGGAACCGTTGTCGCCGAAGGAACGTGGGCCCACCGTCATCTGCTCGACGTCAATGCCGACATCGACACCTTCCTGTACTGCCCTGAACTGCTCGACCCGACCGCGGTACCGCTCGCGCACGCCGTCGCCCGGGGCGCCCGCTCGGCGTTCGCGGTCTCGGCCAAGACCTACGGGCGGGTCAGCCGTCGTACAAGTCCTTCTGGGCTTGCCTCGCTCGTACGCCTGCCAGCCTGGCGGGCCGCCGCTGGCGCGATCGGCGGACGGTCCGTCCACAGTGGAACGCTGGTGCTGGTCGCCGACGGGATCGAGTATGCCACGAATCTCGGCGCGCTGATCCGCGTCGTCGACGCCAGCGGCGCGCAAGCGTTGCTGCTGACCAATCGCCGGGCCCGGATCGAGCATCCTGATGTGTTCACGGCCAGCCGTGGCACCCTGCTGACCACACCGGTGATCGACTTTGGTGAGCCGCCCGCGGCGGCGGCCTGGTTGGCCCGGGAGGGGTTCACGGTGCATCTGGCTCTGCCTGGCGCTTCCCGCGACTTCCGGGACCGCCCGCACGGGGTACGCCCGACCGCGATCGTCGTGGGTTCGGAAGGTCGCGGCGTGTCGGCGCAATGGCTGTCGGTGCCGCACGAGGCGGTGTCGATTCCGATGCGCGGCCGGGCCGATTCCCTCAACGTGGCTGTCGCCGCGGGCGTCCTGCTCTTCGGATGACGTCGACACCGGTTTGTAGATGGTGGTTGACAAACCGCCGCTGGGCGCTACTTTGTAGATGAGCTTCTACAAACAACCGGGCGGTGGGCACGTGGTGAAGGTGATGCTCAGCGTGGCTGACATCGCGGTGATGTTCGACGTCGAGCCGAAGACGGTCAGCATGTGGCGGTTGCGGTACCCGGGGTTCCCGGAGCCGGATGTCGTCGTCGGCGGCATGGCGGGCTGGGATCCCGAACGCGCCGAGGAGATCCGGGTCTGGGAGAGCCAGCGCCCGGGACGCGGGCGGCGCACGCTGTTGGCCGAGCACATTCAGGAAACGCTGCGCCGGACGTTCATCTTCAGGTTCATGCGTCCTGACGACTACGCCTGGGCGCCGATCGACTTCCCCGGAATCGAGTACGAGGACGGGCGACTGGTCGACGGCATGCAGGTCAAGGCGGCCGAGCACCTGATCGGCGAGCTCCGCGATCAGGGCTACGACATCGCCTTCGAGGACACAGCCACCGAGGTGACGGAGGCCGTGCGCCACGTGCTCTGGGACCGGTGGACCGCGGCTGAGGCGGGGGAGAATGAGTTCCTGGGGCAGCTTTTCGATGACTACGGCCGGATCTACCGCGGCTGTACCGCCTTCGACGCGGCCGCCTACACCCTGCAGCGGCTTGCCGCACTCGGCGGCGAGATCCGCCATGCCATCGGGCCGTCATCGCGAAAGCAGGTCCGCCGGCCGAGATAGCGGGCGTGCTGCCTTCGTACTGGCTGCGGTTGAGCAAAAGAAGTTCAAGCGTTGCGTGTCAGCGCAGCATCGTCATGGAGGCGAGAGACCAATGGAGACGTTCAAGCATCGCATCGAGCCTGCCGTCGGCAGGTTGGGTGTCCTGACAGTGGGACTCGGCGCGGTGGCGTCGACCTTCATCGCCGGCGTCGAGCTGATCAGGCACGGCCTCGCCGCCCCGGTTGGTTCGCTGACCCAGATGGGCACCATCCGCCTCGGCAAGCGGACCGAGCATCGGATGCCACTCATTCGCGACTTCGTGCCGCTGGCGGGCCTCGACCAGCTGGTCTTCGGTGCCTGGGACCCGATCTCGGACACGGCCTACGACGCAGCGCTCAAGTGCGGAGTTCTCGACCGCTCCGTCCACATCGAACCGATCGCGGCCGCGCTCAAGGAGATCGAGCCCATGCCGGCCGCCTTCGACCAGCGCTATGTACGGCGTCTCGACGGCGCCAACGTGAAGTCCGCGGCGACCAAGCGGGACGTGGCGGAGGCCATCCGTCACGACATCCGCCGGTTCAAGGCGGAGCGCTCCTGTGACCGGCTGGTGGTGATCTGGTGCGCGTCCACGGAGACCTACATCGAGCCCGGCCCGGCCCATCAGAGCCTGGAGGCGTTGGAAGCCGCGATGGACGCGAACGACGAGAGCATCGCGCCCTCGATGCTGTACGCATACGCGGCGCTCTCCGAGGGGGTTGCCTTCCTCAACGGCGCACCGAACCTCACGACCGACATCCCGGCGCTTGTGGAGTTCGCCGAAGCAGCCGGCGTACCGATCGGTGGCAAGGACTTCAAGACCGGCCAGACGTTACTCAAGACCGTGCTCGCGCCGATGTTGAAGGCCCGCATGCTCGGGCTTGCTGGCTGGTACTCGACCAACATCCTGGGCAACCGCGATGGCGAGGTGCTGGATGACCCCGACAGCTTCCGCACCAAGGAGAAATCCAAGCTCGGCGTGCTCGAGCGCATCCTGCAGCCGGACCTCTATCCCGAACTCTACGGTGACTACCACCACCAGGTTTCCATCAACTACTACCCGCCCCGCGGTGACCAGAAGGAGGGCTGGGACAACATCGACATCGTCGGCTGGCTCGGCTATCCGATGCAGATCAAAGTCAACTTCCTGTGTCGTGACTCAATCCTGGCTGCTCCCCTGGTGCTCGACCTGGTGCTGTTCATGGACCTGGCCCAACGAGCGGGGCTGCGGGGCGTGCAGGAATGGCTGTCGTTCTACTTCAAGGACCCGCAGCATGCGCCCAGCGTCTATCCGGAGCACGACCTGTTCATCCAGCAGACCAAGCTGAAGAACACTCTTCGCTGGCTGATGGGCGAGGAGCAGATCACCCACCTGGGAACCGAGTACTACCAGCACTGAACGCCGGCACGGACAAGCAGAAGTGGGTCGTGTCAGCACGACCCACTTCTGCTCATTGCCCGATCACCCCAGCGGTGGTGCGGCGATGTTGACGATGATCGGGCCCGGGTTCCGGATGTTTATGGATGTAGCGTGCTCGAAGTCGGGCGAATTCACGTAGAAGAACGTGATTTCCTGCCCGGCGAGGAAGAGGTCCGCGTTCAGCACGACGGATTGGCTCGGCAGCACGTGGAGCGTGTACGTGCCGTTGGCCGCGTTGTCGTTGGCGCCGATCTCGTCGCGGGAGTCGGCGTTGAAGACGGTGATGCGCGACGCGAACTCGGGCGCCGGTACGCCGTCCGGGCCGGTGACGAGACCGGTCAGGATGACGCCCGAGGACAGCGCCTCGTTATGGGTCCGGGTCTTGCCGGCTTTGATGGTGACCGGCTCCGACTTCAGTCGGTTTCCGGTGCCGCCCGACCATTCCGAGGCGTACCCGGTAGCGCGGTAGAAGATCGGCCAGTCATACGGGCCGAGCTCAGTGAACGTGTACCGCCCGGTGGCGTCGGCCACGACGTCGGCTCGGGACCCGCCCTCGCCGGCCGGGGACGTAGCCCAGGCTGCCACCGCGCCGGCTATGCCCGCTCTGGTTACCTTGTCGCTGATGACGCCGGTCAGCGTGCCTGCCTTGTCCATCTTGATGTCCGGCACAGTCACCGCCTGGCCCGTGGCCAACGTCGTCACTGCCGCCTTCTGTTTCAGGCCGGTGCCGCCGTGAGGTCCGACCCACTGGTGGCCGTGCACGCCGTCGTTGGAGAGGGCGAACAGGTTGTACGAGCCGGCGGCCAGCCCGGTGACGGTAACGGTGCCGGTGCTGTCAGCGCAGCCGCCGACGCCGTTAAGAGCGGAAGGCTCGCTCGTCGGCACCGCATTGACGCAGATATTGATCAGCGGAGCGCCGGTCTTGGAGTCTCGGACGGTGGTCGTGATGGACGCACCTGGGGCGGAGACCAGATCCAGCGCCGTGTTCTGTCCACTCACGACGGTCGCGGTCGTGCGAACGCGCAGGTGGTTATCGCTCGGGAAGACGTCCACGGGGAAAACGCCGGGCAGGATCGGCGGCGTGGTCGCCGTTCCGCTGCTGTCCGAGCACGCGGACGCATTTCCGATCTGGGCGCAATACTGGACCGGGGCGCCGGTGACACTGTCGACCACCCGCAGCGTCACCGTGCCCGGGGCGGCCAACGCGTCGTCGACCCGTGTCGTCTGTCCCACGTGGACGGCGAAGTGGTCCGCCGTCGCCTCCGATTGCTTGCCGGTCGCCCACTGCGTACCTGTAGGACCACCGAAGAAGATGTTGAACGCCACGGTGTACGTGCCCGGGTAAACATCCGCGTGCCAGTCACCGTTGAAGACCTGGGCGCTGAGGAACTGAGTGCCGTCACTGATCTGAACGTTGCCGAACGGCACCGGTTGGCCGTTCGAGTCATTGAGGTGGCCGGCGAGTGTTCCCGTCGGCAGCAACTGCTCGTCCACGACGGCGTTCTGCCCGGAACCCACGGTGAACGACTGCGCAGTCGCCTGGGTCGTCTGCCCGTGCGCCCACTGGATCAACCCGCCGGGGCCACGCTCAAACTCGAGCTGGTATGTACCGGGGAAGACCTTGATGCTGTATTGCCCGTTTGCGTCGGTTACCGCGAACAGGCTGATGCCCGGGCCGGTAGCGAAAACCTCGACGCCGGCGGCCGCCAGGCCGTCGGCCGTGGTGACCCGCCCGGTGAAGATTCCGGGGGCGACGAACTGCTCGTCGACCGTGGTCGTGGCGCCAACTGTGACGGTGAACGGGTCACCGGGCTCCGACAAGGAGTGGTTGTGCGCAGTCTGGCCGAAGCCGAGGGAATTCGCGAAGAAGCTCACGGTGTACGTGGCGGGTGGCACGAACGGGAACAGGTAGTGACCGGCCGTGTCCGTCTGCCCATTGAAGAAGAACTGACCCGTGGTGTCCCTCACGCTCACAAACGAGAACGGGACAGGGGCGCCGGTGCTGTCGGTGAGAGTCCCGCCCAAAGCGCCGTGCGGGATCACCGCCTCGTCGTCCGTGGTCGTCGCGCCAGCGGTGACGGTGACGAGGTCGGCAGTCTCGAAGCTGGTCTTGCCGTGGCTGTACTGGGTCAAGCCACCAGGCAGGGAGAACTGCATGATGTACCCACCGGGAGCGACATCGCTGATCGTGAACGCCCCGGTGGCGTCCGTCGTGGTGCCGCCCGCGAACCCTCCGCCCGGAATCAGGGCGTCGACCATGACGTTCGCCACCGGGGTGGTGCCGTCGAGCACGTGGCCGGTGATGGCGCCTGGTGTGGTGTCGGCGAGCGCCGCCGAGGCCGGAAGCAGGGCGCCGACGAAGACGGTCGCCGCCGCCATGGAGAGCCACCGGGTGCGTGGTCTCAGCATTTCGGTGATTCCTCTCTGATGGAGATGGTTTACGCGGAGCAGGTTTGCCTGCGCCAAGCCGAGCCTCGCGGCGGGCGTTGACCAGGGATGATCTACATGGAACGAGCGCGAGGGGGCCTGTCCGACGCGCTCACGGACTGTCGGCGAGCCCGCGTGGCGGCCTTCGTGGCGGGCCGGCCGCGGTACCCCGGCCCACCAAGCTGGCGAGCGCAGGATAATGCCTCTGGCCCTTCCCGCGCTGACCCTGTACTCATGGCCGTCGGTGCGTAGTCCCAGTGACGCTGTCCCGAGTTCCCCATCGACGCGGGCGAACGTGTCCGTTGTGGACAATGCGGTCATGGCCGCCGGTTCTGCCCACCCCTGCTCGTAGGCAAGGTGGATCGTGAGCTTGCAGGCAGGTTCGAGGAGGTCTTTCGCGACGACGACCGAGCGCCGAGGTTTGCGATGGTGGCGCGCGATGCGGCGCGTCTCGCGATGCAGTGGCACGACTACGAGGGCGTCGCCGGGGATCGACCAGTGATGCGGTTTCCGACGCAGGACGTTGACGCCCTTTCGGAGGAATTCGCGGGTGTCGCCGATCGCACCGAGGTCTGGGACACCAGCTGGGGCACGCGTGAGTTCCATGTGCGGGATTCGGACGGCAACGGCCTGCAGTTCTACGCCGACCTGTAACCCGTGTCAGAGAGACGGGGTGGGGACGGTCAGGGGTTGAGCAGGTAGTACGGACCGGTCCCGTCGGCCGCCAACTCGTCGTCCGGATTGGAGATCCGGCACTGCCGCAGAGACAAGCAGCCGCAGCCGATGCAGCCGACCAGTCGGTCGCGCATCCGCTCGAGCAGGTTGATCTGTTCGTCCAACCGGGCCCGCCAGGCGGCCGACAGGCGCGCCCAGTCAGCCTTCGTGGGGGTCCGGGCGCCGGGCAAGGTAGCCAACGCCTCGGCCACCTCGTCGAGGGAGAGACCTACGCGCTGGGCGATTCGGATAAATGCGACGCGCCGAAGCTGGCTGCGGTCGTAGCGTCGCTGATTGCCTCCGCTGCGGTCGGACCGGATGAGTCCGCGTGCCTCGTAGAAGCGCAGTGCCGAGGCGGGGACGCCGCTGCGCGCCGCCATCTCCCCGATGGTCAGTTGTTCCATGTCGCATCGCCTTGACCTCAAGTTAACTTTAAGTCGCACTATAGCCGGCATGATGGTCGGCGATGAGAAGCACGCGCTCAGCGCGGAGTCCACGTTGGACGTCCTATGGGTCCTGTACGACAGGGTCCTGCGGATCACCCCGGAGACGGTCGACGCACCCGATCGGGACCGGTTCCTGCTCTCCAAGGGACACGGTCCGGCGGCGTTCTACCATGTGCTGTCCAGCAAGGGGTTCTTCCCGGGGGACTGGCTCGCCGATGCCGCGTCGTGGGAGAGCCCACTCGGCCATCATCCCGACCGGCTGCGGGTGCCCGGTGTCGAAATCTCGTCCGGGTCGCTGGGGCACGGGTTGCCCATCGGAGTCGGTGTGGCGCTCGGCCTGACCGCCGGTGGGCTCACCGAGCCCAGGGTGTACGTCCTCGTCGGGGACGCCGAACTCGATGAGGGTTCCAACCACGAAGCGATCGCCTTCGCCGGGGCGACCGGACTGGCCAACCTGATCGTGATCGTCGTCGACAACTCGTCCGCCACTCACGGCTGGCCGGGCGGCATCGCGTCCCGGTTCAGGGTCAACGGTTGGTCAGCGTCCGATGTGGATGGACGAGACCACAGCGCAATCGAGGCGGGCCTGCGGGCTACCAGCAGGAACCGTCCACATGTCGTTGTCGCACACACGCAGAGGAAGGTGACCTGATGCGCGACGCCTTCTACCGGGCGGTCGGGTCGTTGCTGGACGAGGACCCGCGCACCGCGCTGATCCTGGCCGACATCTCGGCCGGTCCGCTCTCGGGAGTCCTGAGCCGCCATCCCGACCGTGCGATCAACGTCGGGATCCGGGAACAGCTCATGATCAGCGTGGCCGGCGGAATGGCCCTGACCGGCCTACGCCCGATCGCTCACACGTACGCGACGTTCCTCATCGAGCGTGCGTGGGAACAGATCAAACTCGATATCGCTCACCAGCAGGTCAACGCCGTGCTGGTCAGTGTTGGCGCGTCGTACGACGCATCCACCGCCGGCCGTACCCATCACAGTCCCGGTGACGTCGCGTTGCTCGACACGCTGGACGGCTGGACCGTACGGGTGCCCGGTCATCCCGATGAGGTCGGGCCACTACTGCGGCAGTCAGTCGGGCACGACGGGCCGGTGTACCTCCGCCTTGCCGAGGATCGCAACGATCATCCGAACGCGACCGATGGACGGCTCGTCGAAGTCCACACTGGACATCGAGCCCTGGTGATCGCTGTGGGCGCCATGCTCGGCCCTGTCCTCGAGGCGACCGCCGACCTGGACGTTACGGTGGCCTTCACCAACACCCCGCGGCCATGGGACGTTGAAGGCACCCGGCGTCTTGCCACGACACCGCTGGTCATCGTGGTGGAGCCCTACCTCGCCGGCACGTCGGCCCGCGTGGTGTCCGACGCGCTCTCGGACGTGCCCCACCGGCTGATCGGCCTCGGCGTCGCGCGCCATGACACCCATCGGTATGGCACCAGGGCCGACCACCACCGGGCGCACGGCCTTGACCCGGCCGGTCTCCGGGCGAGCATCACGCGGGCGATCGACGGCAACGGTGGTCGCTGAGGCATCGCGTGTAGCTACCGGGCCGCGTTCGAGCGGTAGCCGGGATGGACGATCCTCTCGGCGGCGCGACCGCCGGGTAGCCGTCAAGCGCTGCCGTCAAGCCCCCACTCTCACGCCAGAAAGGCAAATGACCTGGACGTTTGCCCAGGTCATTGAGGGTGGACCCAATGTGGCAGAACCCGAACCGCGTTTGCGCTGCTCAGGGACCGATCGTGGTCGTCACACCGGTCCGCAAACGGCCTGCGTGAGCCTGTCACTATGATCAACCACGCCGACCTGCCGAATAGCGGATGCATAGTCGTGCCCGATGTCAGATCATCGTGCCGTGGCTGATCGAGTGATGTTCGTGCAACTGAAGACGGGGCACAACACCGACAAGGGACCATGCTGGATCAGCGTTGTCCGGTTCAACCGATCATGGAAGACCGCCTACTGGCACGGCAAGACGCTGCGACGTTGGCCAGGCATGTTCGACGCCAACTTCTACGACATCGACACGAAGGAGGAGTACTGGGTCTCCGGCCCGCACCGGGATCGGGCTGATACCCGATACAGCAGCATCAACCCGACAGTCGATGACGACGCACGCGAGGCGTACCAAGCCTTCCTGTCCGGCGCAGCCCTGCCCGGTCGAGAACAGGGCTGATCAACCGCAAGTAGCCGCGAACAGTGCGGCCTTCGCCGTCGGTCAGCAGTCGATCCGCGACTATCCTGAGCTGGTGTTCGACCTGGACCATGTCGATCTCGGCGAGATCGCGACCGCGCTCCAGGACCAGGGCGGCTATGAGCATCGATGGTTGATCAACCCGGACACCGGCGAGATCGCGTTCTGGACCGAAGACACCGGCATCGACGGCCACAGCCCCATTGACCTGGACGCGCTGGACCTTATCGCCATCGACCCGTTGCCCTCGTACGTCTGGTACCAGGACATGGCCGACTTCGCTGAAGGCATTAGCGACGAACGGGCGGGCCGCCGACTCGCCCGGGCAATCGATGGCCGTGGCGCATTTCGCCGCTTCAAGGCCGAGCTGCACGAGGAGTATCCGGATCTGCTGCCGGCTTGGTACGCCTTCCGTCAAGCTCGCGCGATGCGCCGGGCCGTCGAATGGCTTGTCGACAACAACCTGATCGACGGCGAGACCGCCAGCGGGTACTTCGCCGATCATGCGGACCCCGACCTACCCTGAGGCCACCGGCAGCGCCCAGACATCGGCGGCCCAGAGCTGCATTACATGATCAAGAATCCCATCGCGCCGGGGTGCGAGTTTGGACCGATTGACTTGGCACAGGAACCCGAGTTGGCCCAACTGCTTGGTGCCGTTGACTTGGCCGAGCTGGCGAACACACCGTCATAGCCCGCATCTGTCGCACGCAACATTGGTCGCCCCGGGCCGTTTGGCCGACATCGACGACAGGCCGCTACCGTCCAGGCACTCGGGGCCCAGGGAGGCGTCGAGCTATCGATCGGTCGGGCGGAGCCGTTCGGATTCAGGTACGTGACCACCTCGACCTCTCCGATGCTACGACGGCGACGATCCGGCGACCGCGGCCTACGTCGCCGCGCAAACCTGCGCCGGCGCGGGTCCGTGCCAGGCGCTCTGTGACGCTCGGACAGTCGCTTGTCCTGATCGGAGACATCAGGTTGCGGCCGAGACGGATTCCGCAACGCGCAACGGGCTATCCGGCAGGCGGGTCAGCGCGGATATCAGGCAGAGCATCGGAACCAACGCGGCCATTGTCCACATGAGACCTACGAGTTCGGCGGCCGCGCTGATGAGTGCGGGGCCGAGCAGGACTCCCGCATAGGTGAACGTGGTGAACCGCGCGACGACGGTCGCGGTCCGCTGCCCGCCGGTCTGTCCAACCGCGCTGAAGGTCAACGGGAGCAGCACGGAGTTGCCGAGCCCGACGACGAGGAAACCGGCGACCGCGGCGGCGGGGCGCGGTGAGGCCACCCCGATCGCGAGCCCGGCGGCGGCTAGGAGCGCGCCGGCGCGGAACACCCGCCGGCGGCCG
>Ga0163163_10002179_pt1 | contig 16513 bp, 14 predicted proteins | sample S65metaG_FD_119766 | JGI IMG/M metagenome (GOLD analysis project Ga0163163, IMG submission 119766) | Switchgrass rhizosphere microbial communities from Kellogg Biological Station, Michigan, USA - S6-5 metaG | ecosystem: Host-associated > Plants > Roots > Rhizosphere > Soil | place: USA... | reverse complement strand
GCCATGTCTGCTTCACTGATATCGAAGTTAGCCGAAACCTTCTGCACGTCATCATGATCTTCGAGCGCTTCCATCAGCTTCAACATTTGCCGCGCATCGGCGCCTTCGAGTTTTATATAGTTCTGAGGAACCATCTCGACTTCAGCAACCTGTGGTTCGATGCCAGCAGTTTTCACAGCATTCAAAACGCCTTCGAATGCATCCGGTGCGGTAATAATTTCGAAGTTGTCTTCGTCGTCTCGTAAGTCGTCAGCTCCAGCCTCGATCGCAAGTTCAAACAATTCTTCTTCTGACTTCGTCGCCTTGTCGACAACGATGTAACCCTTCTTTTCAAACATCCAACCAACCGAACCACTCTCTCCGAGGTTCCCGCCGTTCTTCGAAAAGATGTGACGGATTTCAGCAACGGTTCGATTTCGATTGTCGGTCATTGATTCAATCAGAAGCGCCACGCCACCTGGACCGTAACCTTCATACGTAATCTCTTCATAATTCACACCCTCTTCTTCGCCAGTACCGCGACGAATAGCCCGGTCGATGGTGTCGTTCGGCATGTTGCCGGCCTTGGCATCAAGGATGGCTTTGCGAAGCCGCGCATTCCCATCCGGGTCGCCGCCGCCGTACCTGGCGGCAACCGTAATTTCCTTGATGAACTTGGTAAACAGTTTGCCGCGCTTGGCATCGAGCGCGCCTTTCTTATGCTTAATACTATGCCACTTCGAATGTCCGGACATTTGAGTTAGTTCCTTCTGAATATGACTGTGGGTTTTGTTTGTGCGTCGGAATATATCACAAGAATTCACGGGCGAGGTACGGTAAGGATGGTCGGGAAGTGAGCGACAAATAATTGAGTAGGCAAATAAATTTTCAGGTTAGGAAGGGGACTCTGTCCCAGCCTTATCGTGAACCTCCCATTCATTGTCTCCAGCAACCTCCAGCAATTCGCGAGGTGCTAGGTTTAGGTGGTGTGATGAGAATAAAGTCATGGATTTGCAGTTGGCGGGGACAGGGTCCCCTTCCCAACCTGAAAGTTTGTCACACTCTATCGTTTTCACTTTAAAGCGTCATACTCTTTCTTAGCTTGATCGAGCACAGCCAAGTTCTGATCCGCGTCTTTCCAAATCGCCAGGAAGTTCTGGTATTCGGTGCGTGCTCTTGCATTGTCGCCAGTCAGCACTGCGGCGCGCGCCAACCCAAGATGAGCCAGGGGATGTTCCAGGGCAAAGAAGTCAACGCCTTTATGACTTATGATGCTCTCAAACTCTGCGATCGCTTCCTTACCCTTCTTTTGTTGTAAGTAAGCGAGACCGCGTAAAAATGAAGGTCCCACGCCGGCCATCAATCCAAAATCGCACTTACGCGTAGCCTCAAGGATGTCCAGTGCTGCGGCACCATTTTGACGGTTCAATTCAATTTGAGCTTTGATTAACGGCGAGACAACGAACACGACTGGAGTATCGTTCGGATAGTTCTTAAGCAACTCGTTCATTATTGACTGTGCCTGGTCAGTGTCGTTGCAGATTGCGTCAGCAGTACCAGCTTGCGACAAACCAATTCTGCCGCGGTATAGGGCCAGACCAACACTTATGTTTTGTTTTGATTGTTGACAACGACCAAAAGCAGCTTGCCTTATTGCCAGTGCTAGAGTCACCTGCGCCGCATTCTCATTGCGCTGTTGTTGTTTGTATAAATCGCGCGCTTTAACTGCCAGACGTTCTGCCTCAGTCAGTTTGCCGTAGTAACTTATAACTGCGGATTGCATCGACAACATGTCCGCTTCTTCTGGCTTGCCTTTTACGAGATTCGCCTGAGCATCCATCCCCGCCTGATCGCCTCGCAAAAAAGCCGCAATAAAACGATTGAAAATAAGTGATGGGTTGTCCGGGTTAACCTTGGCTAATTCTGCTGTTGCTTGCTCGGCTTCGTCGAATCGACCTTGTCCCAGAAAGGCACCGATTAAATTGTCCCTGGCATTAACGTTGTTTGGGCTCAGGTCAATCGATCGTTGCGCTTCTTTTTGGGCTTCCTCATAGTGGCCAAAGAATTGATAACTCAACGCCAGATTATTGTGCGGGATGTAGTCGTTAGGATATTGACTGGCCCAGGTTTTCTGAATTTCCTGCGCCTTCTCAGCGTCCCCAGTAATGTAGTTGTGGTACTTCTCGGAGATATAAAAGTTCTCGCGCTCACTCACCCGGTTACGCAAAGCATAAGCCTTCTCGACGTACTCCTTGGCCGACTCAATCTGATCCTGGTTGCCATAAAACACCGCAATGCGTGCATACGCTATGGCAAAATTTGGATCGAGTTCGACTGCCCGTTGATAAAAAGCCAACGCGTCACGAGGTCGACCTGATGCCCGTGCGTCATTGCCTTGTGTGAAAGCCTTGAGCGCTTCAAGCGAGGAAGTGGTTGCCTGTTCGATGGCAACGTCATACTTCTTGATCGAACTCAGTGACTCACCCAACTTCTGTCGCAGGTTAGAAGAAGCGGTACCAAGCGCCGAAAGGACCTTCTCCTTACTCTCGGCTTCAATCTGTTCACGCGCGATAGGGTCACCGGTATGCGCATTCAGCGCTTCGAGTGTAATGACATAATGACTACCGAGTCCCGCAATCGATCCTGTTAACAAAGCCTTGATTCCCTGTCGCTCACAGATTTCGCGACCAATGTCCCTGGTGACGCGCTCCTCAGGTGATCTACCCATGAAGCGCAGGGTTTCTCGAACTCGTTCATCCGGAAAAATGTTCAGGAACGGCGTCTGACCAAGCTGCACTGACAACGCTTGTTTAAGGGTACCGTCAAAGACTGGTTCACCAGTGGTATTAGTGAAATCAGTTAGCAGTATTGTGTCTTTATCTGTGAGAGCCGGTTTGCGGTGGGCGTAAAAGTAAGCGCCAAGACTAACTGCACTAATCACTACCAGGGCCACAATCGCCGCAGCAATCTTATGGTGTTGAATGCCGGTAGCAATGTATTCAACGCTGGAAACATGTGAGACTGTCTTCTCTGAAGTAGGCAATGCGCGTTCAGAAACAGTCGGAGCTGCGCCAATTCCGCTGACAGCGGTTCGCGTGAAGCTTTCCGGAGCCACCGAACGCTCCAGTTCCGCTTCGAACTCGATGCGTTGTTTGAGTCGACGGAGATCCGTGAGTAATTCTTTGATCGTCTGGTAGCGCTCTTCACGATCCTTACGCAGAGCCTTGGTGACAATCCAATCGAGCTCGGCCGGTAAGTTTGGTGCAAATCGAAGAAGGGGTAACGGCTCCTTCTGAGTGATCGCAACAATGACGTCAGTCGAAGTTTCACCTTCAAACGGCGGCTTCCCTGCAACCATTTCGTAAATCACAACGCCGAGACTCCAGATATCACTTCTCGCATCGACAGGTTTGCCTCGCGCCTGCTCAGGCGACATGTAATGCGAAGTCCCCATCACAACGCCGGCATCAGTTTGAACCATCACTCTCGTCGAGGCTTCGCCATCAGAAGGCGTTCGATCAGTTGAACTCTCGGTGAGTTTCGCCAGACCGAAGTCGAGCACTTTCACATATCCGTTGCGACGGACCATGACGTTGTCAGGCTTGATATCGCGGTGAATGATGCCGGCTGCGTGTGCTTCTTCGAGTGCACTTCCGACTTGAACTGCGATGTCGAGAATTTCGCGTATCTCAAGTGGTGACTCCGACATCTTTCTGCGCAGAGTGACACCGTCGATGTACTCGGTCGCGATGAAGTGCCGGCCCTTTTCATTACCCACCTCGTGAATGGTGAGAATGTTTGGATGATTGAGCGCAGAAGCAGCGGAGGCTTCCTGTTCAAAGCGACTGAGACGGTCACGGTTTGTCGTGTAAGCCTCACTGAGGATCTTGATCGCGACTTTACGACCGAGCTTCAAATCTTCAGCAAGGTAAACCTCACCCATGCCACCCGCACCAAGCTTTTCAAGAATTCTGTAATGAGAGACTTTGTTATCTTCCATAGAAGTCGTCAGCGAAGTGAATTGAAGTTCCGTGGTGCTGTGTTGTCTTCACCCATTATCCGCGACTAACGAACGCAGCAAGGTTTTTAGATCTCTCGTCCCAATCTCGATCCGCACGTGTTTAATTCGGCTGGCCTCTCCCCTCACAATACTTAGGGCTCTGCGCGGTAACTCAAACTTTTTGGCAAGCACTCGTATCAACTCTTCGTTCGCTGCTCCATCTACTGGAGGAGCGGCGACTCGGACTCGCAACGAACCATTATGTTCACCAACCACTTCACTCTTCGACGCACGTGGTACCACCTGAACACGAATGTCAAGTCGATTGTTCTTTAACGAATACTCGATCAAAAGCTGTTTCAAACTGCCGGGGGCAACCCACCGCGTAACAGTGTGCCCCTGATCGCCATTTGGAAAAGCCAGATAATCAGAAAAGCAAATATAGGTGAGATGTCCATGACACCAAGCGGTGGAATGATTCGTCGCAGCGGTCCGAGCAGCGGCTCAGTCACATTCACCAGGAAGCGCATGAGTCGATTCGAATGACTAACCATTCCCCACGAGAAGACAATCCGCATGAAGATGAAGACGATATAGATCGACAACGCACCATAGATGATGAAGCCCAAAGCTGAAATCGGATTTGCAGCCTTGATGCTCATGAGTAGACCGATTAACGTGCTGGCAACTTCTTCCGTGAGCCAGAGAAAGAACCACCCCAAAAGGATTGTGATAAGAATTACAGCGAGTGGACTAAATTTCGGGTCGACTCCAAACCCCATCAAACCCTTTCGTGCACGTGACACAAAGGGATCAGTCAGGCGTCGAATCGTCCGAGACGTCCACCCGAACGGGTTCAAGTTAGCGGCCTCAGCAATCATGCGCAATACCATCAACGCGATGATGGCGACGATGAGCGCTATGACGGCCCAACTAAGAAACAAGAAAGTACGACTGATAATCAGCATTATTCTGAACTATGTTGTTTGACTTCGTTCACCGAATATCGCGGTTCCGATTCTTACAATCGTTGCTCCTTCTTCAATTGCCACTTCGAAATCGTGCGTCATCCCCATCGAGAGTTCGCCTCTCGCATCAGGAAACATTCCCTGGTCAACAAGTTGATCACGAAGGCCGGCAAGCTTGCGAAAGAAAGGCCGCACCAGTTCGACGTCCTCAAGGAATGGAGGCAACGTCATCAAACCTGCGAACTTCAGATGTTCACATTTGCTCACGTAGCCCGCGACCGCGGCCAAATCACTTTCACTGACTCCCGACTTTGTATCTTCCATCCCCAGATCTACCTGGATCAAAACCGAGAGGTGAGCACCTTCCTCTTCACACAAACGATCCAGGCGCTTAGCCAGTTCAATTGAATCTAGTGAATGTATCACGTCGAAAAGCTTGACCGCGCGTCGTGCCTTGTTTGCCTGCAAGTGTCCAACAAGATGCCAACGCGCCGCGGCTTTGCCGACTTCGAGAATCTTCGTCTCAGCTTCCTGAATCCGGTTCTCCCCCAAGTCAGTAGCCCCAAGCTTGATTATTTCTTTGATAGTGCTTGCCGGATGAGTTTTGCTAATCGCTACCAAGGTGACGTCATCAGTGGGTCGATCGCTCCGCTCTAGAACCTGAATGATACGCGATCTGATGTTCGCTAACCGTTCACCGAGACCGTCACGGACCGTGCGGGATTCTGCCATTCGCTAACCTGTGTGCTCCTCTCTGTATCGTATAACAAGAGTCTGACCTACAACAGTGAAGATTTCTCAATTTTCACCGACGCGGCATGGCGGTTGATTTATGCATCAGCAAATCTACTAGGAGGGACGTATGAAAGGTCTAATCTTACTGTTGGTGACAATGACTCTATTTATCATTGTCGTTCCGTCGGATGCTGCTGCTCAGGGAAGAGGATATGGGCGACGAGATTCTGCCTGGGGAAAGAAGTGCGCCAAGTTCGTGAACTGTCACGACGCCCGTGACGGCAAATGGGGCAACCGAGGCGTTAATCGTAGAGCGTACAGAAATCGAGTCTACATGCGTAATTACCGCAACGCTAGTTACAGCAACTACCGTAATCGCTATCAAAATCGCGTTTACACCACGCACCGTAATCGCACCAACGGCACGTACCGCGTTCGCCGCCCGAGTCGTTATTGAGACCAGAGGGTCTTGGGACTTTGGTCTTCGGTCTTTGGTAGAACGCAACAGTGAACGAGGGCCACTCGCTTCTTCTGATCAAGGGTGGTTGATGTGCTGAGACTGGTGGACTACCCGGAAAAATTTCGGAGCTATTTTGTTCGTAGCTATTTATTCCTGACAGTCGTGCTGCTGTCAAAAGGCCAAAGACCAAAGTCCCAAGACCAGCCTGGATGCGACATTTGACACCCTACCACACGCTTCGCATAATGGCCGCGCCATTATTAGCGGATGTGGCGGAACTGGCAGACGCGCAGGTCTCAGAAGCCTGTGATGGTGACATCGTGGAGGTTCAAGTCCTCTCATCCGCACCAAAGTAACTTCGGCGAATCCCGGTTCATGTGATCGGGATTCGCCGTTTTTATTGTCAGATTCTTCATAACCTTTCCCAACTGCTGGCAACAAAAAAAGTTGTCACGGAATCTATCAGTCTGGTGTTTTCTTCATAAGAGGTCAGTCCGAAAGGGAAAGTTTAAATGGAACAAGCAATACTAAAGGAATCTGACAATCTAAGGCCCTCGAACCCGCTATCTCATCTCAAACTGGCTGAACGTCCGGATCCGGACCGCCTCCAGAGAGTAGTCGACCTGGCTGATGCGCTCTTGTCAGAAGCCGAAACTCTGGCTCGGGACAAGGCTTTCACCGATGAAGCCAACAAACTAAGGCCGCTTGATATCCTGGGGGGGATTGATTTTTACGACGAAGTCCAAAGGTTTGAGACCCACTTAATTCAAATGGCTTTGTCAGAGACTGGCGGGAATCAGGCGAAAGCTGCCCGACTGCTCGGTATCAAAGCGACAACTCTCAATTCAAAAATAAAGCTGTTCAATATCCAGATCGCCTAACCCGAAACCCGTGTTCTAGTGGATCGCTTCCGACGCGCCGAGCATTTGGTTCCCGGCGACATCGGAGATCGTTAGCACCTGTTCCTCAAAAAGGTTCGAGTTAATCAGGGTCTGCACAAAATACTGCCCCGCCGATGGGAACTCGACGTTAACGAAGAAGCTGATGTTGTCGGCAAATCCGCCGGCAGCAATTTCAAAGCTCGTCGGCGTCGAAGCAACGATCGCGCGTTGCCGATCTGGTGTCAGTATCTGCACCTGAGAGAGGTAAGTTCCCTGACCTTTCCAATGATTGACCACGGCAAACTTAATTAATGAGACAGGCAGCTGTTGCACCATGATGTTCTGGAAGACACCCATGAACGACAACTTGTTTCCTGCTTCGAGGCGCACATCATCACAGAAGATGGTGTAAGCGAGATTTAAATCCGGGTTTTCTGAACTCATTTGTTCTCCGCTGTTCGATAAGCTTTAGCTTGTCGAATGTCTTCTACCCACCAGTGCTCAAGATCACAAAGATCGACAAGCTAAGCCTATCGAACATTAAATCATCATCTTCCTAAACGCTTCTTCGCCAATCACAGTCACGCCCAACTCAGTCGCCTTGTCTAACTTTGATCCCGCATCTTCTCCGGCAACCACATAGTCAGTCTTCTTACTAACCGAAGAATTAACTCGACCCCCACGCGCCTCAATCAATGCTTTCGCTTCGTCGCGCGTGTAGCTCTCCATCTTGCCGGTCAATACAAACTGTTTGCCGGCGAAACGCTCATCGAAGGAATCGCCATCAGATCTGTCAAGTTCTGTCTTTACGCCAACAGAACGCAGCCTATCACAAAGCTTTCTATTACCATCATCGTCGAACCAGTCGCGCACACTCTGCGCAACAGTGAGGCCTATCTCAGGTATGTCGTCAAGTTCATCGGTGCTTGCATTCGATAGCTTTTCCAAAGAACCGAAGTGCCGGGCCAGTATTCCAGCGGTTCTCTCGCCTACGTGTCGAATTCCCAGAGCGTAAATGAGACTTGCAAGATCTCGAGACTTGCTAGCTTCAATCTGTGTCAACAAGTTCGTCGCCGACTTTTTGGCCATGCGCGGAAGTTCCGAGACCTGTTCCATAGTTAGCGAATACAGATCACCAACGTCCTTCACCAGGTTTGCATCAACCAGTTGAATAGTCAGCACATCACCAAGCCCTTCGATACGCATCGCCCGTCGCGAAGCAAAGTGCAGCAACCGGCCCACAAGTTGGGCTGCACAATCGGCGGCCACACAACGCGCAACCACTTCACCTTCAACTCGCGATATCTCTCCGCCACAGACAGGGCAGTGCGACGGCGGTTTGAAGGGTTTTTCTTTTCCTGTGCGCTTCGACTTGATGACGCTCAGGACCTTGGGAATGATCTCGCCACTTTTCTCGATCATTACCCAATCGCCAATCCTTAGGCCCAAGCGTTGAATCTCATCTTCGTTGTGAAGCGTCGCCCTTGAGACTGTCGTACCTGCAAGAAGGACCGGCTGCAGATTCGCAACTGGAGTCAGGGCACCAGTGCGTCCGACTTGAACGACAATGGACAAGACCTGTGTCGCTGCCTGACGTGCGGGATACTTATACGCAATCGCCCATCGAGGTGCCTTATGAGTTGCGCCAAAATCATCCTGCTGCGCGGTGGAGTTCACCTTCACTACGAGACCATCGATCTCGTATCCAAGTTCGTCGCGTAGCTTTTCTTTTTCGTTCGCAAACTCGATCACTTCGTCAATCGACTCACAACGCTTGCGATGAGGGTTCACACGAAAACCCGCACGCTCCAACCAATCAAGCGACTCCCAATGTGTAGCGAACGGCTTACGACCGTCTACCAGAAGGTCGTAAGAAAACATATCAAGCTTCCGACGGGCTACGAGACGTGAATCCAGTTGCCTGATTGCGCCCGCTGCCGCGTTGCGCGGATTGGCAAACCTGGGTTCTCCCTGTTCTTCACGTTCTGCGTTTGTCTTCCGAAAGACATCCAGCGGAATGAAGACCTCGCCTCGGACTTCGATCTCGCCATTGATTGGTTTCGCTTTGCTGTTCAGACGCAACGGAATGCTGCGAATGGTGCGGGCATTCTGGGTCACTTCTTCACCAATCCGACCGTCCCCACGGGTTACTCCGCGTGCTAGAACGTTATCCTGATAAAGCAGCGATAAAGAAAGGCCATCTATTTTCAATTCAGAAACATATTCGACCTGGCGGCCATCGGCCAGTTTCCGACAACGCTCATCAAACGCGCGCAACTCATCGATGTTGTAACTGTTGTCGAGTGAGAGCATGGGCAGACGATGGATTACTTCGGCGAATCCTTCGGCAGGTCGGCCTCCGACTCGTTGTGTGGGACTGTCAGCTGTAATTAGTTCCGGGTGGGTCTGTTCCAGTGCTTGAAGTTTCTCGAGTAATGCGTCGTATTCTCGGTCGGAGATTTCAGGTGAGTCCTGAACATAGTAAAGCTCCTCGTGACGTCGAATTTCGTTCCTCAGTTTCTCGATTTCTTTGGCAGGTGACTTGCCGGCGGCCAAACGTTATTCCTTCCTTTCTGAATTCTTAAGCTTTGGAAGTGGCGCTGTAGGAGTTTTTTCGCCATCACCAAGAGAGTGCGTTCCAGATTGTTTTGACTTACCCTCGGAGAGTTTATGAATGATTCGTCCGATCAGCTTGATACTCTGCAGAAAATCGTCAACGCGAATGTTTTCATCCGGTCCGTGCGGGTTTGATCCGGCGTAACTGGTGCCAAATGAAGCAACGGGCGTCGGCGGTTGTGCCACTCCGCATACGGCACCAACGGGACCACTCGAGGGATCCATTGGATATATGTGAGGTGTCGTCTCGTAGACTTCTTTAGTAGCGCTAATCACTGCACGTGCAACGGTCGACTTAGCTGACGACTTCGCCAGTGGTGCGCTGCCTAGTTCAATTATTTCGATATCTTTGAAACCGCGAACGTCAAGGTGTTCTCTAAGTAAGTCGCTGACGATCTTACCAGTGAGGTCAGGGACAAGTCTGAAGTCTAATCGAGCCATTGCTGTGCTGGGCAGTACTGTCTTAGCCCCAGCGTCTGTGTGTCCCGTGTGAATTCCGCAGATGGTACAGGTTGCTCCAAAGATGTGTTCTTTGACTAGCGTGAGTCCCTTCATCGATCTTACCCAGCCGGCAATTCGAAATTCTCGCCTTAACCCGGCTTCATCCAATTCGATCGTTTTCAGAACTTCCGCATCCTCTTCGCTGATCGGCGCGATGTGCGATGAGAAACCGTCAATCGTGATGACACCCTTCGGAGATGTAATCGTCGCTAACGCCTGGACAAGTCGCCACGCTGGATTTGGAACTATCGCTCCCCATTTCGAGTGAAGATCCGTTCGGGCTCCAAACGCCCTCAACTCAAGGAACGTAATTCCTTTAAATCCCAAGCTGACAACCGGTGTTTCTTTGGTGTCACGGTAACCTTCATCCCACAGGCATCCGTCTGCTTGCAAAAGATCCGCGTGCTCATTCGTAAAACGATACAAGCTTGGACTTCCCAATCCATCCTCACCCTCTACGATGAACCGCAGCGAAACAGGCAACTTCCCAAACGTCTTTTGATACGCTTCAACTGCAGCAAGACGAGCCATGAGATCCGCTTTACTGTTGGCGGCGCCACGAGCGTAAAGCTTTCCATCCTGGATCGTGGCGGCGAATGGACCAAACGACCATTCATTGAGGTGACCAACCGGCTGAACGTCGTAATGACCATAAACAACAAAGCTCTTAGGTCCACTGCCACATTCGCCGTAGATGATCGGATAACCGTTGCCCATCTTGAATGTGCGCGTTCCAATTCCCACTCGCTGCATCGATTGTTCAACCGCTTCCGCTATTGCGCGCATACCGGTGCCGCGCGCCGCTACTGACGGCATGCGACAAAAAGCCTGCAAGCGTTCAGTAAAAACGCGCGAATGACGATCAACGTACCGGTCAAACTTGCTGAAGACCATGGCTAATCAGATGACCACTTCTCGACGAAATAAAAGGTAACTGGATTGTTCTTGTCCACGATCGAAACCAGCACAAACAAGTCCTTCGGCAAATGCATTCTTGAACTCAGTCCGCACTCGCAGTTGTTCCGTGCGGGCCTTTTCAACGTCGTTGCGAATGAGTGCTGACCACTCGGCTGGAATTGCTATCGTCGCTACAGGCTTCGTCGTCGTACTCAACTGTTCTCCGTTCGATAGCGCCTCGACACGCGGAGAAACCAGGTACCAGTTTCCAAAAAGACGATCGCTCTGCAAACCTGGATGTTGGTCAATTGTCTGCGTTGGATCCGCGTTATAGTCAGTACCATAAAAATTGTCGGCGAACGTATCAACAATCACACCCAGCCGATTGAGGTTGAAGTGAGCGTTACGCGCCTGCATCGGATCCCAGGTCCATTTGATGTAGCGGCGTCCTTCGGCTACCGCCCGCTCGCGCTGAGCCCACTTAAGTCGCGCACCGACACCTTTGTTCTGGTAGTCCTTTGCGACTGCCATCATATGTGAATAACCGAAGATCTCGTTATCGGATCTCACAGCGGCAAGGTGGTGGACAAATCCGACCATTCGGTCGGAGACGAATGCGCCGAGTGTCCATCCGCCGGCCTGACGGGAAACAATCAGGTGTCGTCGTGGTGATATCTCCAGATCCGGAAGTCCAAACGCTTCTCTTTGCAGGTCTATGCACCGGTCAAACTCTGCGATCGTGGTGCACTCCCGAACAATCGTCTCTTCCATCCTCCGCTTCTATCCCTTCAATGGTCGCGCCTGTAATCGAATCTCTGCTTCTAACCCAACAGTATCTCGGTTCTGCAAAGTGACGCTGCCTTCCATAAGTTCGACTAGCTTTCGACCAATTATTATCCCCAGTTCGTTGATGTTCGGTTCTCGCGCATTCGGTTTATCTTCGGGATCGAAGACCTGCGCTGGATCGGATATGTGTGGACCAGTATCCGAGACTTTAACGCTTAACACATTCGGCTCAAGCAGAGTGACCCCAATCTTAACTTCTTCACCTGACGGGCTACGACTGACCGCCCACGAAATGAAATTGAATAGCACCTGACGAAGCTTTCCCTCGTCGGAAACGATCGTGGTAATTTCCGGTGCAACCTCGTATTCAACATGGACTTGTTGCTTGCGAGCCATGCGAGTGACCGCAGCGCAGGATTCGCGCAAAGTCTCCCGCAACGAAAATTCTTGCAGAAAGACTTCAGTCTCACCGGCTTCGATGCGCGAAAGGTCGACAAGCTGATTCAGACTCGCTTGAAGTTGAAAGCCTGAATCTTGAACTTTCTGACAAAACCGGCGTTGCGTTTCTGTCAACTGTTCGTGATCCAGCAGAATCTCGCTGAAGCCCAGGATAGAAGTTAGTGGCGTGCGTAATTCGTGCGACATGCGTGCAAGAAACAGAGAACGGTAATGTGAAACACGTCGCAATTCACGGTTAGCCTGCTCGAGTTCGGAAGTGCGCTTTCTCAACTCATCAATTAACTGTTCTACTCGCTCGTGCGGACTCTCCTGGGCTTCGTGCTGTTTAGTGCTGAGGGCGCCGGCACTCTCGGAGGTGTCGCTCGTGTTACTGGTCCCAGATACTCCTTCACCCATAAGGTTTCTCATCCAACAGACTCTTCTTGCGTAGGCTTTCTGATTTGCATTCAATAGTAGGATTCAGGTTGACGACTGTCAAAAGCGTTGTCCGATATGCTTTAGCTTGTCGGTAGTCAAAACATATCGGACATCAAGGCCTACCCTCGGATTTGCTCAAGCGTTATCATATCGGGCGGCCTTGGCGCTCATTCATTCATCGCCCGATTCAACGCAAAACACTACAGCCCAGATAACAAATGAACGGTAACCTCAGCGAGAACCCACTGGCGGAATTAATTCGAGAACTCTTAAACAAGAAACTCTCCGGTCGACTGCAACTGCAACGCGACAAAATCAAAGTCGCAGTCTACTTTCGATCAGGTCAACTTATATTCGCTGCCTGTAACCTTCAAGAATTTAGATTGGGTGCATATTTGGTTAAATGCGCGGTTTTGAGTGAAGAAGATTTGCTTGGTCTCGGTAAGGCCGCTAAGGATTCCGAGCTTGCGAAGACTTTGATTTTGGCGAGGCGAGTCTCCAGCGAACAAGCCGAACAGCTCCAGATAAGTCTGGTGGAAGACATTCTTCGTCTTGCTCTACTCTGGAACGACGGAACCTGGAATTTTGATCACCGCTCGCAGATCAACGAGGAAGTCACCTTTCAGATAAACGGGCCGGCGCTGCTGCTGGAAACGGCTAGACGATTACCTGCTGAAGTCATCAATTCTCGTTTTAGAAACCCGAACGAGCTTTTTTCACCCGTGGCTGTTCCACCAAACGCGGTCAATCTTTCGCCAGCCGAAGGTTTCTTGCTTTCACGGATTGACTCTCCTGTTTCTTTTCAGGATCTAAGTTTGGTGAGTGGCCTTACTGAATCCGAATTGCAGCGCGTTGTCTATTCGCTTGCCCTCGTGGGCTTCATAAATCGAGAGTCCTGGACAAACGCATTTCGTTCTGTGATCCAGGAGCCAATCAAAGTTATCAAAGAAGCTGCTCCCGTTGTAGAAGTTCAACCTCCAACGGTAGTAGAACCTCCGGACACTGTTGAGTCTTTAATCAAACGCCTGGCTCATGCTCAATCGCATTACCAAGTCCTCGATGTAGCTCCAGACGCACCGATGTCCGAACTAAAGAACGCATACTACAATCTTGCGCGAAAATACCATCCGGATCGATTTAGGCACGTGGAGGGCTCGCTTATAGCGCAAATCGAATCTGCTTTCGCTCGTATCACTCAAGCGTACGACACATTGAGAGACCAGAGACTTCGTTCATCGTATGATTCAAAACTCGACGCACAAGCACGATCCGCAAGAGTCGCTCGGGCCGCACCCAAGGCCGCAGCTGCTGACTCGGATTCCGATGCAGCTGCTGCAAGTGAAGGCGACAATCAATCCGATGTAGCAGCTGCTCAACGCGCCGAGGCCCAATTTAAAGAAGGGTTCGCCGCGCTCGAAATGGGTCAACGCAATGTCGCTATGGGATTGTTAGCCTCTGCAGCGCGAGCAGTTCCGACTGAGTCAAGATATCGCGCCTACTACGGACGAGTGCTCGCTCTGAGCGTAAGCACGAGACGGCTTGCGGAAACTGAACTGCTGGCAGCGATAAAACTGGAACCTAATAATTCCGAGTACCGGGTGATGTTAGCCGAACTATACAAAGAACTTGGATTCACCGTACGGGCCAGGAGCGAAGCAGAACGCGCAGTCGCGTCAGATCAGAACAACCGAAAGGCGCGTGAACTGCTCAAGACTTTAAGTTAGTTTCGAGTTTGGTTGCACAAAAAGTAGCTTCGCATTGAGGTCGTCATCCGTCTGTATTTGCGAGCAGGCGATTCGTATGTTGAAATGAAAGTTAAACAAACATGACCACTGTCCACGGAAATGAACTGATCGACAAGGCTGCCGCCGAGGCTTTCACACAGTTATCAAAAACCTCGGACCGCTTTGAACGGTACGACAATGCCCACGCCAGCCGGATCGCTACTATTGCTGATGAAATTGCCAAGCTCTTTCATCTCGCACGACATGATCGCGGATCTCTCCGAGTTGCCTGTCTCCTCCACGACCTGGGGGAGGTCGCGATGGAACGTGATTACATACAACGCAACGGACCATTGACCGATGAAGATCGGATAGATTTGGCCCGACATCCCGTCATCGGCGAGCGCGAGGCGTCGCGTGTTGGGGCAGATCGTGCAGCTCAACTTTTGGTGCGCTGGCATCACGAATGGTGGAATGGTCACGGGTATCCTGACGCACTCAGACGTGACGAAATTCCGTTGGCGGCGAGGGTTCTTCGAGTCGCAGACTCTTATGCAGCACTAACCGATACACGTCCGTTCCGGTCAGCGTTGACAGTCGAGCAAGCACGAAAAGAAATTTCCATTCGCGCGGGAATCGAGTTTGATCCCGCGGTTGTCAGCGCGTTTCTGTCTTTGGAGTTCTTGCAGGAGTTCGATTCCTTTGCGAAAGACGAATCAGAATTGCCGCTACCCACCGAACCAGACAAGAACAACAACTGGAACATGTTCTCTTCGATTAGTTAGGTCCGAACAATATGCACTTTGCAAATGGTTGGCTGAGTTTTGAACTGGGCGTGCTGCGACACTTAAAGTTTGAGTCTGTCGCGATGCCTTTTACCGGTGAACCGGATATCGCCTTGCAACTCAAGAACTGGAAGGTCCGGGTCGCTTCAAATGATCCGATGATCTGGTCGTACACCAAAGCAACCGCGGTGGTTGAGAATCATGGGGAACAACTGAGTGAAGAGGATCTCCTGGCGTTGCTGGACGACGCTTATGTTCCGCGCGACAAGCTCGACAATTCAGGCTTACTCAAATGGTTCAATGAAGTTGACGCGTGGTGGTTCGATAATGTTCGCTTCAATGCCGAACAACTCAGCCCATTCAAGCGGGCCCTTGCACTGACAGTGGGCATGATGGTTGGAGATTACGTTCTGTCATTCAATGAAGAAACCCGATCGTTGCGTCAGCCCTTCGCACTGTCCGACACCTTTCGCCTGATGCTCGACTGTCTTCCAAATGTCGCCGACAACACGCTGCACAACAAATGCACAAATCAGGATGTCCGCGATTTCATTGCTGAACGACACCACACCGAACTCATGTTCCTGAGGCTTCCAGTTCCGATCACTCAAACTTCCGTTGCGAGAGATCCGGTAATCACCTGGCGGGAAGAATGGCTGCGCGGCAACGACGACTTTTGGTTGGACCTAGAAAGGGAGCAAGGCGCAAAGCTGGGTTCGCGAGTGCAGAGTAAGCAGCAGTACCTTGGATTCGTAGAAGACCTCCTAAGGACTGCCTCCCACATACCTGCATGGGCGATAGTTCACACCGAGAATGGTTTTATCTCAACCGAGGAACTCGTGGAAAAGGTTGGCAGGGTGCGTAGAGTTCAGGCTGTCTATTCAAAAGACTTTTCTGATTTGCTCGGGGTACGTGCCTCGTTGATTGTCGCTACGAGTTAGTCTGCCAGCTCGCTCCGGACAAAATGTGGCTTTTCAGCTTCGGCTCCGATATTAAGAGTTAGTGTAAAGGGAATCGTTGATTCCGACGCGGAGGAGTCGAAGAGGTTTCAAACAGATCTACTCTGCGACCTTCGAAACGAATTTGTAGCCAACTCCTCTGACCGTCAAAAGATGCTTTGGGCGCGAAGGCTCATCTTCAATGTACTTCCGCAGCCGAACGATGAAGTTGTCGATTGCCCTCGTGTCGGTATCCTCCCGAAGTCCCCAGACTTCCTCGAGAATTGCATTTCGAGAAACAATTCTTCCGTCGTGTTCGATCAGGTAGCGCAAGAGTTCCGCTTCCATCAACGTCAACTGCACTGTG
>Ga0163163_10002178_pt1 | contig 16539 bp, 15 predicted proteins | sample S65metaG_FD_119766 | JGI IMG/M metagenome (GOLD analysis project Ga0163163, IMG submission 119766) | Switchgrass rhizosphere microbial communities from Kellogg Biological Station, Michigan, USA - S6-5 metaG | ecosystem: Host-associated > Plants > Roots > Rhizosphere > Soil | place: USA... | reverse complement strand
TATAGGTCCAGCAGCCCCTGTGTCGGATGGGCGTGCCGCCCGTCCCCGGCGTTGATGACATGCAAGTGTGATGCAACGTGTCTTGCTATCAGGTGCGGTGCTCCGCTGGAGGCGTGGCGCACGATGAACATGTCGGCGTGCATGGCCGAGAGGTTGTCCACGGTGTCCAGCAACGTCTCGCCCTTGGAAGTGCTGGAGGTGTTGATGTTGAGGTTGATGACGTCGGCCGACAGGCGCTTGGCGGCGATCTCGAAGGTGGTGCGGGTGCGGGTGGAGTTCTCGAAGAACAGGTTGAACACCGATTTGCCGCGCAGCAGCGGCAGCTTTTTCACCTCGCGGTCGGTCACGCCGACGAAGGAATGCGCGGTGTCGAGGATGTGCAGCAGGATGTTCTTGGGCAACCCGTCCAGGGTCAGCAGGTGAATCAGCTCACCCTTGTCGTTGAGTTGCGGATTGGGCGCGAATCCGGAAGGGCGCGACGCGGGCGCAGCCGGGTTTTGCATGGACGGGGCACGTGCGGAGTTCAAGCCGGGGTCGCTCCTTCTCGGGGACGGCGCTGGTCGGCCAGGCGCAGCGCCAGAGCGCCCGACTCGCCGCGCTCCAACATCAGGACCTTGCCGGCGGGCACGGCGAACTCGCCGCCGCGGTAGCGCGCGGCCACGGGCAGTTCGCGCCCGCCGCGGTCCACCAGCACGGCGAGGTCGATGCGTGCCGGGCGGCCGTAGTCGAACAGTTCGTTCATGGCGGCGCGCACCGTGCGGCCGGTGTACAGCACGTCGTCCACCAGCACGATGTCGCGGCCCTGTACGTCGAACGGGATCTGCGACGGACGCACCTGCTTCTTCAGGCCGGTGCGCTCGAAATCGTCGCGGTAGTAGGACACGTCCAGGGTGCCGAGCGGCGTGGCCAGGCCCAGCTCGCGGTGCAGGCGCTCGGCCAGCCAGGCGCCGCCGGTGACGATGCCCACCATGCCGGTGTCGCGGTTCACGTGCGGGCGCAGGTGCGCCAGCAGTTCGGCGCACAGCGCTTCGGCGTCGGGCAGGGCCGGGGTCGAAGTCATTGCGCCGCTCCCGATGTTTTCGCCGCGGCCTTCGAGGCATCCAGGTAGTCCTGCAGCACCAGTTGCGCCGCCACGGCGTGGGTGTCGTCCTTGTGCTCGCGGCCGCCGCGGCCGATGTCGCGCAGGTTCTGCGCGGCGGCGGCGGACGAGTAACGCTCGTCGGCAAAATCCACCGGGCGGCCGAAGCGCCCGCCCAACTGCCGGCCGAAGCGCCGCGCGCGGCGGGTCAAATCGTGCTCCGTGCCGTCGTCCGACAGCGGCAGGCCGACCAGCAGGCGCTCGGGCCGCCATTCCTCGATGAGTTTTGCGATGCGGGCGAAGCGCTCATCGCCGGCCTCGGCGTCGATGTGGCCCAACGGATGCGCCAAGGCCGTGCCGCGGTCGCCCACGGCCACGCCAATGAAACGGGTCCCGAAATCGAATGCCAGTATGGTGCCCGCGGAAGCGCCGCGGTCAAGCATGGCCCGCGGCATCGGACAGGCTGGCGTAGTTGATGCCGAGCAGGCCCATGGCGGCGGTGAGGCGCTGCTCCGCCGGCAGATCGAACAGGATGGCGTCCTGGGCGGGGACGGTGAGCCAGGCGTTCTGGCGCAACTCGTTCTCGAGCTGGCCGGCGGCCCAGCCGGAATAGCCCAGCGTGACCAGCATGCGCTCGGGCCCATTGCCGACGCTCACGGCCTCCAGGATATCCTTGGACGTGGTCAGCGCCACGTCGTCGGACACTTTCAGGGTGGCGTTCCAGTCGCCCACCGGCCGATGCAGTACGAAGCCGCGGTCGGTCTGCACCGGGCCGCCGAAATACACCGGGGCGGTGCCCGTGCCGCCGTTCCCCGCCTCGAGATTCAGCCGCTCCAGCAGCGACGACAGGGTCATGTCGATGGGTCGGTTGACCACCAACCCCAACGCGCCCTTGGGCGTGTGCTCGCAGATGTAGGTCAGCGTGCGGGAAAAATTCGGGTCGGCCATGCCGGGCATGGCGATGAGGAAGTGGTGCGTAAGATTGACGGGGTCCACTGGACCGCCATTGTAGTCTTTTTGGTTCCGCCAGTCTGCCCTGGGCGACCCGCCCGCCCTCCGCGGCGCGTCCGCGTAGGCCAAAACGGACAGGAAATCAGGGACGCCTCCGACTTCGCCCTGCTCGCTGTAGGGCTAGGCTGTCGGTAAGCCTGTGGCGGGCTGCCGGCGTTGGCGATGGACGACACGTGCGCAGCGGCGGCGAGCCGGGCCCACATTTTCCACACCGTGAGGACCACCATGAAACGCACTCTTTCCTTCATTCTGGCGGCGCTGGCCTTCGTCGGCACCATGGGCTCGCTGGCGGGCTGCAACACCGTGGCCGGCGCGGGCCAGGACCTGCAGCGCGGCGGCGCGGCCATCAGCCGCGAGGCCAACGAGCACAAGGGCTGATGAGCACGGAATAACACGCACTTAATAAACGAGCGCAGCAAGACGCGCTACGACCAACGAGCGCGTGAATCCACGCAAGTAACAAAGGCGCGCTCACGGCGGGTGGTGGCGCGAACTGCCGCCCGCAAATAAAACGGCCCCCGGGGTTGCCCCGGGGGCCGCTTCTTTCACGGCGTAAGCTGGCGAGGGCCAGCGGCGGATCAGATCGCCTTCAGGTTGCCGGCAGCCTGCTTGCCGCGCTCGGTCAGCACGTCGAAGCTGACGCGCTGGCCTTCATTCAGGGTATCCATGCCGGCGCGCTGCACGGCGCTGATGTGCACGAACACGTCCTTCGACCCACCCTCGGGCTGGATGAATCCGAAACCCTTGGTGCTGTTGAACCACTTGACGGTACCAATAGCCATTCTGGCCTCCAATAGAAAATCCGCGCGCAACTCGGGCGCGGTAGCGAACAACTCGAGCGTGGTGGGTGACTTGGACGACCGTCCAGGAGGTGGACGGGTAGCGGTAGAAGACAGGCCAGAACGTAGGAATTGCGAGGCGCAATTTGCCCGAGCGCGCGGGCACTGTCAAGGGGCCGTTTCACCCACACGGAGGACAACTTCGGGCAACGTGAAGGGCTTCACCCCTTGGACGTGAACTGCTTCACGTGGGCGAGCAAGTCCTCTTCCTGGTAGGGTTTTCCAAGGAAGGCGCTGACGCCCAGGCCCCCGGCCACCTGCCGGTGCTTGTCGGCCGTCCGCGAGGAAATCATCAGCACCGGCAGCGCTGCCAGGCGCGCGTCGGCGCGCAGTTGGCGGGTGAACTCGAAGCCGTCCATGCGCGGCATTTCGATGTCCACCAGCAGCACCGCGGGCAGGTCGCGTCCGTCACGCAACTGCGCCCGCAAATACTCCAGCGCCTCCACGCCGTCGCGCGCCAGGGCCACGGCATAGCCCTGGCGCTCCAGCAGGCGGCCCGTGACCTTGCGCACCGTGAGCGAATCGTCCACCACCATGACCAGCGCCTGCCGCGGCGGAGACGGCGGCGCGCTGGTGCGCGCGGCCTCGTGCGCGGCCACGCGGCGCGCGTGCTCGGCGAGCCGCACCGGGTTGATGATGAGCACGATCTCGCCCGACCCCAGCACCGTGGCGCCGGTGATGCCGGCCACGCGCTGCAGATGCGGGCCGGTGGCCTTGACCACGATTTCCTGTGTGCCGCCGGACAGCTTTTCCACCTCCAGCGCCAGCGAGTGGCTGCCGCTTTTCACCAGCAGCACGGGCGTGGTGCCCGGCGAGGATTGCGTGGCCGTCGCGGCGCCGCCCGGCTCACTGCCTGGGCCCGCGGCGGAATTCGCGCTGGCCCCGTCTTCGCCCACCAGTTCGGAGAGGTGGGCGAGCGCGTAGCGCCGGCCCTGCCACTGTGCGTGGCCGGCGGCGCGCAACGCGCCCACCTCTTCCACCTTGCATTGCATGACGTGCTCGACCATGGCCGACGGGACGGCAAACAGGCGGCGGCCGGCACGCGCCAGCAGCGAGGGCGTGACCGCCAGCGTGAGCGGCAGGTAGATGGTGGTGTGCATGCCGGCGCCGCGCCGGGAGGCGATTTCCACCCGGCCGCCCAGCCCAGCCACCACGCTGCGCACCACGTCCATGCCCACGCCGCGGCCGGCGATCTGGGTCACTTCGGCGGCGGTGCTGAAGCCGGGCAGAAAGATGAAATCGGCCAGCTCGGCGTCGGACACCGCGGCGCCCGGCGCGAGCAGACCCTTCTCCTCGGCGCGGGCGCGAATGCGCTCAAGGTCGAGGCCCGCGCCGTCGTCGCTGAGGGCGATGCGGATCTCGTTGCCCTCCTGCGCCAGTTCCAGGCGGATTTCGCCGCGCGCGTCCTTGCCCGCGGCGGTGCGCGCCTCGGGCGGCTCGATGCCGTGCATGACGGCGTTGCGCAGCAGGTGCTCGATGGCGGGCGTGACGCTCTCCAGCACGGCGCGGTCCAGTTCCACGGCCGCGCCGTTGATGTCCAGGCTGACGCGCTTGCCCAGTTCGCGCGCCGTGACGCGCACGATGCGGTGCAGGCGCTCGGCCAGGCTGCCCACGGCCACCATGCGCACGCGCAGCAGGTCGTGCTGCAGGTCGCGCGACAGGCGCGCCTGCGCGGCCAGCGCCGTATCGACGCCGCCCATGCCCTGCAGCAGGTTGTGGTGCACGGTCTGCACGTCGTTCACCGACTCGGCCATGAGCCGGGTCAGCTCCTGGAAACGCGTGAAGCGGTCGAACTCCAGCGGATCGAAGCCTTCCTTGCCGCTGTGAGCATCGCGCACATTGGACACGGCCTGCATCTGCGTTTCGGCCTGGATTTCCACTTCGCGCAATTGCGCCCGTAGCCGCGCCACGTTGTCGGTGAGCTCGCCGATGGTGGCCTTGAGCGCGCGCATCTCGTTCTCGATGCGGCTGCGCGCAATGGACACTTCGCCGGCTTCGCTCACCAGCTTGTCGATCATGTCGGCGCGCACGCGCAGCATGGACTGGACCTGCTCGCCCTCGCGCACCAGCACGGTGTGGGCAACGTCGCCGCCGGAGGTCGCGGGGGCGGGGGCGGCGTTCAATGCAGCCACCGGCGCGGCGTGAGTGCCGTCGCGCAGGCTTGCATACAGGGCGCCGGCGCGGTCCCACGACGCTTCCAGTTCGTCCAGCAGCGCCGCCACGGCCCCGCCCTGCAGCGCGATTTCTGGGCGTGTCTCCCCGGCTTGCGGTGCGCTTTCTGCGCGTGTCTCCCCGGCTTGCAGCGCGTTTTCTGCGCGTGTCTCCATATGGTGGGCGATGTCCCCCAGCGACATGGCGCCCGCCATGCGCGCGCTGCCCTTGAAAGTGTGCAGCAGCCGCTGCAGCGCTTGCCGGCGCAGCTCGATGCCCTCGGGCGCAGCGTTGCTCGCCGCCCCGGCCGCGCCCTCGGCGGCCTCGCGCCATGCGCGCAGCGCCGCCGCGATGGAGGGCATCAACTCCTCGGCCTCCTCGATGAAGCTGGGCAGCATGTCGGCGTCGATGTCGTCGGGAATGCGCGCGTCGAAGCGTTCCACCGGCGTGGCGCGCGGCGCCGGCAGCGATTCATCCGCTGCGCCCGTTCCTCCATCGGAATGGCCGTCGGGCAGGTCGCGCGGCCACGCCCCCTCGTCCTCGGGCACCAGCACCTCGTCGGGCGATTGCGCCAGCAAGCGCGGGACCGCGGCGTTCTCCAGCCGCACGATGAGTTCGGGCGCGGGGCGCGGCTGGCGCAGGGACACCGCCGCGGTCACCATGCCGTCGACGGCCTCCAGCGCCTCGGCCACCAGCGCCAGTTCGCCCTCGGACAGGCTGTCGTTGGCGAGCTGGGTCAGGGCGCGCTCGAAGGCGCGGGCGAGGTCGCGCAACGCCGCCAGGTCCACGGCCGCCGCGGCCTGCGCCAGGCCGTGCGCCGCGCCCAGCATGTCGTCGGTGATGATGCTGTGGTTCGCCAGCGTGTCGTGCTCGGCGCGCAGTGTCGCCAGATGCGCATGGGCTTCACCGCTGAACAGCGTGAAGTCCGTGGTGTAAATGCGCTGGCCGTCGAGGTCCACCACGCCGTCGGGGACGACGCTCAGCGCTGGGCCGGCGGTCGGCTCCTGGCCTCCGGCCGCCGGAGCCACGGAAGCACCGGCCGAGGCCGCGGCCAGCGCGGCGAAGTCGATCACCTGCGCCGATGGGGGCGGTGCCGTCCGTGGCGGGACCGGAGCCGGTGCGGCATGCGCCGTCTCGCCGCGCGCCCGCGCCGCCAGCGCGATGAGGCCCGAGGCATCGGTGGCGGCGCCGCCGGCCTTGAGGCGCGCCACGTTGTCGGCGAAGTAGCGCCGCCCGGCCTCGACCAGATCGGCCAACTCAGGCGCGGCACGGCCGCCGCTTCTTTCCAGTTCGCGGTCCAGCGCCTGGCTGAGCGTCTGCTCCACCGCCCAGGCCGCCTCACCCAGGGTGGTGAGGCCCACCATGCGGCCGCTGCCCTTGAGGGTGTGAAAGCCGCGGCGCAATTCGGCCAGCGCGTCCTTGTCGTCGGCGCGGGCGCGCAGCGCCGCCAGTGACTGCGCGATCTGCCCCAGCACCTCTTCGGCCTCTTCGAGGTAGACCCCCAGCAATTCCGCGTCCACGGCCTCCTGGCTGGCTTCGGCCAGGCGCGCCGCCTGGGCCGAGGGGGGCGGCGCCTGGGGCGCGGGCGCCAGGGCGTTCACCGCGTCGGCCACTTGCGAGGCCGGAGGCTGCGCGTCCTGCAGCGCTTCGAGCGCGGCCTGGCTGCGCGCCTCCAGGCCTGAGTCGGCCACCAGCCCGGCGTCCTGGCGAATGGCGTTGAGTTCTTTCTTCAGTTCGTCCTTGAGCAGCGTGTCGCCGGGACGCCGCTGCCATTCCCGCAGCAGCCCGCGCGCCCGTCCCATCTGCTGCTCGAGCTCGGCCTCGACGCTGGCGCCGGCCTGGGCATGCAGCGGCCGCATGGCGAGGTCGAAATCCGCGCGCCCCGCCGCCAGCGCATCGAAATAAAAGCCCAGGCCCGACAGCGCCTGCGCGGTGGCCTCGAAATCGCCCGCAAGCGGGCGGTAGCCCGGCTCGGCATAGCGCTCAATGCCGGCGGCGCACATGGCCAGGGCATCGCGCGCGCGGGTCTCGCCCAGCACGTCGAGGTCGGCCAGCAATTGCTGCAGCGGCTGGGCGAGGCCCGCCAGTTCGCCGCGCTTGCCGGGATCGCGAAAGAAGCCGTCCAGCACCTGCTCCACCAGGCGCAGCCTGCCCTGCATGTCGGCCACCACCTGCTGGGTGACCAGGCGCTCCTGGGCGCGTTCGGCGAGTTGATCCAGCACCGGCGTGCCGGGCGCGGTGCGCAACAGCGTGCCCTCGCGCATGGCCGCGAGCCGCGCCGAGACACGGCCGCCCTGCTGGCGGAAATCGTCGCCCGGCGCTTCGCCCGCCGCGGCGCGCTCGAGCGCGCGCTCCAGCAGCAGCAGCGCCGTCGACACCTCCAGCGCCACGGCCTCGCTCATGCGCGCCGCGTCGCCGGCCAGCCAGCGGAGCACGGCATGAATGTCGCCCCCCAAAGGCTGCAATAAGGCGGCCAGTTCAGACTGGGTCTCGCCCAGCGCATCGGCGAGGCGTTCGCACAGTACTTCCAGCACCGCCGCGTCGGCGGGACTGCGTTCGGCGGCTTCGGCGTAACGGTTCCAGGCCTGCTTGAGCTCTTCCAGCACATCGCGCAGCGGGGCGATGTCCGCGGCCGGCGCCGCCCCGCGCCCCGCCCCGGGAATGGAGCCGGCCAGCTTGAACGTGTCCTGAACTTCGGCAATGCCCGGGGTGGCCGGCTGCGCCAGCGCCACGCCGTACAGCACCTCGCGCATCAGCCGCTCGGCCACGTTGGACGAGCCCTCGACCAGGCGGCGGATCTGCGTCTCCACCCGCATCACGGTGCGGCGCGCGTCGGTGCCGTCGGCCAGCGCGCCCGCGCCCAACGCCTCGAAAAACGCCTGCGCCGCCCACCAGAACGGGCGTTGCGCCGTGGGACCCTGCGTCAACTCCACCGCGCGCACGGCCTCCAGCATGTCGGCGGGACCGGACACATCGTTTTTCAGCCAGGCAAGAAAGCCCCTTTGGAAGCGCGCGCGCTGCTCACGGAAATATTTTTGGGTCTCCTCGATATGCAGGACGACCGGCGTTTTCTCACGCCTTGGGGGCCGCGCCGAGAGATCGGGAAAGTACAGGTCCACCGGATCGGCTTCGAGCGTTCCCTCTCTCCCATCCGAAGAGCCACGAGCAGCCACCACTTCGCGGTAGACCGGCAACAGCCGCAGCGGCTGGTTGGGCTCGCCGGCCATGAGTTCGTCGAGGTAGCGCGCCAACGCCTGCATGGCGCGCTGAGCGAGCTGCAGAACCGCCTCGTCGCAGACGACTTTGCCGTGGCCGATGTCGTTGAGCAGGGCTTCGAGTTCTTCCGAAACACGGGTCAAGCCTGCGATACCGACTATCTCCAGGGCGCCGTGGGCTTGATGCAGCAGATTGATTGCCGACTTGAACTTGTCAATGTCCATTGCGCCGGCTGCGGCGAATTTACTCAGGGCAGAACCGGCGCTGCGCAGCGATTGATCGATTTCCGCTTTCACCCATGAAAGCGGGCCGACGTCGAAGGTGGCGCGCGCATTCATAAGAGTTTTCTTTTTCTATTCAGCGGAGGGCTCGCCCCATCCCCGCCCGGCGAAGCGTCGTGCCAAGGAAACGGCACAGCGTAGCCGGAGGACTGCGCCGCGTCCGCTGCCCCGTTGCCTTGATGCCACGCTCCCGCGCCGCTCCTTCCCCCCTGGGGAAGGGTGTTAAGCCCCTCTCCTGGGGAGAGGGGATGGGGGAGAGGGAAGACCTTCATGTGAAGCTACACGCTCAAATCTTAAAGTTCGCTACTGACGCTTTCAAACTCTGCGCCAGTTGGGATAGTTGCTCGATGGATTGTGCCGTTCTCTTTGTTCCGGCTGATGTTTGTTCAGTAATGGTTAAGACGCTCTGCATATTGGCCGCAACCGTTTGTGCCGTCCGGCCCTGCTCTTCCGTGATGGATTTGATCTCGGCTATCAGCCTTGCTAACCGGCTGGAAACAGTTCCAATTTCTTCTAGTGTTTTCCCTGCTGCGTCTGACAAACGCGCTCCTTCCACAACGCCCTGTGTGCTTTTCTCCATGGCGGCAACTGTTTCCTGGGTATCTGCCTGGATGGTTTTAACAATGGCCCCGATGCGGCGGGTCGCGGAACTCGATCGTTCGGCCAGGCGCTGCACTTCCTCGGCCACCACCGAGAAGCCGCGCCCGGCTTCGCCCGCGGCGGCGGCCTGGATGGAGGCGTTCAGGGCCAGCACGTTGGTCTGCTCGGTGATGTCGGCGATGAGCTCGACGATTTCACCGATTTCCTGCGAGGACTCGCCCAGGCGCTTCATGCGCTTGGCGGTCTCCTGGATCTGGACGCGGATGCCGTCCATGCCGGCGATGGCCGCCTCCACCGCCTCGCGTCCGCGCCGCGCCGCGGCCAGCGACTGGCCGGCCACGTCGGCCGACTGGCTGGCGCCGCCGGAGATGCGCGTCATGGCCTCGGCCATGCCCAGCACCGTGGCGCTGGAGGCGCGGATTTCCTTGGACTGGTAATCGGCCGCGGCCAGCAGTTGGTCTGAGCTGCGCTGCGCCGTGGTGGCCGCGGCGGAGAGCTGGCTCGAAGCGCCGTTGATGCGCGACACCAGCTTGGCAAGCTCCTCCACGGTGAAATTGACGGCATCGGCGATGGCGCCGGTGATGTCTTCGGACACCGTGGCGCGGGCGCGCAGGTCGCCCTCGGCCAGCACGCTCATTTCATTCATCAGGCGCAGGATGGCATCCTGGTTGGCGGTGTTGCTGCGCTCGGTCTCGGCGCGCTGGCGTTCGGCGTCCTCGGTGCGGCGCCGCTCCTCGGCCACGTACACCCGCACCATGAGCCAGGTGACGACAGCGGCCAGCAGGGCCAGCACGCCCAGCACCACGAAATTGCCGGTGCGGCCGGTGAGTTCGGTCTCGTAGGCCTGCACCACTTTCTGCGATTCGTTGAACAGGATTTCGGAATCGTCGGTGATCTGGCGCGCGGCGGTCACGGTGGCGCTTTGCGCCAACGCGCCGCCGACCGCGGTAATGACCGCGTCCTGCAACGCCGTCACGGCCGTATCCATGTCGGCGAGCTTTTGCGCCGCCGCGGCATCGTCGGCGCCGTCCTTGGCCGCGGCCAGTTGCTCGTGAAGAGCGGCCGCGTTCCTGCCGAAGTCCTCCATGGCCTCGGCCGTGGCGGGCAAGGGCCGCTCCAGCCAGGCCGCCAGGCGCTGCGGCAGCGCCGCGGCGTCCTGGGTACGGCCGCGCGGCCTGGTAGCGGGAATATCGGCGGCCAATTCACGCAGCCGCTGGCGCGCCGCATCCAGCGCCGCTCCGGCCGTGGCGGCGCCCGCCAGGCCCTTGCGCTGCGCCAGCAGCACGCCGATGTTGCGCTCGGTGCGCATCCAGTCGCGCGCCAGTTCGTCCAACACCGGCTGCACGGCGTCGGAACTGGCCGGCACGGTGCGCCCGGCCGCCTGCCCGCCCTGCATGAGCAGCTTGAGGCTGTCGGCCAACTCGCCGCGCGCGCTCTGCAACTGCGGGAACAGATCGGCATTGCCCGAGGTCACGCCCTCGGCGGCCTTGGCAATGCGCTGGGTGAGCACGCGCATGTTGGCGGCGGTGGCCAGGTAGACGGCGCCGTCGGCCGCCTGGCGGCGATCCAACACCACCGTCGCGGCGGCCAGCGCCGCCAGGATGAGCAGCAGCGCGCCCAGCACGCCGTATTGCCGCGAAACAGGCAGCCCGCCGATGAGGGGCAGGGGCCGCGCCGCCGGCCGCGCCGCGGAACGGCGCCCGCGCTGTGTGGCCGGCGGCGCGGAGGGGCTCCCGGGCGCGTCCAGTCGCGAGTCCTTGCGCCCGCCGTCCTTTTCCGGAGAGGTGCCCGGCCTTGATGCGCTTGTGCTTGTCTTGGACGACGTTTGACGGGGCGGCGCGGGCAGGATGACCGTGGCCTCATCCAGCCCGGCCGCTTCCTGCTTCGCCTTCGGCTTGCGGCCCGGCAACTTGAACACCATCAGGTGCGCCTTTCCTGTTTCTGCGCCCGATGACCTCGAGGGCCGCCCACACCGACATCGGCAACGAACCGCATCGGCTACAGCCCGACGTTCAGGAAGGTTTCGCTGCGGGCCAGCGCGGGAATGTTCAGTTCGCGCCACTCTCCGCCCTGCGCGTCGCGAAACACCGCGCCCCGCCAGGACATTTCTTCAGCCGTGTTTTCCGCCGTGCTCTCCGCCGTTATTTCCGCCGTTATTTCCGCCGTTATTTCCGCCGTTATTTCCTTGGTCAGCGCGGCCAGGTCTTTCAGCCCCAGCAGGCGCTGCACCAGCAGTGCGCAATGGCTGCGCAGCCGGTCGGCGACCAGCACCAGCCGCGATTCGGGCGTGATGAAGCCCGGCGTGCCGCCGCTGAACAGGCCGATATCGACCACGCTCACCAGGTTGCCGCGCACCTGTGCGAGGCCGAGGTACCAGGGCCGGGTGAGGGGCACGCGCACCAGCTCGGGCACGGACAGGATTTCGCCCGCGTCCCCCAGGCGCAGCAGCCAGTTCCGGCCCCCCGCCGCCACGCCCAGCGCCGACGCGGCGCGTCTGGAACCCTGGGCCGGCTGCGGTCCGCCCGATGAATCAGCCATTCTCGATGTCGGCGATGCGCGCCAGCAGGTCGTTGGGGTCGACCGGCTTGGTGAGGTAGGCGCGCGCGCCCTGGCGTATGCCCCAGACCTTGTCCGTCTCCTCGCCCTTGCTGCTCAGCATGATGATGGGAATGTGCCGGGTGGCTTCGTCGCGCGCGATCTGGCGCGTGGCCTGGAAGCCGTTCATGCCCGGCATCACCACGTCCATGAGGATGAGGTCGGGCTGCTCGGCCCTGGCCAGGCTCACGCCGTCCTCGCCGGTCTCGGCCAGGACGCAGCGGTAGCTGCGGCTGGACAGGAGCTGGCGCAGGATCTGGCGCTCGGTGCGCGAGTCGTCGACGATGAGGATTTTGCGCACCTTCATGCGCCCCTCCCGCCGGCGGAGTTACCCGAGGCGGGTGCCGCGGGCGCATGCGCCGCCAGCGCCGCCAGCAGGCTGTCGCGCGTGAAGGGCTTGGTGAGGTATTCGTCCGAACCCACCATGCGGCCGCGCGCGCGGTCGAACACGCCGTCCTTGGAGGACAGCATGATCACCGGCGTGGCGGCGAAGCGCGGGTTCTTCTTGATCAGGGCGCAGGTCTGGTAGCCGTCCAGCCGCGGCATGATGATGTCGCAGAAAATCACGTCGGGCTGGTGGTCGGCGATCTTGGGCAGCGCCGAGAAGCCGTCCTCGGCCAGGATGACCTGGCAGCCGGCCTGCAGCAGGAAGATTTCGGCGCTGCGCCGGATGGTGTTCGAGTCGTCGATCACCATCACCTTGAGCCCGGCCACGTTGCCGGACGCGGTCGGCTGGGCCGCGGATTCCGTCACTGTCCCCTCCCCCGCAAAACTACACAGCTACCAAGGAGGGTGGCGAGTCGCGGCTCCGGACAACGCGATCAGATCGCCACCATTTCAAAGTCTTCTTTGCGCGCGCCGCACTCCGGACAGGTCCAGTTCATGGGCACGTCTTCCCAGCGCGTTCCCGCGGCGATGCCTTCGTCCGGCGCGCCCTCGGCTTCATCGTAAATCCATCCACAAATCAGGCACATCCACGTTTTATAGGTTTGGGCGGTTTCAGTCATTACCAAGGAGCAGCCCCGAAGGTCAACTGCGGGGGCATGGGTTACAATAAACGCTCGCATCTTACCCGGTTGGCCCTCCTGCCGCCACCGGCTTCCCCCCTCATGCCGTCCCACGACAGCCCGTCTTCCCCTCCGCTGGTGCTCGTTTTCGCCGCCACCGATCCCACCGGCGGCGCCGGCATCCAGGCCGACCTGCTCACGCTGGCGTCCATGGGCTGCCATGGCCTGTCGGTAGTCACCGCCATCACCATCCAGGACACGGCCGGCGTGGACGACGTGATGCCCATCGACTCGGACTGGGTGGCCGACCAGGCGCGCACGCTGCTGGAAGACATGCCCGTGGCCGCGTTCAAGGTGGGCATGATGGGCAGCGTGGAAAACATCGCCGCCATCGCCGAGGTGGTGGCCGACTATCCGGACATTCCGCTCATTCTCGACCCGGTGCTGGCGTCGGGCCGCGGTGACGAGCTGGCTTCCGAGGACATGATCGCAGCCCTCACCGAGCTGCTGCTGCCGCAGACCACCATCATCACGCCCAACAGTCCCGAGGCGCGGCGCCTGGCGCGCGCCCTGGCCAGCGAGGACGATGACGAAGAAGCGGACGAAAATGCCGGCGGCGGCAACGACGAAGGCCGCGCGGACGAGGACGATCCCGAACTGGCCGAGTGCGCCTCCCGCCTGCTGCGCGCGGGCTGCGAGTACGTGCTCATCACCGGCACGCACGAGAACACGCCGCAGGTGGTGAACACCCTGTACGGCGAAGAAGAGGGCGAACTGCGCTCCGACGCCTGGGAACGCCTGCCCGGCAGCTATCACGGCTCAGGCTGCACCCTGGCCTCGGCCATCGCGGCCATGCTGGCCAACGGGCTGGACGTGTCCGACGCCGTGCGCGAGGCGCAGGAATACACCTGGCAGGCGCTGGCGGCCGGCTTCCGGCCCGGCATGGGCCAGCATCTGCCCGACCGGTTCTTTTGGGCGCGCGAGGGCGGGAGCAGCGAGGAAGCGAACGGGGACGAGGGCGGGGAAGCTGAGAATGACGAGCGGAAGTAGGCTCGCCTTAACGGCGGTGCATGGACTTTACGTCATCACCCCGGACGAAGCGGATACCGAAGTCTTGTCGCGCAAGGTGTCGCAGGCCATCGCCGGCGGAGCGAAGCTGGTGCAGTACCGGAACAAGATGGCTTCGCCCGAATTGCGCCTTATCCAGGCCAAAGCTCTGCTGGGGCTATGCCGCTTGCAAGGCGTACCTCTCATCGTTAACGACCACCTCGATCTGGCTCTCGCTATTGACGCTGGTGGCGTTCATCTCGGCGGCGAAGATGGCGACGTGGCCAGCGCGCGCCGCGCGCTGGGGGACAACCGGCTGCTCGGCGCCTCCTGCTACAACCGCTTCGAGCTGGCGGTGGCTGCGCGTGAAGCGGGCGCCGACCACGTGGCCTTCGGCGCGGCCTTTGCTTCGCCCACCAAGCCGGGGGCGGTGAGCGCGCCGCATGCGCTGTACGCGCGCGCCCGTAGCGAGCTTGGTGTGCCCGTGGTGGCCATCGGCGGCATCACCGCGGACAATGCCGCGCAGGTCGTCGGCGCCGGCGCCAGCGCGGTGGCCGTGATCACGGACGTATTTTCCGCGGACGATATTGAGGCCGCTGCCCGCAGGTACTCCGCCCTGTTCGACACCGTACCCACATGACTTCCAAGAACGAAAATCTATTTGCGCGCGCGCAACTGAGCATTCCCGGAGGCGTCAATTCGCCGGTGCGCGCCTTCCGCGCCGTGGGCGGCACGCCGCCCTTCATCACGCGCGGCCAGGGCGCGCGCATCTGGGACGCGGACGGCAACGAATACATCGACTACGTGGGCTCGTGGGGCCCGCTGCTGCTGGGCCACGCCCATCCCGAGGTGGTGCGCGCCGTGCAGCAGGCGGCCGAGCGCGGGCTGTCCTTCGGCGCGCCCACCGAGGCCGAGATCGACATGGCCGAGCTGCTGCAGAAGCTGCTGCCCGGCATGGAGCTGCTGCGCCTGGTGAGCTCGGGCACCGAGGCCACCATGAGCGCGCTGCGCCTGGCGCGCGGCTTCACCGGCCGCAGCCTGATCGTGAAGTTCGAGGGCTGCTACCACGGCCACGCCGACAGCCTGCTGGTGAAGGCCGGCTCGGGCGCGCTCACGCTGGGCCGGCCGTCGTCGGCCGGCGTGCCGCCGGGCGCTGCGGCCGACACCCTGGTGCTCCCTTATAACGACGCGCAGGCCGTGGAAGATCTGTTCCAGGCCCAAGGCGAGCGCATCGCCTGCGTCATCGTCGAACCCGTGGCCGGCAACATGAACCTGGTCGCGCCCACGCCGGGCTTTCTCGAAACCCTTCGCGCGCAGTGCACGCGGCACGGCGCGGTGCTGATTTTCGACGAGGTGATGACGGGCTTCCGCGTGGGGCCGCAATGCGCCCAGGGCCGCTACGGCATCCGGCCCGACCTCACCACGCTGGGCAAGGTCATCGGCGGCGGCATGCCGGTGGGCGTGTTCGGCGGCCGGCGCGACATCATGCAGTGCATCGCGCCGCTGGGGCCGGTGTACCAGGCCGGCACGCTGTCGGGCAACCCGGTGGCCGTGGCCGCGGGCCTGGCCACGCTGCGCGCCCTGCAGGCGCCGGGGTTCTTCGAGCGCGTGGACGCCGCCGCGGACAAGCTGATACAGGGCCTGCAAGCCGCCGCGAAAGAGCACGGCGTGGCTTTTTCAGCGCAGCACGTGGGCAGCATGTTCGGGTTGTACTTCCGCGCCGCGCCGCCGGCGAGCTTCGCCGAAGTCATGCAATGCGACGCAGAAGCCTTCAAGCGCTTTTTCCACGCCATGCTGGCGCGCGGCGTGTACCTCGCGCCCTCGGCCTATGAGGCCGGCTTCGTGGGTTCGGCGCACGGCGAAGCGGAAATCGCCGCCACGCTGGCCGCCGCCGACGCCGCCTTTGCCGCAATGGCCGGCCCGAAGTAAGGGCTGCAGTCAAGACGGCACTATGCGGAGACGGCACTACGCGGAGACGGCGCGTAGTGGAGAGACGAACGCGCCTCAAAGACGGCGCGTAGAATAAAGCGCAGGTGGAGAGCCAGTGGACTAACACCCCGCCCGCGGGGCTGAAAGGGGCCATGATCAAACCCGCCGTCAAGCAACTCACTCCGGCCAGCATTCCCGCGCTGGAGCGGCATTTCCTCAAGCTGGATGTCGACGATCTGCGGCTGCGCTTCGGCGTGGCGCAGAACTCGGCCTCGCTCAAGTTCTACGTGCGCCGCATCAACTTCAACCGCGACGCCGTGTTCGGCGTGTTCGACGACGAACTGGAACTGGTCGGCGTGTCCCACGTGGCCGTGGAAGGGGAAACCGCCGAACTCGGCGTGAGCGTGCTCGCCGGCCACCGCGGCCGGGGCGTGGGCACGGCGCTGTTCGAGCGCTCGCACGCCTTCGCCCGCAACCATTTCATCCGCGTGCTGTACATGCACTGCCTGTCGGAAAACCAGGCCATGATGCACATCGCCAGGAAATCGGGCATGCGCATCCGGGCCGAGGGCGGCGAGTCGGATGCGTGGCTGGAGTTGCCGCTCATGGATGCGGCGACGATTGCGAGCGAGATGTTCGACGAGCAGGTGGCGGTGCTGGACTACGCACTGAAGGCGCAGGTAAAAGCTGCCAAGAAGTTGAGCGGTGCAATGGGCGATAACGATAAAAGCAGCGGCGAGTAGATTCGCCCTGTGCCGTTTCGCGCCCTCTCCCCGTGGTCGGTA
>Ga0163163_10002177_pt1 | contig 16542 bp, 12 predicted proteins | sample S65metaG_FD_119766 | JGI IMG/M metagenome (GOLD analysis project Ga0163163, IMG submission 119766) | Switchgrass rhizosphere microbial communities from Kellogg Biological Station, Michigan, USA - S6-5 metaG | ecosystem: Host-associated > Plants > Roots > Rhizosphere > Soil | place: USA... | reverse complement strand
CGGGTAGATTATCCACTATCGACACCTAACTGGTATTGGCTTGAAGCGTCTAAAGAGGTGTCGGCCCGCAGGAGGTGGCCCGGCGATGTACCTGAATCGCAGACGGTTTTTGGGCGGGACCGCAGCATTCGCCGTCATCTCTCCGGCGGCCGCAAAGGATGGCAAGGTGCTCCGGTTCCGGACGGCGGATGCTGAGATCGAAATGACGATCGAGTTTCACGACTGCTACGCGAGCCGAGGCTTCAGGTTTGGCGATCAAATGTCCAACCGCAGTTTCTGCCTATCGGCCGGCGGGGAGGAGGGGCGCAATTGCCTCGCCGGATTTCGCGGTTCGCTCGCGATTGCCCGCTACCGCGTGCGACCGCGGTCCAACCCCTCGGCGGAACCTGTCCTGCGCGAGTACGTACGAACCATCGATCGCGACACCCGGCTCCCCGATCGGCCGCCGTTTGATCGATCCATTGTGCTGAAAAAGGGCGTCGGGAGTGACTTGCAGGCCTTCGGTTACGAGGCGGCGCTCAAGGACAAGCTATTATCCGGTGGGCATGATCCCTGGTATCTTTTCCGCCAGGACCTGTTCCTGGAGCCGCAACGCGCTCCATTTCTTACTGTGTACTGGAAACACGCCTTGGCTTCGATTCGTGTGCTTGATCTCATTCTGGGAGAGCAGACATGGCTGGACAACAAATGAAAGAGTGGCTCGCGGGACGCTTTTCCTGGCTGCGGCATCATCGCACCGACGCTGATCTGGGCGACGAACTGAAAACACATTTGGAAATGCAGGAAGAGGACTACGTTGGTCTCGGCATGCCCGTCTCCGAGTCGCGGCGTCGAGCACGGCTCCGTCTCGGCAGCACTCCGGCCGTCGTTGAGAACGTCCGTGACCTGGAACTGATCACGCTGTTTGAAAATGCGTACCGCGATTTGATGTTCGGCCTGCGTGCCCTGCGCAAGAGCCCCGTTTTTGCTCTCACGGCGATTCTGACCCTGGGAATCGGCATCGGGGCCAACACGGTCGTGTTCACGCTGCTCTATGGCCTTTTGCTTCGGAGTCTTCCAGTGAAAGACGCGGCCAGTCTTGTCCGAATCGGGGTCGCTAGCCCCACAGGCGATCCAAGCCGCGCAAGTTCGGTACCGTACAAGCTGCTTCTCGAACTCCGCCGCCAGCAGATGTCATTCACGGATATTTCCGGCTGGACTGTCGGCGCCGTGACCATTGACACGGGAGATGGCACCCCACGACTACTCACTGCCGGCTTGGCTGGCGGCAACGGGTTCCAGATTCTGGGAATGAATGCCAACGCGGGCCGTCTGCTGACACCGGCCGACGATGTCCGCGGCGGTTCAGCCGGGGGGTGGCCCGCTGTCCTGGACCATGGCTTCTGGAAAGATAGCTTCGGCGCCGATCCCTCCGTCATCGGCAAGCAGATCAAGCTTTCGGATAATACCGTCACAATTGTGGGAGTTGCGCCTCCGGGTTTCCGGGGCCTGTGGCCGGGGTCGGACGTAAAGCTCTATCTTCCTTTCCACTTCTTGTCCGTTCTGATCGGTAAAGACATTGACGCGCCGGGCTGGGTCGGATGGTGCAGCACTATCGGTCGCCTCAAGCCGGGGGCTTCCGCCAAACAAGCGCGAGCTGAACTGGCGACATATGACAAACCGCTGATCAGTCAATTCATTCCCCTCGAACTTCAGGACCGTCTCCGGGTCAGGAACGCGTATCTGCGGGTGTCGTCCGCAAGAACGGGTCTGCCTACATTCTTCGGCCAGGTTTATTCAACGCCCCTCTACTTGATGCAAGGCCTGGTAGGGATCGTGCTCCTGCTGTGCTCCGTGAATGTCGCGGGATTGATGATGTCGAAGGTCCACGCGCGCCGGCAGGAGTTCGCCCTTCGCACCGCAATCGGCGCCGCGCGTTGGCGACTGGTGAGCCAGTACCTCACGGAGAGCCTCGTCATCGCTCTCGCCGGAGCCGCTCTGGGTGCGGCCGCGGCCTGGTATGGAACCGGCTACCTGCTCCCCTTCTTCCGGCATCCGATGGAAGGGGCTCCCATATCCATCAAACCGGACGCGACCGTCTTCGCCGTAACCGGTCTGTCCGCCGTGTTGACCACTTTCCTCTTCGGCACGCTCCCCGCCTGGCGAGCCGGAAGCGCGGATCCCGGCAATCTCCTGAAATCCCGCACTGCCGCTGGAGCCCGACGCCGCATCCTGGGCCGGGCCTTTATCCCCCTTCAAGTCGGACTCTCGTTTGCCCTGGTTTCGATCGCAAATTTGCTCTCTCAAAGCCTGACCAACCTACAGACGGAACAAACCGGGTTCGATCTCGACCACGTCACGATCCAGACGGCTCCCTTTAGCCTCCAGAATCTAACACCCGAAGGCAGAATGGAGCTGTACCACCGCATGAAGGATCGTCTGGAGCAACTCCCCGGCATCAACTCCGTCTCTTTTACGCTGTTCACACCCATGACGAGCTTTCAAGCCACATCAAGCTTTCAAGCCGTCGGCAGCGGCCCCAATCCTCCCGAGGATCCGCGGATGGCCTACAACGACGTGGGTCCCGGTTACTTTCGCACGATGAAGACCGCGATTCTCCAAGGCCGCGAGTTTTACGACACGGAACGCGACCGCAGCGTCTGCGTCCTGAATCAATCGGCGGCGGCCTACCTGTTCCCGCACCAGCAGGCGATAGGCCAGTACGTGAGAAGCACGCCTGGAGCAACGGCCAATCCCGGCGGACGCGGGGTATTGCCGCAGAACGTGATTTGCCGGGTGATCGGTCTCGCACAGGATGCCAAGTTCGCCAATCTGCAGGACGCGCCGCCGCGGACGGTCTACTTTCCGGTGTCGCTCGAGACGATAACCGGCGCCGGCAATCTCGTATTCCTGATGAACGCGCCCACCAAAGCGCAGGCCATCGCCGCCTATCGCGCGGCCAAGTCCGACCTTTCACCCGCAACGCCCTTTGTCGTATTCGTCACGTTGCGGGAACAAATGGAAGCCGCCCTGGGCAGCCAGCGGGCGCTTTCGCTGATGAGCGGCTTCTTTGCAGCGCTAGCCCTGTTTCTCAGCGGGCTGGGTCTGTACGGAATGCTGTCGTCGAGCGTCGCGCAACGAAGCGGCGAAATCGGTGTCCGCATGGCTCTGGGCGCAAAACGGGGCGGGGTGTTGAGAATGATCCTGTCGGAGGCGCTCGTCTTGTTGGCGGCTGGACTTGTGCCTGGCGCAATTGCACTGGTGATCGCGGCAAGGTTCGTCGAACAGATGCTCTACGGAGTTTCTGCCTTCGATCCAATCAGGCTCGCCGCTATTACAGCAGTGCTCGCCTTCGTCGCCATTGTGGCCAGCTTGTTGCCGGCTTTGCGTGCCGCATCCATCGACCCGATTCAGGCGCTGCGCGGCCAGTAGCGTTGCATTTCATTGGTCGACTCGCCGGCGGATTCAGCAACGGTCCTGCCTCATGCGCCTGTTGTTGACGGGGGCAAGTGGACAAATCTCGGCTAACGGCGAAGGGTAGATCTACCCTTCGCGACTTGGGGCGGGCTTTTTCACCGAGTCACCAGCAAACCAGCTTGGAGACGATGCAACTCACTCGTGCCGTACGGCCGTCATCGGATCGATTCGAGAAGCCTTCCTCGCAGGCACGTAACTAGCCACAAGCACGGCGCTCAGGAGAATGGCTACTGCCAGTACCAAGGCAGCCGGGCTATTCGGTTGAACACCGAAAAGAAAAGACTCTACGAATCTCGAGAGGCCGAGCGCAGAGGACAAACCGATCGCGAGTCCCACTATCGCCAGCACAAAGGCTTGGCGCAAAACCATCCAAACCACGACGCCGCGCTGCGCTCCGAGCGCCATACGGATCCCGATCTCGCCCGTGCGCCGAGCCACCGTGTACGACATGGTGCCGTACAACCCGATACACGCAATCAGCAATGCCAGGATGGCGAAGGCAGTGCACAGCCTCGCAAAGATGATCTCCTGGTTCATGATCTGATCGATCTGGGCCGCTTGCGTTTTGATATCTGTCACCGGAACCCGCGCGTCCGCCTGGCTTACAATCGCGCGCACTGTGTTGACGTAGCGAAGCGGATCGCCGCTCGTGCGAAGGGCGAACGTCATCTCTTCCACCGGAACGTACGAGCCCTGGTTGAACGGGAGGTATGCGATATCGCGAAACTCTCCCTTTAGGGCGCCATAGCGCACGTCCCTGGCAACGCCGACAATCTCGACGTCCCGGTTTTCGGGTCGGCCGGGGCGGATAGTGACATGCTGTCCCAGCGGATTGCGATCGGGGAAATACTTCCTGACGTACGCTTCGCTCACCACGGCGACCAGCGAGGAGCCAGGCTGATCGCGATCGTCGAACGCACGTCCCAGCACCAACGGGATCTGCATCGTCTGAAAGAAATCGGGAGTGGTCATCAAAATATGAGTGGACGCTTTTGGCTGCTGGCCGACCGGTACGACGGGGTCCGACCACGTGCCTTGCCCCAGCAGCGGGGACTGGGAGGCACTCGCACCGAGCACCCCTGGGATCGTGCCAAACCGGCTTTGCAAATCGCCGTAGAACGTATGGATCTCCGGATCCCGATGTCCCGCCTGCCGTGCGTTCATCCGAAACAGCAGCACGTTTTCCCGGTTGAATCCCAACTGGATCGATTGCAGATTCGACAACGTTCGCACGAACAATCCCGCCGCAACGAGCATTAGCAGGGACATGCCGATCTGAGTCACCACAAGCACATGGCTGAGGCCCGCGCGGCGGAACGAACGCTGCGAACCCGGCTGTCCGGCTCGCGCTTCTTTCAGGGCCGGGATCACATCCACGCGCGTCGATTGAAGCGCCGGAGCCAGCCCGAACAGCAGCCCTGTCAGCAGCGACAAGGCGACAGCCGCGCCCAGCACGTGCCAGTTCAAATCTGGACGCAGAGTGAAGTCTTCTCTTCCGTTCGCCAACAGGAACGTTAGAAATCGAATCCCCCATATCGCGAACGCCACTCCCACACCGCCGCCGATCGACGCCAGCAGGGCGCTCTCAGTCAATAGTTGGCGGATCACGCGGAATCGCCCGGCGCCCACGCTGAGCCGTATCGCCATTTCGCGCCTGCGCGCTGTCGCTCTCGCCAGCAGCAGGTTCGCGATGTTGGCGCACGCAATCGCCAGGATCAGCCCTGCCATGGCCAGCAACACGTACAAGGGTTTCGAGTACTGCCGCCGCAGCGTATTGAGTCCCGTCGCGCCCACGTGGACCAGCAGTTCGGGAAGGACCGCGCGCTCGCGATCGTTGGCGGCCGTTGAATCCACCCATTGGTGAAACACCGGGCCCAGCGCGGTCTGCGCTTGCGCCAGGCTTACGCCCGGACGCAGGCGCGCCATCATTTCGAGCCAATAGGAGTTCTGCTCGAGATAGACCTTCGGATCGGTCGCTCTTGCCCTTAGCGGAAGCACGAGATTGGTGTGCAGCGGAACGTAGAACTCCGGCGCCGCTGCGGGATCGACACCGAAAAAGCCGGGCGGCGCGACTCCCGTTACGGTGAACGGAACGTTGTTGATCAGGATGGATTGGCCCAGCGCGCTCGCTGCATCGCCGAACCGCCTCTGGCTGAATGCGAAACTCACGACCGCGATCGGCGCCGCTCCCGCTCGATCGTCATCCGGAAGGATTAGGCGCCCGGCGGCCGGCGACACCTGAAGTCCGTGAAAGTAGTCCCCCGAGACGAACTCGCCGCTGGCCTGCTCCGCCTGGCCTTTCACCATCACGTTCACCTTGCGCGTGGGGTAGTATGCGAACACGCTGGAGAAAACCGCCCCGGAGTTGGCCCGGATGAGCTCGAAGGCGGGAAAAGGGAAGATTCCGGCAGCCGTTAGCCACTTGTCCTCACGCCAGGTGCTGCCGCTCATGTTCCGCATCACGAAATCGCGTCCGGTTGGATTTGCGCCCCAATTCAGCACGGCCAGCGACTCAGGGTCGGAGACCGGTAGTGAGCGCATGAGCAGAGAATCCATGAAGCTATACATCGCCGTGTTGGCTCCGATGCCGAGCGCCAAAGACAGAATCGCCAGCAGGCTGAACGTCTTGTTCGCTGCGATGGTGCGCAAGCCGTAGCGAGCGTCCTGTAGGGCCGAGTCGAGCCATTCAATGATTCCCATCGTTCTGGTCTCCTCTTGAATCCTTGTCACGTTGCCGAGCCGCATCCGCGCCTCGCGTTGGTCGTGGCCGCCGGCGGTGTCCATGTCGAGATGAAACTGAAGCTCCTCCTGAATCTCAACGCTGTGACGATCGCCGCGAAGTGTTTTCCTGATTCGGGACCACATCCCCATATCGACTCCTGTTTCATGCCGTGCGGAGAATCTTTGCCACTGCGCCAGAAACGGCGCGCCATCGCTTCTCGTCGGTTTCGAGCTTGCGCCGTCCTTTTGCTGTGAGCTCGTAGAAGCGCGCCCGTCGCCCGGCCTCCGAAATGCGCCACTCCGCTTTGAGCAGTCCTGCTTCTGTCATGCGATGCAGCGCCGGGTAGAGCGAACCTGCCTCTACGCGAAGGATCTCGTCCGACGTCTGCTGGATGTAGGACGAAACCGCGAATCCGTGGTTAGGGCCACGCCGGAGGATCTTCATCACGAGGAGTTCCAGGGCGCCCTGAAGGTTGTCTGCTTTGGCCATGATATCGATCTCTATTATAGACATCGATATGAAGCTTTTCAAACACGCCCAATGTTGTGGCCACTCACCGTGGACATCCTTGCTCATCTCCGGTACGCGCTACCGAGCCGATTATTCGCGATCAACGGCGTAGCGTTTGCTGATATTTCTCGACGGCGATCTGGGCGTCGGATCACCCGACACATCGCGACAAAGCAGGATGAATATCGTGAATGCCATTCCTGAAACATGGAGCCGAATCTGGTATATGCTTGCTCATGCTGCAATGCCCAAGAAAAGTCGTAAGCCACGCGCAGTTGATTGCCGTCCAGATCGGCGACTCTGAACTGGCGCAGATGCTACGGTTTGTCCTCACGGCCGAGCAAGAATCTTCGCCCCAGCCAGCCTCCAACGATCATACAGTTCGTCGACTTCCTGCTTGCTATTCAGATTCAACCAGGCCACGACGGTCCCGCCATTGCCGTGGTGTCGGCAGAACGGCGCATTGGTGAGGATGGCACTCCCTGCGAGGAGCCTCCGATCCCGCCCTGGTCGTTACTCCAGTCGATATGGAACCCAAGCATGTTCACGTAATACTCGGCGGCCTTTTCGACACTGTTTGACAGGAACCTCAGGAACAGCTTGGGAAAGTGCGTAAGCATGTTGTCCAGCTTATGCCAATTTGTTACCAGACGAATTTGCATGTCACCGCGAACAGACAAGGTTTTCGACGTTCATTCAATTCTACTTGGGCAACGGCGTAGGGCCGGTTGACAAATCGCCGTTCAAGGTCGCCGCTTGGCGACCACGGGCGTGTGCGAAGAACGAGCACCATCCCCCTCAGTGGTGATGACGGCACATCTGAACCTATTCTTGACGTAAGGAAGCTAACGGGTCGACAGTCGTCGCCCGAAAAGCGGGCACCAAAGTCGCCACAATGGCGATCAGCACAAGCGTTGCAGTGGCAGCGCTCAAAGTGATGGGATCTGCGGGGCCGAGTCCATAGAGAAATCTTGAGAAAACACGTGCCTCCATCAGCGATAACGGAGCGCCCAGCACGATTCCAGCGAAGATAACGACGAAGGCTTTACGGAGGAACGTCGCGAGAACGTGTCCCCGCGTGGCGCCGAGCGCCACTCGCAAACCGATCTCACGGGTTCGTTGGACTACCGAGTAGTTGATCAGACTGTAGAGTCCAATGCCAGCCAACAGCGTTCCCAGCATTCCAACCATGGTGGCCAGAGTGGAAACCAATCGTTCTTGCGCCAACGACTCATCAATGCGTGCCTCGACGGTCTGAATGTTGAAAAGCGGCACGTGAGAATCAACGGCTTGAACCGCTCGCCGGACGAATGGAGCGATGATCTCGCTGCTCCTGTGCGTGCGTACATGTAGCGTCATAGGGCTGGATGGCTCCTGGGCAAGAGGCCGATACATGATTCGCAAAGTCTTTTCCCGAACAGCTAAATATTTAGCGTTCTTGACAATACCGATTATTTCGATATCCGTTGCGCCGGAGGCTCCTTGTCCGATCCGTTTGCCGACCGGATTTGTGTCTAAGAACCAATATTTGGCGGCTGCTTCATTGATGATTGCAACCTTGCCGCCCCCTGTCCGATCTTGGGGTCCGAAATCTCGTCCAGCCACAATCGGAATGCCTACGACATTGAAGTAGCCGGGTGTGACGGTGTTGAGGTAAGTGATAAGGTCCTCTCCGGGTCTTGGATCTTTCCCAGCGGCGTGTACGGCCGTGTTCATAAAGCGCGTGCCAGCTGGCAGAACACCGCTTAGAGTGCCGTGACTTGCAAGGGCTACCTCGACAACGCCCCGTTGTTCGCGAACGCTGCGCTGCAGTTGATCGTAGAAGGACAGGAGCCGCTCGCCCTCATATCCGTTCCTGGCGGGATCCAGTGACGCCAAAAACAAGCCGCCCCGGCGGAAGCCCATATCCGTAGTCCGAAGGTTGTGAAGAGTCCGGACAAACAGGCCCGCAGTGACGATGAGCATCAGCGTTAGGGCCACCTGAGCTGTGCTGAGCGCTTCCCGTAAACTTAATCCCTTGGAACGGCCGAATGAGGATGAAAGGTCCGATCTGACTGCCGACACGAGATCAGCCCTCGAAACCAGAACGGCCGGTGCGATTCCGAAGAGTAGGCCATTCACAACGGACACAATCAGGGCAAATAGGAAGACGGTGATGTTGGGCGAAAACTGTGTGGGCTGCGCATTGGCGGGCAAAAAAGGCAACAGGAAGCGGCCAAGGTAAACCGAGGCGAGCCAACCTAAGATGCCGCCCAGTGTGCTGACGACCACGGCCTCTGTGAGCATTTGGCGGACGATTCGAGATCGCTTAGCGCCGATGGACAGCCGTACGGCGATCTCGCGGCTTCTGGAGGTGGCACGAGCCAACAACAGAGTTGCAACATTGGCACATGCAATCCACAACAGAAGAATCGCCAAGAGCATTAGGATCACCAGCGGCTCGGAATACTTTCCGCGGAGGAGCGAAAGTCCGCGCGGCATGGGTGTCAAAGCAAGCGCGGGCGCCGCAGTGGAAGAATTTCGCCGCCCGCGTTGAGCGTTCAACCATCGTTGAAACGCGCCTATCGCCGCAGCTTGAGCATCGCCGGGAGTGGTTCCTTCCGGAAGGCGAGCGAAGAGTTCCACATAGTTCTGGTCTGGCTGATCGGGGCGAATTCGGGAAGATGCCAACTGCCCCACCATCATGAGAGGCGCCCACGCATCGGGTCCGAACCCCGGCCGCGTACCGAAGAAACCGGAATCGGCGACGCCGACCACTGTGAATGGGTGCCTATTCAAGAGAATAGTTCTGCCGATTATCCCGCGGGATGAGCCGAAACGCTTCTGAGAGAACGAATGCGAAACTACAACCACCGGACTTGCGTCGGGTACGGCATCCTCAGCAGTCCCAAAGAACCGTCCGGCGGCGGGCTGAACTCCCAGCACTTGGAAGTAGTTTCCAGAGACCAGTTCTACACGAATTCGATCGGTAGCATCACCCTCGTCGAGGTTGACTCCCGACGAGACGGCAACGCTGGTGGCCACCAGGCCGGAGAAGGTTTCGCTGGACTCCTTAAGGTGCCGATAAAAAGGCTGCGAAAAATAGCTTGGGTTCAAGTCGAGATTTTGGCCGGCCGCTCCGATTGCGACCAGTTGGTGCGGCTGGCGCACCGGGAGAGCCCGCAAGAGAAGCGCGTCGACAAACGTGAACACAGTGGTCGTGCAGGCAATGCCTAGTGCTACCGTAAATAGAACGGTAGCGCTAAGGCCCGGATGCTTTTTCAAGAGCCGTAGGGTGATTCGAAGATCCTGTCCGACGCCTTCCAACGTGACCCACATCGCGCAACCTCCTTGAGCCTGCACCTCCGTATGCGAAATCTGGCCCGACCTGGCACCAGACACGATCCGCCGAAACGCGAAGTGAGCCGCTGACAGTTATACTGCTTTTGCGCGAGAAGGTTACGAAGAAGCTTAGACCCAGCGGAGCTCTGACCGCCCGCCTGGTACCGCCGACGGCTCAGATCCTGTGTTACGGGGTAGGAATCAAAAATTGGAGCCGCATTTCTGGAGATACTCGCACTCCGCCCACATTCCGCGTGTGGCTGACCCACTCAGGACGCTCGCCTATTCAGATCGCAAGGCCACCCCGGGAGCTATGCGGGTCACCCGTAGCGATGGAATCAACGCCGCCACCGCCGCCACCAGCATCATCACCAACGCCACGGCTGCGAAGACTATGGGGTCAGTCGGCTTCACTTCAAATAGCATGCCGGTAATCAGGTGCGTCAGCCCGATGGCCCCGCCGATTCCGATTAACAGACCAGTGGCTGCCAGCTTCAAACCCTGGCCCAGCACCAAGCGTAGTACATCGCCTCCCTCGGCACCAAGCGCCAGCCGGATGCCGAACTCACGCGTCCGCAGTGTCACGACATACGCCAGTACGCCGTAGATCCCGACGGCAGAGAGCGCCATTGACAGGCCAGCCACGACCAGGCAGATCCACATTGCGGCGCGGCGGTTGCCCATCGATCGCGCGATGCGCTCCGGCATTGCTTTCATATCGAAGAGCGCCATCTCCGGGTCAACCCGCTGCAACTCCCGCCGCAGCCCGTTGGCCATTTGCGTGCCCCCATTCCCTTTCACCACCACGTGAAATAGGCGAGAGTTCGACTGCTGGTGAGGAAAGTAGATCACCCCAACCGGCTCGGACTCGGCAAGCTCTCTCGTCTTAACACTGCCGACGATTCCCACGATTCGAACTACTGGGTTGTTATTGTTGATGCCCTGCCGTATCCCGGCGCCAACGGCATCTCCCCTCGGCCAATACTTCTTTGCCATAGACTCATCGATGATCGCGACCGGAGGGGCGTCCCTGCGGTCACCTTCGTTGAACACCCGACCTTGCAGCAGCGGAATTTGGAAATAGCCAGGATCTACGTTGTTCCAGGCGGGGCTTGGAAGGTTGTCGCCAGGCGCGGACACTCTCCCTTCGATCCGGATCGCGCTCGAGTTAGTGTTTCCACTGAACGGCAGCATCGTGGTCATCCCGGCGCGGTCTACTCCGGGCATCGCGCGGATCCTATCCAGAAGGCTATTGGTGAAGCTCGTGACGCGTGCCTCGTGTGGGTATCTGGTCCTGGGCAGAGAGAGGCGCGCAGTCATTACGTTCTCAGGCCGGAACCCTGGTCTGACGGCCAGCAGCCGGACGAAACTCAGCGTCAGCAGGCCCGACCCGATCAGCAGTACAAAAGCCAGAGACACCTGAAGCACGACGAGCGCCGACCGTGTCCAGACTGCCCGGCGTTGACTTGTGCCTGAGCGCTCGGTCGAACGAAAAGCCGCGTTGAGATCGCGGCGAGACAGATGATAAAGCGGAACGCTGCCGAAGAATAGCCCAGTGACAACCGAAACAATCGCGCTGAAAGCGAGCACTCGCACGTCCATCTGAATGTGCGCGCCGCGCGGGAGATCCTTCGACCGAGGTACGCGAGCAACTGTACGCCGCCCCAGCCCGTAAGCACCCCGAGCAGTCCGCCGAGGCACGAGAGAGTCACGCTTTCCACCAACAGCTGGCGGCCGAGTCGCCACTGGCCGGCGCCCAGGCTGAAGCGGATGGCCATCTCCCTCATGCGCACATTCGATTTGACCAGCAGCAGGTTCGCGACATTCACGCATCCGATCAGCAGCACGAACGTCACCGCGCCCTGCAGAAGATAGATAGTGGGTCGGATGTCTTGCACCATCTCGTCCTTCATGCCTTCGACGACGGTACGGAACTTGGTATCGATGATGAGTTTCCGCAACGTGGAAACCTTGTCTTCCAACTGCTTGTTGAGCGCGTCGATGCGCTGTTGCGCGTAAGCAATCGAGACCCGCGGCTTCAGCCGAGCGATCATCCCCCATTGGTTGCTGTGCCGGTTGACTTCCGAAAGCTGCTGTGGTGAAAAGGCGAGCGGGACCCAGAGCCGCGCCTCGGAGCCCGGCGATTCGAAACCTTCGGGCATCACTCCGACGATGCGGTAGGGCTGGCCGCTCAGGCGGATGTCCTTGCCGATCACGTTAGGATCCTGCGCAAACAGGTCCTTCCAGAGGCTGTGGCTCAGGATGGCGAACTGGCTCTTGCCGAATATTGCGTGCTCGTCTGTGAACGAGCGACCGAACAAGGCCCGGACCCGCAGCACTTCAAAGAACGAAGGCGTGATCGACTGTGCATCGACGTGCAGCGCGGCGCCTTCGTTCTCGGCGTCAAATCCCGCGCTGCCGGTCATCGCAATCGACTCGAAAACGTCGGCTAGCGTGCCTCGGTCCGCCAGGTCGGGCGCAGAGTTCGCTCCACGGGCGGTAAATCCCGCCGCCGGATATATGTTGTACAAACTCACGAGTCGTTAGGGTTCGGCGAAAGGCAAAGGGTTCAGGATCACCGCATTCAGCACCGTGAAAATTGCAGTGTTCGCTCCCAAGCACATCGCCAAAGTCAGCAGCGCCGTGATGGTAAACGCCTGTTCCTTCATCAGCAGCTTGATTGCGAACCGCAGATCCAACAAAAGGTCGTCAACGAAATTCAAACCGCGCATATCCCGTCATTCTTCCTGAAACTGCGTGATGCTTCCCATGGTTTGCAACGCGAGGCGGCGGGCCCGGCTAGGCGCCACGCCGCGCCCATATCCTCTTCTACCAGTTGATCGATACGGCGGAACTACTGTTCTAAAGCTGAGAGATTACTAACAACCCGCAGTGCTGGACAGAAACCCGAACGTGTCGCGGAGCCTCTATCGGTTCTGCAGTTCTGTTGTCTGCTCAACGTGCTTCCTCCTCTCGGAACCTCATTAAGAACCCTGCGGAATACGATTCGATGAAGCCTTCAATATCACTCTGCACGGAGCGCCTGAACAGGATCGACTGCGCTCGCCCAGCGCACCGGCGGGTAAGAAGCCAAGACCGAAACCGCGAGGAACAGCACCGCCACTGCGGCGTATACCTCCGGCCCGCCGGCCGAAACGCTGCTTGATAGTTTGCGTACGGCGCCGCTTGCCAGCGTTGCCAGGCCCAAGCCCCCCGCCAAACCCGCACCCACCCAACTCGCCGTGGGCCCGAGCACCGTCCGTATGATTGCTGGCCGGTCCGCTCCCAGCGCTATCCGAATAGCAATTTCAGAGGTCCGCTGCATCACGAGGCATGCGACCACACTATACAGGCCGCTGGTGGCAATTATTAGCGCCAATAGAGCAAATGCTGCGACGACCCACGCCTGAAAGCGCGGCTCAGCCACCCCCCGCGCGAAAACGTTTTGCATCGTCATAGCATGGAAAACGGCCTGGTCTGGGTACACGGCGCGAATCGCTTCCTTCACACGGCTCCCCAGTTCATCTTCAGACAGCGCGGAACGCACTATGAGATGTTGGTTTGGCTCGTAGAATTGCAGGTAGCTAAGATAGATCTGCGGTTCGGGCGCTGTGGCCAGCGGCCGCATGCGCACGTCCCCGACCACGCCCACGATTGTCGCCACCCGATCGAGTCCCACGCGCCGACCGATCACGTTTAAGCCGGCTCCGAAACGTCGCACAAACTCCCGATTCACGACCGCCACGCGCGGCCTATCTGGGCGATCGTCGTCGCTAAATTCCCGGCCCGCAATCAGCGGGATGCGCAGCGTTCGAAAGTAATTCGTGCTGACCGCCTGGAACAACGCCCGTTGTGGCGGGCTGAGCGTCGTCCCCTCCATCCGGAATCCGATTTCCTCTGTACCGCGCAGCGGAAGTCCCGTCACCATTGCCGCCGATTCCACTCCCGGAACCGACGCGACGCGTTCCAGATACTGCCGATATCCCATCATCGGCGTCGGGTTCAGCGCCTGTTCCCTGCGATAAGGCTTCCGCAGTTGCATCACGTACACTTGCCGCGGATCGAAGCCCGCCGGCGTCTTCTCAAGGCTAAGAAGGTTTTGGGCAACCAGCCCCGCGGCGGACAACAGGAAAACCGAAAGCGCCGCTTCGAGCGCAAGCACGCCATGCCGCCAGCGGTTCCCCTGTCCTACACTATGACGTGCCGAGAGCATCGGGCCGGGACTCCAGACACTGCTTGTCACTGCCGGAAGAACCGCAAATACCATGCACGAAAGCAGAGTGATCGCCGCGGTGAAAGCTACTACTCCTATATCCAGACGCGCCAACGCGAACACGGGATTCCGCACGGGTAGCATCCCGGCAGTAGGTGCGCGAGCGTCCCGGCCAACGCGAGCCCGGCAGATCCACCGCACGCCGCCAACGCCAGCCCTTCGAGCAAAACCTGCTGCGTCAGCCGCGTCCGGCTCGCTCCCAATGCCGTCCGTATCGCGACCTCACGCGCTCGCTTGAGCGACCGGGCCAGCAGAAGTTGAGCCGTGTTGGCGCACGCGATCAGCAAGAGTACCCCGACACTCGCGGCCAGTAGCCACAACAACTTACGATGACCGCCAACGATAACCTCTCGCAAAGGCATGGCGCCCATTTCGAAGCCCAGGCGCTCGTTGTTCGGACCTCGGTATAAGGCTGCGTGCTCTGACGCCAATTGATCGGCAATGTTAGCCAGTTCCGCGGTCGCCTGACCCGGCGAGTGTCCGGCGCGCAACCGCCCCAGCGCCAGCACGCGCCGGATATTGCCGTAGGGACTCGAACGCAGCATGTATGCGTCCGTCATCTCGAATGGCACATAGATCTCCGCCGGTTCGGGAACGCCAAGGGTGGGATAGTCGAAAGAGAATCCGGGCGGAAGGACCCCCACGATCTCGCATGGATCACCGTTGAGCTGTAGGACGCGCCCGATGGCGCGCGAGTCGCCGCCCATCCGGGTCCGCCAGAAGGAGTCGCTCACAACCACCACGCGGCCACGTCCGAAGTTCTCTTCCGGGAGGAAGGTCCGCCCGATCGCGGCGCTCACACCGAGCACAGGGAAGAACGATGCCGTTACACGCGCCGCGAAGACACGCACCGGTTCGTCTGTGCCAGTTAACTGGAAGTCCCGATGGTCGAGAAACGCCAGCCGCTCAAACGAGTGCGCGCGATCTCGGACATCAACGAACTCAGGGATTGTAGGTCCCGTCTGGTCAACACCCGGGCCATTAAAGCGGTCATACAAGATCACTATGCGCTCATGTCCCGCGTACGGCAGCGGATCGAGGAACACGGATTTCATTAGTGTGAAAATTGCGGAGTTGCCACCGATGCCGAGCGCGAGCACCAGGATCACGAGCGCGGAAATCGCTGCATCCCGCCCCAGGACGACGAACCCATGCCGTAGATCCTGGATTGCCGACGCAAGCCATGGCACTCCCCGGGCATCGCGCATGCCATCCTTTGCCGCTAGGAGATTGCCCATCCGACTCGCAGCCTCGGCTTCGGCGTTGGCGGGATCGAGCTCGACCAGGCTCCGGCGACGCATTTCGCGATGGAACAACAGTTCGTCATCTAGGTCGCGCTCCAGCGGCCCCGGCCGTAATACGTTCCATAATCGTCGATACCACGCCATTACGCTCTTCTCACGCCAGCCGCATCACCCGGTCCATCGCCGCGGCGGCCTTGGCCCAGCCCTCTCGTTCCTCTTCCAACTGCCGTCGTCCCTTCGCCGTGATCCGATAGTATCGCGCGCGCCGGTTGTTGTCCGAAGGCGCCCACTGAGAATGAATCCAGCCCGCTTCGTCCATTCGATGCAACGCCGGGTAGAGCGTGCCTTCGCCAACCTGAAATACGTTTTCCGACAGCCGTTCAATCCGTTCCGCGATCGCATACCCATGCAACGTGTCGCCGCCCGAGAGAATGCGCAACACGAGGAGATCGAGTTTGCCCAGCAGATGTTCTTTCTTGCATTTTCCCATCGATATCGATGGGAAAATTGTGGTCCCGCCTGTCAGACTTTGTCAACAAGGCGTCGCGGCTTCAAATTTGGGGCCATTGGGAAGTTGGATCAGTAAGTTTACAAGAAACGTTCGACCATGAGGACTGGCCGCCATGATGACTCCTTATTGGCGTAGGGTTGATTAATCGGGTCAACTGTGATTGGGAGCGCGGTTCGCGCCCGGTGCCGATGTGTGCTGGAGGCAGGGATGGGACCGGCTGTCTGTTCTCGTAGGTGCCGCGGATGAAGGCGGGGCGCAGCTGACGAGTTTTCCTTGACGAAATCCGATCACTTCACGCAAAAAGACGGCAGCGCACTCAACAAACGTGTCTGTTTGGGGGAATCATGAGATTTCCCGTTGCCTCATTCAAAAACCGGCCGAGCGTTTTCCACGCCTTCAAGGAATCTGCGCTGAGCATCTTTTGTACACGCGCCTGAATCGGACGCTCCCCCCGGGCAAGCATGTTTTTGACGATGGTAAATACCTCGGTGCGCAACAACTCGCG
>Ga0163163_10002176_pt1 | contig 16545 bp, 15 predicted proteins | sample S65metaG_FD_119766 | JGI IMG/M metagenome (GOLD analysis project Ga0163163, IMG submission 119766) | Switchgrass rhizosphere microbial communities from Kellogg Biological Station, Michigan, USA - S6-5 metaG | ecosystem: Host-associated > Plants > Roots > Rhizosphere > Soil | place: USA... | reverse complement strand
GCCCCATCCACGCCGCCGCCCTGGCAGAGACGGTGGGCATCGGGCGGGTGTGCGTGCCGTTGCATCCCGGACTGTTCAGCGCGCTCGGCCTGCTGATGGCCGACCGGCGCTACGACTTCGTGCAGAGCATCCCGTGCTCGCTGGCCGATTTCAGCCCGGAGACTTTCCATGCCACGCGCCAGGCGTTGCTCGCGCGCGCCCGGGAGGAAGCGAAGCGCGAGGGGCTGGCCGAGCGCGACCTTCGCTTCGAATGGTCCACCGACATGCGCTACGAGCGCCAGACAACGGAAATCCGCGTCGAGCTTCCGGACGTTTCGCTGCCCAACCTGCGCGATGCGCTGGAGCGGAATTTTCATGCGCGGCACGAGCAACTGTTCAGCTACCGCTCCTCCGAGCCGGTGGCGCTGGTGAACCTCAGGCTGAAGGTCATATCGGCGGGAAGCAGCCTGAGTTTTTCCAGCATCGGCCGGGCATTTCTGGACGGCACGAAGGAGCCGTCGGCCGAGCGCTGGCGCGAAGCCTACTTCGGAACCGCGCGCGGGCTGCTGCGCACGCGGATATTGAACCGCGGGGACCTCCGCAACAAGCGCGTCGAAGGCCCGCTGGTGGTGGAGGAGTTCGACAGCACGGTGGTTGTGCCGCCGGGATGGACGGCCGAACTGGATGGGTTGGGCAACATCATGATCGTGGCCGGCGGCGCCTGATCCGGCGTTCCTGGCAAATCCCGCCGTACCGGCGGCACAACATGGGGGCTAGACATGGCGATCGACGAACGCGCCCTGGAAGTCCTGCTGGCCAAGCAGGAAATCCGCGAGCTGCATTACAAGTACTGCCGGGCGGTGGACCGGGCCGATGGCGAGCTGATGCGCACCCTGTTCCACGACGATGCCGTCATCCATCACCAGCCCTGGTTCGACGGCCGGGCGCGCGACTACGTGGACATGGCGGTCAAGAACGCCAGGGGCCAGATGTCCGGGTCGTGGTCGCACATGGCCACCAACGAGCTCACCACGGTCGAGGGCGACCAGGCCAGCAGCGAATGGTATTTGTTCCAGTACGACCGGATCACCGGCAAGGACTTCGATCGCGACCTCATCCTGTGCGGCCGCTTTCTGGAGCGCCTGAGCCGACGCAACGGCGTGTGGAAAGTCTCCGAGCGGGCGCTGGTGCGCGACGTGGTGCGTTTCGATCCCGTGGGCGAAACCTGGTCGCCGGCGTGGCCCAAGCTGTCGGACGGGGTGTCCGGCAAGAGTTCGCGCGAGGACATTTCCTACCAGTACATGCTGGATGACGGCACGGGCGCCGCTGCGCGCGACGGCATGGGCGCGCCGAAGAGGCCGCGATGACCCAGCCCGCGCCCGATGAGACCCGGCTGCGGCGGCTGCTCGACCGCTTCGAGCGGCGCGGCGGCGAATGGCGCATCGCCCACCGCCTGCTGGTGCGCGACGTCGACCGCATCGACCCCGTGGTGGAGGTGGCGCCCGACACGCCGCGCACCGTGCGCGGCACGCGCGACCGCGGCGACCCGTCGTACCGGCAACCGGCGAAAGGAAGATGATGGCGCAGGAACGTCGAGGTCCCTTTCTGGTGGCGGTATACGCCGATGTGACGCCTGGCATGGAGGCGGATTACAACCGCTGGTACGACACCCGTCATATTCCGCAGCGGCTGGCGCTGCCCGGCTACCTCGCGGCGGCCCGCTACGAGCGCACCGCCCAGGGCAAGGCGCGCTACATGGCGTTCTACGAGCTGGCCCACGCGGCGGCGCCCAACAGCCCCGCGGCGCGCACCCTCAACGAGCACCCCGACGACTGGGACCGGCGCGTCATGGCCACCATCCACCTCGAATCGCGCGCCGTGTACGAGCGCATCCTGTGCCTCGGCGACACGGCCTCGGAGCACGCGCCCTTCGTGCTCACGGTCCGCATCGACATCGCCGCTGAGTTCGAAGACGACTTCAATCGCTGGTATGACCAGGAGCATGCCCCCAATTTCGCCGCCATTCCCGGCTGCCGCGGCGCGCGGCGCTACCGCAAGCTGGAGGGGGAGGGAACCAAGTACCTCGCCATGTACGACCTCGAAAACGACGACCTGCCGAAAAGCGAGGCCTGGGCCAAGGCGGCGTGGACGGATTGGACGCGCAAGGTGACGGCCAACATCAAGAACCCGCTCTTGAACCAGGGCCGGCGGATCTTCTGATCATGGACCACGGCAGGGACGGGCATGAGCGATGGCTGGACCAGGCGCGCGAGGCGCCCATCGAGCCGCAACAACCACGGTAATATGGCCGGGCCTCAGCCCGAACGCAGACGTCGATAGCCGGGCGGTGCCGGCCCGGTATCTGCGCGGGCTGCTTTCAATACAGACAACGAAGGAAACCACAAGGTGAGCGATCCGGATTTTCGCTTTACGCCAGTCGATTTGCCCGCGCATGCGGAAAAGCTGCGCCAGGAAGTGCGCGCGTTCGTGAAAGAGGCCTTGGCCAGCGGCCTCTACAAGGTCGACGGGCGCGGCTGGGCGCGGCACGACCGCAAGGTCAGCCGGGAAATCGGCCGCCGCGGCTGGATCGGCATGACCTGGCCCAAGGCCTATGGCGGGCATGAGCGTACCGCCCTGGAGCGCTACGTCGTCACCGAGGAACTGCTCGCTCAAGGGGTGCCCATGCGCGCCCACTGGTCGGCGGACCGCCAGAACGGGCCGCTGCTGCTGGAATTCGGCAGCGAGTGGCAGAAGCAAACCTTTCTGCCCAAGTTCGCCGCCGGAGAAGAGGGCTGCGCCATCGGGCTGTCCGAGCCGGATTCGGGATCGGACCTCGCCGGCATCCGGACCAAGGCGGTCAAGGTCGAGGGCGGATGGAGGGTCAATGGCCGCAAGGTGTGGACCAGCAACGTCCACAATGTCTCATATATGACGCTGCTGCTGCGCACCGATTCGGCCGACAGCGCGCAGGGACGCCACGGCGGCATGACGCGCTTCCTGGTGGACATGGGCTGGAAAGGCATCACCGTCCGGCCCATCCTGCAAATGACGGGCGAGCACGACTTCAACGAAGTGACGTTTGACGACGTGTTCATGCCCGACTCCATGGTGGTGGGCGAGGTGAACGGCGCCTGGAAGCAGCTTGGACGGGAACTCGCGCACGAGCGCAGCGCCCCAGACCGATGGACCGCCGTGCTCCCCCTGCTCAAGATGACCATCGATCGCTTAGGCTCCGCCGACCACCCGCTGGGCTCCGCCGACCACCGCATGGGCGACAGCCCCGATCGCATGGCGCGCCAATCCATCGGCCGCATGGCATCCCACCTGTGGACGTTGCGCAACATGTCGCTGTCGGTGTTTGGCATGCTGGAACGGGGCGAGAACCCCGTCATCGAGGCCTCCCTGGTCAAGGACCTGGGCACGCACTACGAGCAGGAGATTCCGCATGCCGTGCGGACCCTGCTGCCGGAAGCGCTGCGCGCGCAGTGGCCGGCGGACGACCAATTCAACGCAGTCCTGCATTTCCACCTCCTGGCCGCTCCCTCCATCACCATCCGCGGGGGAACGCGGGAGATCTTGCGCAATGCGGTTGCACGCGGGCTGGGGTTGCGATGAGCGAAATGCGAAAAATACTGGCCGAGGCCGCGGACCGCCTGTTTGCCGACCTCGGAACGAGAAAAGCATTCGAGGAAGCCGAGCGCGGCGAACTGGACCGCGCGGCGTGGGCAAAGGTCGAGGAGGGCGGGTATGCGGCGGCCACCCGCGCTACCGCGCGCGGCGGTGACGGCGCCGACCAGGGCGATGCTCTCGCGGTGGCCTATGAAGCAGGGCGGCACGCGCTGGCGCTGCCCCTGGTCGAAGCGCTGTTGGCCGAACTGCTTCTGGCGCGTGCCGGCTTGCCGCCCTGCCCGGGCATCGTCAGCATCGCGCCGACGGTGGCTAATCAAGCCTGCGGGATAGAGCGCGCCGGTTCCCACGCCACACTGTCCGGCAAGGTATCGCGCGTCCCTTGGGGGCGTCATGCCGACGCCGTGGTGTTGCTCGCCCGGGATCCGGCGGGCGCGTGGACCACCGTGGTGGTCCGCGGCGCTGCGGTTGCCGAGAAGGGCGCGACCTTCGCCAACGAGCCGCGCGACACCTTCGTGCTGGACGGGCTGCGCGTGCCCATCGCCGACGTGGGAAAGGCCGGCGAAAGCCTGGACCCTGCTGGCCTGCGCTTCATCGGGGCCCAGTTCCGCGCGGCGCAGATGGCGGGGGCGCTCTCGCGGGTGCTGGCGCTCTCGGTGCAGTACGCGAAGGAGCGCATCCAGTTCGGCAAACCCATCGGCCAGTTCCAGGCCGTGCAGCAGCAGCTGGCGGTGCTGGCGTCGCAATCGGCGGCGGCCAACGCCGCCTTCGATGCGCTGACCTCCGCGCTCGATCGCGGGCCGGCGAATTTCGAAACCGCGGCCGCCAAGGGGCGCGTCGGGGAGGCCGGGCACACCGGCGCCGGCATCGGCCACGCCGTTCACGCGGCCATGGGCTTCACCCAGGAGCATTCGCTGCACCGGTTTACGCGGCGCATCTGGTCGTGGCGCGATGAATTCGGCAGCGAGATCGACTGGGCGGAATGGCTGGGGGCTGAAGTCCTGGCGGCGGGTGGAGATGGGTTATGGCCGCTGATTCTCGGGGAACGTCCATGAGCCGGCCGGCGCCGGCGCCGCGGCCCCACCTCCCCAGCGTGCGTTTGAGGGCTTCAGGGACAGTCAGACCATCGCCGACGCGCTGATGCGCTTGGCGGACTGACGCCCGAAGCTCGACCTGCCTGGTCTCATCATGTCCGAGTTCGAACACCTGCTGGGCGGCCTGGCCGGACTCACCGCGGCGTTCTTCTGGGCCGTGTCGGCGACGATCTGGGGCATGGTCGGCCGCAGCATTCCGGCACATTCGCTGATCGTCATCCGGGTGACGCTGGCCGTGGGGCTGCTGATGCTGAGCAACCGCGTCATGACCGGCTCTTTCCTGCCCGGAGAAGTAGCCGCCGATACGCTGGTGCTGCTTTCGCTCAGCGGTTTTCTGGCCATGGTCGTGGGCGATTACCTTTTTTTCAAGGCGGTGACTCGAATCGGCCCACGCCTGCTCATGATCGTCTTCGCCGCCACGCCCATCGTGACGGCGGGCATTGCCTGGATGGTCATGGGTGAAACGGTGTCGCCGCGAGGGATGGTGGGCATTGCGGTGATCGTCGGCGGGATCGTCTGGGTGGTTTCGGAACCGCATGGATCGGCCGCCTGGAACCAGGACGATCCACGGCAATTCCGCATCGGCATTGTCCTCGCCACGATGTCCCTGCTGGCCACGGGCTCGGCCTACGCGCTCACGCGGGCGGCCGTGAGCGGAGGCGAGCGCCTGTTCACCGAGGGGCCCGCGCTGCCGCCCGTGGCCTCGGCCGACGCCGCGCTGTTCCGGCTTGCCGCAGCCGGCGTGCTGGCCTGGGTCGCCCTGCCGTTCTCGCCCGCGCGGCGGCCGACGTTTGCGACAGTGGCCAACCCCAGGCTCATGCGCTTCGTGGTCCCCGGAACCGTCGCCGGGCTTTTCCTCGGTTCGTGGTTTTCCGTGATGGCCCTGGCGCGCGTCCCCGGCGGCATCGCCTCCGCGCTGCTGAGCTGCAGCCCGATTTTCATGATCCCGCTGACCCGGCTTTTTTTCGGAGAGCGCCACTCCGCGCGGGCGCTGATTGGAACGCTGGTGACGATCGCCGGCGTGTTCGTGCTGCTGGTCTAAGGCGCTGCCCGCCTCACCCGTGGCCGGTGCCGCCTTGTCCAGTGCCGTGGCTCCGTTTGTCTTCCCATTCCCGCAATACCCGTTCAACGTCCGACGCGTCGACGGGCTTTACCAAATGATGATCGAAGCCGGCGTTGGCGGTACGCTGGCGGTCCTCTTCCTGGCCCCATCCTGTCATCGCCACAATGTTGACATTGTTCCCCAGGGCGGCTCGAACGGTCCCACATACCGCATAACCGCTCAGATCGGGAAGGCCCAGATCGAGCAGCAGAAGGTCTGGCCTTAGCCGTTGGGCGGACTCAATGGCGTCTTTTCCCGAATATGCCGTGTAGACCTCATGCCCGCAGAGCTCGAGCAGGGCCGCCATGCTGTCGGCCGAATCCCGCGAATCATCCGCGACGAGGATGCGGTGGCGTGATTTTTCCGTGGATGCGGAAACGGGCTCCGTCCCGGTTCCGGCTCCGGTGATGGCGTGCATCATGATGGGCAATCGGACGGTAAACTGGCTGCCTCTATCGATTCCGTCGCTGCGCGCTTCCACGCTGCCGCCGTGCATTTCCACCAGGCTCTTGACCAGGGATAGCCCCACGCCGAGCCCACCCTGCGCGCGCTCCAATGCGGGCGCCGCTTGCGCAAACATTTCAAACGCTTTTGCGAGCGTATGCGCGGACATTCCGATGCCGTTGTCGCCGACGGATAGGGCAATCCACGACGCCTCGACCCTCGCACTGAACTCTATGCGCCCGTGATCGGGCGTATATTTCGCCGCGTTGTTTATCAGGTTGGACAGGACCTGGGCGAGCCGGAACGGATCGCCATTCACATAAACCGCTTCTGGCGGGAAGCGCACCGTCAATTGATGGCCCGCTCTCTCGATGGACGGGCGGCTCGTTTCAATTGCCGCCTCCATCAGGGACTTCACCTCCACCGGCCGCGGGCGCAGTTCCAGTTTGCCGCGGCTGATCCGGCTTACATCCAGCAAATCATCGAGCAGCCGCGCCATGTGCGTCACTTGGCGGGCGATGATTTCATGCGACAACCTCGCCTCGGCATCCTGGGAGCCTTTTCGGATCAGCACCTCCGCGGCATTGCGGATGGGCGCCAGGGGATTGCGCAACTCATGGGAAAGAATGGCCAGGAATTCCTCCTTGCGCCTGTCGGCATCGCGAAGTGCCAACTCAGCGGTCTTGCGCGCCGTAATGTCCCATGTGACACCGACCAAACGCTTGCGGTTCTTTTCGTCCATCCGAATCCTGCCGCGACTTTCCAGCCAGCGCATGCTGCCGTCGGTGAGAACGATGCGGTATTCCATGTGCATGTCGGACCCCGAGGCCATGGTCTGTTGAACAGAAGCCAACACGTGTGCCAGGTCATCAGGGTGGATTTGATCGCGAAAAACCCGTGGCGATCCGGAAAACGAACCCGGCTCGAAACCGTGGATCATTTCCAGCGCAGGCGAGGCGGTGATTGCGTTGGCTTGCAAGTCCCATTCCCAGGAACCCATCTTGCCGGCATCCATGGCCAATTCAAGCCGTTGACGGCTTTCTTCGAGGGCTTTTTCGGCTTGCTTCCTGACCGAAATATCGCGTCCGATATTGGAGGCGCCGATAACCCGGCCTGAACCGTCGAGCACCGGTGAAACAGTCACGGAAACTTCGACCGGTGTGCCGTCTTTCCGCAGCCGAACGGTCTCGAATTCCTTGACCCGCTCGCCGTGCCGAATGTGCTCAAGTATGGCCGGTTCTTCGCCCGATCGGTCCGGCGGATTGAGCATGGTGATCGATCGGCCCACAGCCTCCGCCGCCGTGTAGCCATAGAGCTGCTCCGCCGCGCTGTTCCAGCTGAGAATGGTGCCGTCCAGGGTCTTGCTGATCACCGCGTCATGCGAGGATTCGATGATGGCGGCCAGTCTGGCCTGGGCTTGTGAGGCCTGTTCCGCCGCCAACGCTTGGGCGCGTTTGGCGAGCAGGCTGCGCCCCTCCAGCAGCATTGCGGCCTGTTTGGCGACGTGGTCAAGGAGGTCCAGGTCCTCCTCCGAGAAGATGAGGTGGCCCACCGCGTAGCAGGCGAGCACGCCCAGACGCCGGTCCCCGACCGTCATGGGGGCGAACAGCATGGCTTTGATCGCGTGCTTCTTGTAGAAGGACGCCACGAAGGGGTGATCCGTGGCGACCTCGTTCCAGGCGACCGGCCGCTGCTCCGTCAGCACGCGGCCGGCAACCGTCGTCTGGTCGACTGGAATGTCGAAGCGGGAATTGTCGGGCGTGAGGAATGAAAGTGTGTTGCGGCCGGCGTCAAACAAGCCCACGCTGCAACCGCCCCCTCCGAGCACTGCGCTGGCCCGTGCTTCCAGCGACCTGAGCATCAAAACGTCCGTCTCGGCCGCAAGTATCGACGGGCTGTCCGCCAGGAAGGCAAGCAGTTCGGGCTGTTGCCAGGCTCGGCGCAGGAATCGCGGCGGCGTGAACCCGACGAAGTAGCTGATTGCAGTGCCGAGCGCCAGGAGTTGGCTCAAGACGGGCATCCATGGCAAGGGCGTGTGGGTGAAACTTCGAATGGTCCCCACCAGCAGGGCCCCGGCAAGGCAGCAGGTGCCGACGACGATGGCCGAGAGCCGACGCTTGTTCGCGCCGATGGAATCTCGCCGGGATAGCCAGAAAAGCTGGGAGGCATAGGCGCTGGTGCCCATAAAATAGAAGACGATTATGGCAAGGGCCGGCAGGGCAACGGGCACCGAGGCAGCCAAGGCAACGCTGGAAAGCGCCAGTCCCAGGCCGCTGGCAAAGAAGGCGGACCTGGGCACGTTCGTGAAACCGTCCGCCAGCCGCAACAGCAGCACCGGCATGGCCAGCACCAGCATCGGGAAAAGCCGGTTGAACAGGCTCTCGGGGCGAAGCTCGAGCACGATGACCGCCCAATAGTGCGCGATGAAGAGTGCCGCGAGCCCGAAAAACGCCGCCACGTTCAGGTTGGCGGGGGTGGGATGGCGCCTGTAGCGCAGGGCTACCATGACAAAAGCCAGAATGAGGACCGCATGACTAACGAGCTGAAGTAAAGCTTCGGCGGTCACGGCAGTCTCCTCGGCCTTGGCGTATCCGAGCTCAATCTATCATGGCTGGATAATCGGCACCGGGAGCGGGTTCCGCACTGCTGCACCATGGCAGTCGATGAGGGCCCGGTCAACGCCGGCGCTGCTGATTCCGACAAACCTACCCGGTCTTGTGTGCCCGTTTCCGCACCCCGACCGTTACCCCTACCTGATTGGGGCGCCTTGTCCATGCTTTCAGCACCGGCCCCTTTGCGGCCATGGAAAGGCGCGCTAAGATATGCGAACATCTCCAAATGAGATGCCTTCGACCCGGCCGACGGGCCGCGGGGTGCTCTTTGCAGAAGGGAGGGGGGTGATGGACCTCTCGGAAGGGGCGACGCTGCGTTTATCGCGACGGAAGGCCCTGTTTTTTGGGAAGATGGATTCCGTCCAGGCGCATCGTATTCGGCGCTATCTTGCTGCCGTGGCAACTTCCGGGCTGACCTGGCTGCTGTTGTCTCTCCTGTGCCTGGCGGGGCACCTCCAGCCGGTCGGGCTCGAGATCGCCGGCGGTTGCATGGTCATTTTTGTCGCGCTTTTTTACGTGCTTTTCCGGTCAGGCGCGAACCGACTGGCGTCCGATCCAAGCCTCACGGCTGAAATGATGGTGAGCGCCATTTTGGTGTTGACCATGACCATGTATTTCGCAAGCCCTCCGGGGCGAACGATCATTGTCGCGCTGCTGCCCTTTTCGTTCATATTCGGACTCTTTCGCCTCAGTACCAAGGGCTTTCTTTACGTCGCCGCCATTGCGATCGCGGCCTATGGTGTGATGGCGCTGTGCGAGCTCCGTTTCCGACCTGACGGCGTTGACAACACGCTCACGCTGCTTGACTTGGCCGTTCTTTCGGTATTTTCGACCTGGTTTTCACTGGTAGGGGGACATATAGGCCGGTTGCGAAAGCAACTGGCGTCCAGCAAGGCCAGACTCGAGGAGGCGCTGCGGGCATCGGAGGATTTGGCCACCCGCGACGAGCTCACCGGCGCCAACAACCGGCGCCAGTTGATGGGCCTGCTGCGCAACCTTCAGAACGGCAGCGCCCGGTCTGGTGCGACGTTTCATGTGTGCCTGATGGATATCGATCACTTCAAGCACATCAACGACGCGCACGGCCACCATGTCGGAGACCGGGTGCTCAGGGAATTTTCGCAGGAAGTCCTCAAGCACGTGCGCGCGTCCGATTACTTCGGGCGCTATGGAGGAGAGGAATTCCTGCTGGTCCTCACCAACACCGGGAGACGTGGCGCCCGAATAGCCGCCGAGAACATCCTGCAGCATGCCAGGGAGCAGCGATTTGCGGGCTCCGGGCCGCGTTTGCAGATTTCGATTTCGATAGGCGTCACTGAATACCATGCCGGGGAGTCCATTGAGCAGACGCTCATGCGGGCGGACGAGGCGCTATACAAGGCCAAGGGAACTGGGCGCGACCGCGTGGAAGCGGCATGGGCCGCATAGCATGGAAGGCCCGGTGGCGGGATGCCCCGAGGAGCAGGAAAACATTTGTGCTAACTTTCACATCCAGGAAGAACGGATCGGGCAGGTGCCAAACGGAGGCCCGTCCAGTCGCATGAGGATTCTTTCAAGTGAGAAAATATCGCGTCATATCGGCTGACGGGCACCTGGAGTTGCCGCCCGATCGCCTACTGCCTTTCATCCCGCGCGAATTCCATGACCGCGCGCCGCGGGTCGTTAAACTCAGACAGGGAGGAGAGGCTCTCCTTCTCGAAGGCTGGCCCCTGATTCGCAATGGCTCCAACCTTCTTGCCGGCCGTAAACAGGGGGCGCCGGTTTCGTATTGGAATGCGGATGGTTCCCCCGCGCCGGGCACAGGGGGAGGGGCCCAGCGCCTGCGCGAGCAAGACGAGCACGGAGTGGATGCTGAAATACTGTTCCCGCCGGTCTATCTGATGGCGGCTCTGTCGCGCATCGAGGACAAGACCATCTACCGCGCCATCATTCGCGCCTATAACCGCTATCTGGCGGAAGAGTACTGCGTCGTGGCCCCGGACCGCCTTATCGCGCCGGGGGCCATTCCGGCGAGCGGTCTGGATGACGCCCTGGAGGAATTGGAATGGTGCCGCAAGACGGGTCTGAAGGCGGTCAACCTGGCCTACTTCCCGTCAGGCGGCCTGGTCGCAAAGCCGGAAGACGACCGCTTTTGGGCGGCTACGCTCGACATCAAGATGCCGCTGACGGCCCACACGCACTTCGGGCATCGCTATCCCGTCGTCCTGACCCAGAGCCCGCCGCCGCCTTTTAGCGTCCCAGGCGAGCATCTCGTCGTGCGCCAGGCGTTCATACCTCCGATGATGACCGTGGCCCAGCTCCTTGCGACCCAGGTGTTTGACCGCTTCCCCGCCTTGCAACTGTACTTCGCCGAAACCCAGGCGAGCTGGCTGGCGTGCGCCCTCTATCAGATGGACGAAAACGCCGACATGTGGAGCGACGTCTACCCTTGGGGAGCGAACCGCCGTCCCCCGAGCGAATACATCCGCGAACACGTTTATTTCGGAATCATTCGCGATCCGGTGTGTGCGAAGATAAGCGAGACTGCGTTGCCCATGGAGCGGCTTATGTTCGGCACCGACTTTCCACACGGGATCGGCGCTTATCCTGACACGCAAAAATGGATTGACAGAAACTTCGAGGGCGTCGCGCCGGTGCTGCGGCGCCGCATCCTGCTGGAAAACCCGGCCCGATATTTTGGGCTGGACCTTGACGCGTCGATCACCCCGACTCCCGTGAACTGAGGGGCCCCGTGAACGAGTTTGCGACGTACGACGAGTTCGACGCCTTCGCGGAATCGGCGGGCTGGACGGACGGCCTGCCGGTTGTTCCCCCGGAGCCCGAGCGGATCGAAGCTGCGCTGGCCATGACAACGCTGGGCGCCGAAGAGGTGGTCGGTTCAGCCCCGCACCGGAGCGTCACCGTCACCACGCGCGAAGTTGCCCGATACGCCGTGCTGGCCGGTTGTCTGCCCGAGTACCTGCCGACGGTCCTGGCCGCGGTGCAGGGATTTTTCGAGCATATCGAGTTGCGCGACTGGCCGGTCGGCGGCCTGTCCGATGCGGCCCAGTGCCTTATCTTGAACGGCCCCGTCCGCAAGGCGCTGGACGTCAACTGCGGCGTGGGCGTATTCGGCCCGGGCTGGCGCGCGAACTCGACCATCGGACGAGCGCTGCGCCTGCTCATCGCTTCGAAGTTCGAAGCCCGGCAGGCCACCCGGTTCGGCGATCCGGCGCTCTATACCTTGTGCTTCGGGGAGGACGAGGAGAATTCGCCCTGGATCCCGCTCAACGTGGAGCGCGGTTTTCCCATCGGATCGAGCACGGTGACCGTGCATTCGGTCCACCACTATCCCAGAAACCTGGATCGCCGCAACGAGTCGCCCGAGGCGGTTTGCGATGAAATGGTGAGCTTTTTGAGAGGCAAGGTCGGTGGCGCCGACTGGTTTCCCGGTGAACAAACCTGGCTTGCGCTCGCCCTGGGTCACGACTACCACCGCCGTTTTCGCGCGGCAGGCTGGAGCAAGGCGCAAATCCGCGACCGCCTTTTTCCGAAGCTCATCGAAGACGGCGGCCGGCCGTTTTACCCGGTAAGGCTGCATAGTCCGGATGATCTGCTTGTGGTTGCGGCCGGCGGGGAAGCCTATGCCAGCTTCTGGAGTTTCAATTCCTTCAGTGCGCCGCCTGTGACGCGCTGCATTGATCCGTTGGCAAGGAGGAAATATGGTTGAAACGGTACGACTAAAAGGTGGCGCCCTGAAGGCGCTTGACCCGACCTCGGGTCCAATCGAGGCATCGGCCGGCGGACGTTCCGCCGCCAACCGCGGCCGGAGCCTGGACGGCGCTGTGCTGGCCATCGTTGATAACGGCTTCAATCCCAACTTCGGGCGCGCCGTCATCGACGCGCTCCGGGCAAGCTACAAACTGGGCGATGTCATCCACGTGGTCAAGGACAACGTGAGTGTTCCCCCACGTCCGGCCGACTGGGAACGCATCAAGGCGCGTGCGACAGCGGGTATTGCGCTTTATGGGGGATGAGGCTCCTGCAGCTCGCGCAGTTTGCGCGACGCCATTGAAATGGAGTGGGCCGGTATACCGGCCGTCGCGGTAGTGCACCAGGCGCTTGCGGGATCGGCAGATGCGATGTTGAAAATGAGCAAAATGCCGGGCTACCCGTATCTGCGCATCCCCTATCCAACGCCGCCCACCGGGGTGTGGCCGGAGGAGCATTGCCGACAATTGGCCGAAGGCCTGGTCGGACCCATTGTGGAGCGCTTGACCGCGCAGCGTCAGGCGGTGGGGAGCCGGTGACCATCCTCGCGGCCGATGTACAAAGTGGCCCGCCTGGAGCCGCGGCTCGGGAGGAGCTGAGGCAGCCTGCCCGGGATTACGGTTCATACGGCGAACTGCTCGAGGCCTATTTCCAGGCCGGTTGGACAGATGGGCTTCCCATCGTGCCGCCGACGCCGGAGAAGGTGGCTGCCTTCCTCGAAGCCGGCCACATGGCGCCTGGCCGGATCGTGGGCAGCGTTCCAACGCGAGAGATCACCGTCAGCGCGGAGCAGGTGGCGATCAACGCGATCATGGCCGGTTGCCGGCCCGAGTACATGCCCATCGTGCTCGCCGCCGTCCGCGCGCACCTCTCGCCCAAAGCCAACTGCCATAGCACAACCGCGACGTTGTCGGGTGCGGCACAACTGGTGCTGGTGAACGGGCCGGCGAGACGGGAACTGGGCATTCTCTGCCGGGCGGGCTGTTTTGGGCCTGGTTCGCGCGCCAACGCCACCATCGGCCGGGCGCTGCGCCTGGTCATCCGGAACGTCTGCCGGGCAGTCCCCGGTTTTGCGGACCGTGCGAGTTTTTCCCAGCCCGCGCGCCTGTCCGCCTGTTTTGGCGAAGACGAGGAGGGCGGTCAGCGGCCAAATGGGGCGGGCTGGTCCCCTTTGCATGTGGAACTGGGGTTCGCCGCCGAGCAGAATGTCGTCACCATGTATTCATTCACCGACTACTACGCTTACCTTCCCGAATTGACCAGCCCCGAAGCTTTCCTGGACGGGTTGATACGATTCGCCAGAAGCAGGCCCATCAGTCTCGATACAAACGTGGGCGAGGACCGCGCGGTCATCATCGTTGTCGGACCCGAGCATCGCGATTTTCTCGTGGATGCAGGATGGTCAAAAGGCCGCATGCGTGACTACCTCTTCCCGGGCCTTGTCGCACCCAACGGTCACGGCCTTTCGGGCGACCTTATGGGAAACGTTCCGATTGGCGGTGCGCTCGAGAGCAACTTCAACCTGGCGCGCGCCGAAGGAATACTGATCGTTGGCGCCGGAGGCGCGGGATCGGGCACCTGGATTTTCTATCCGCATCTATGCTCGGCGGTATCCACGGCATGCTGAAGGGAACTTGACGGTCTCGGTCGGCGCCTCGGCAAAGAAGAAACCGGGCGCCGGTCGTTCACCTTGCACCGGATAGCGCGTCTGCCAAGGCCTGCTCTCGCCAGAAAGCCGAGACCAGGGAGCCGTACTTGTTGAACCGGGCGAGCGTCGCCGGTGGAATAAGCAGGCGCGTAGATCGACCGTCGCTTCCATCCCGTTGCCGCAGCAGAATTCCCTGCTCATGCAGCTTGTCCAGGCGCCTCCTCACGGTGGTCCTGGAACTGATGCCGAGGAGGAATAACTGTTTCAGCGACAAGGGCCGGCCTTCCTCTTCGGCAATGCCCACCTCGATGATGATATCGAAGTCGATAAGCGACTTGACAAATGGGAAGTGTTCTCTTTCCGCTTGTCTAACACTATTCAATACCGCAAACAATTTCATGTATGAATGCCGCCTTGAATCGCCCGCCGTGAATCGTCGCCTTGAATCGCTCCAGGGCGCACTGCCTTCAGGAGGATGGAACCTTTTTCGACGTCACCAAAGCCGCGCACAGTGAAGCCAAGGCCCCCATGCTCGGCCTGATGTTTATTGCCCGGCAATACCCGTCAAAGCGGTTAAAGTCCACCGAGACCCACTTTGTAGGCATTCCGCTTTCGAAAAGAACTTGCCGTTCTCTTCCGCGCTGCGCGGACAGCCACTCTTCATGCGTGGCGGGAAGGGCGATTTCCTCAGCCAGAGCGCCCTTGAAGGCCTCATAGTCCGCCTTGGGAATGTCGGGACAAAGACGCCAGTACTCTCTGCGTTGCGACATGAGGATTCAGAATCAGGCTCCTCCCAAGGACCGAGGCGCAAGGCACCTCGGCCAAGTAGGATTCTAACGAGCGTTCGTTCTTCTGTTTATAGTCCGAATGGGGTCGGAAAACGCCATTCAGTGCCGACGAGGCCCACCTTGACAGCGGGCCATAGGCAAGCGGCAAGCGGCAAGCGAGCAGGTCGCGGCCTGTAGCTCGTTTAGACCATTGCGCGCGTCCCGGAGAGTAAACGGCTCATGCAACGCTTGAAGGCTCGGGGGGCGATTGGGCTGCGGGGGTTATGCTGCTGGGATCCGCATGAGCGAGCAGAAGTGGCCGGACGTCATATGGATTGCCCGACACGGGCAAAGCGCAGGAAATGTCGCCCGTGACACGGCCGAGACGACCCGCGCATCGCGTATCGCCATCGCCACACGCGACGTCGACACCCCGCTGTCTGAACTGGGCGGGCGCCAGGCGGCAGCGCTGGGGCGATGGTTCAAGTCAATGCCCGAGGGGGAGCGCCCCACCGCCATCCTTTCGTCGCCCTATGTAAGGGCAATGGCCACGGCGGAAATCATTGTGTCAGAAGGCGGCGCGGACGCCGGCGTCAGGGTGTTACCCGACGAGCGTTTGCGGGAAAAGGAGTTCGGAATCCTAGATCGCCTGACCGTTTTAGGTATCCGGGAGGCGTATCCGGAGCTTGCGGAGCAACGCCAGCATGTAGGGAAATTTTATTTCAGGCCCCCCGGTGGTGAGAGCTGGTGCGACGTCATCTTGCGCTTGCGGAATGTCGTTGACACGATCACTCGCGAATATCGCAGGGAGCGGGTGTTGATCGTGGCTCACCAGGTCGTCGTGAACTGCTTCCGCTATCTGTTCGAACGCTTGGACGAGGCCCGGATACTCGCCATCGATCGGCAGGGAGACATTCCCAATTGTGCAGTCACCGCGTACGAATGCGACGCCGGGGCCGGCAAGAACGGCAAACTGGTCCCGCGCGTGATCAATTTCATTGCTCCGCTGACCGAAGGGGGGGCGCCCATTACCATCCAACCCGACTTGCCCATCGCCCCCAAGCCTTGACGATGCAAGCGCGTCAGCTTAAAAGGCCGGGGACCATCGACCCAGGCTTGCTCAAAGCGTGGCCGTTGCCCGAGCCGCCCAAGGACGCGGATAAGGAGATTCGCGGGAGAGTGCTCATTGTCGCAGGCGCTCGCCAGCTCGCCGGCGTTCCCATTCTCTGTGGCGAGGCGGCTCTGCGTGCCGGCGCCGGCAAGGTAACCATCGCGGCGCCTGAAAGCATCGCGGCCGTAGTCGGGCTGGCGCTTCCTGAATGCAGGGTCATCGGATTGCCCGAAGGACAATCCGAGAAAAACAACAAGGCGGCCGTCGCCAAAATCCCGGCGCACTGTCTGGAGCAGGACGCCGTCCTTATCGGTCCGGGCATGGAAGGGGAGCGCGGGGCGGTGAACTTCGCCTCGGCCCTTCTGCCCCGGTTGAAATGCGACAGGATCATTCTGGATGCCTCGGCCATGG
>Ga0163163_10002175_pt1 | contig 16550 bp, 16 predicted proteins | sample S65metaG_FD_119766 | JGI IMG/M metagenome (GOLD analysis project Ga0163163, IMG submission 119766) | Switchgrass rhizosphere microbial communities from Kellogg Biological Station, Michigan, USA - S6-5 metaG | ecosystem: Host-associated > Plants > Roots > Rhizosphere > Soil | place: USA... | reverse complement strand
TGCCAGGTATTTAATGATTATTCCACTGCTTTGTGTACGCGAATCGAAAGAGATTTTCTAAGTGCCTTGATGGGAGGATGTTCCACTCCTATTTCAGGTTTAGCAATTGTTAATAAAAAAGAGGTGCTTTTCAAGGGGAATGTTCTGAGTCCTGACGGAAAGCAAAAAGTCGAGATTGAAAAAACTAGTTTCCTGGCAGATGCGTCTAATCTGGGAGTGATTGCCGCAAAGGAAATTTTATTAAAGGGAGGGCAAAGTGTTGTTGCACGTATTCGTAACCATGGTTTAACCACAAATGGCGAAGTATAAAGTTTTAAGTACGAAGAAACTGGACCCTCCGCTGGTAGAACAAGCGGGAATAGATGATATTGAAATTGTTGATCAGGAAGCGATAAAAGTCACTCCAATACTTTCCAAAGAAAAATGGCAGGAAATCTATCAGGTAATTGAAGACAAAAAACAATTTGTTGTATTTACAAGTAGCAATGCCGTTTTTGCGCTTCAAAAATATGTCAACGACTACACCAACCCTCATCCCATTGACTGGAAAATATTTTCTCTTTCAGGAAAAACAAAAGAAAGCCTTGAAAATATTAAAGCGTTTGGCGAGATCGTTGACACAGCTCAAAATTCAAAAGAACTGGCAGAAAAAATAGTGACCAAAAAATTAAATGAAGTCATTTTTTTTTGTGGTAATAAAAGAAGAGACGAACTACCATCCATTCTCAAACAAGCCGGAATAAAGATCCAGGAAATTGTGGTTTATAATACCATTGACACACCTACGCCTGCTGAAACTGATATTAATGCCGTCCTGTTTTTTAGTCCCAGCTCCGTGCAAAGTTTTTTTTCGATAAATCAACTAAAGCAGAGCGTTGTTTGTTTTGCTATTGGTCAAACAACAGAAAATAGTATTGCTGCCTGCACCAACAATAAAATTATTACCAGCAAAACATCCAGCCAGGAAGCTATGTTACAGGCGGTCATAAATTATTTTAAATGCGAGGTGGGCCACAAATGACAATTCACCATTCACTATTCACAATATGAGCGAACTTAAAAACGATTTATTACTAAGAGCCCTCAGAAAGGAAAAAGTGGAACGTCCGCCTGTATGGATGATGCGCCAGGCGGGAAGGTATTTGCCTGATTATATTAAACTCAGAGATAAATATGATTTCTTTACCCGTGTTCAAACACCCGAACTGGCAACTGAAATAACATTACAACCAGTAAACCAGGTGGGAGTAGATGCAGCCATCATCTTCTCTGATATCCTGGTGATTCCTCAGGCCATGGGGTTAGAAGTATTAATGGAAGAAGGGAAAGGTCCATCGCTGCCGAAGACAATCAAAACGCAAAAAGATATTGACGAATTAAATATTTCAGATGCTGAAGAACATTTAAAATATGTTTTAAATGCATTGGCCCTAACGAAAAAGGAATTGAATGACCGTGTACCATTAATTGGATTTGCCGGGGCACCATGGACCATTCTATGTTACATGATTGAAGGAAAGGGAAGCAAAACCTGGGATAAGGCAAAACAATTTGCATACACGGAGCCTGAATTAACACATGCTCTTTTAGAAAAGATTACCAGCATCACAATCGATTATTTGAAAGCACAGGTAAAAGCAGGCGCAGATACCGTGCAGGTATTCGATAGCTGGGCCGGTTCTTTGTCACCCGAAGATTTTAAAACGTATGCACAGCCTTATTTAATTCAAATTGCAGATGCAGTAAAAGATAGTGCCCCCGTTATTTTATTTCCAAAAGGAAGTTGGTATGCTTTGAAAGAGCTGGCTGGGAGCAGTGCAAGCGGATTAGGTATTGATTGGACTGTTAGTCCAAAAATGGCAAGAGAGTTAACCAGCAATAACATCACCTTACAAGGTAATTTTGACCCCGCAAAACTGCTGGCGCCAATTCCGCAAATAAAAAAATGGGTAAATGAAATGATGGATGGATTTGGCACACAGCGCTACATTGCAAACCTTGGACATGGCATTACACCAAATGTACCGGTTGATCATGCGAAAGCTTTTGTGGAAGCCGTGAAAGAATATCGTCTGAACGGGGATTTATAAGTTATAAGGATTAGTGAGAAATGAACATCAAACAAAATTGGATAGACTATATACATGATCTGCAGAACAGAATATGTTCTGCATTAGAAGCATCGGATGGTAAAGCAAAGTTTGTAGAAGATAAATGGCAAAGACCAGAAGGTGGCGGTGGAAAAACAAGGGTAATCGCAAATGGAAATATTTTTGAAAAAGGAGGGGTCAATACTTCCGTGGTTTTTGGTGATGTTACCGACCCAATGAGAGCTGCACTTAAGATTGATGGAGCTAAATGGTTTGCTTGCGGTTTGTCATTAGTTATTCATCCAATAAATCCTTTTGTTCCAACGGTGCATTGTAATTACAGGATGTTTGAATTATATAATGAAAACGACGAGGTGACTGATCGTTGGTTTGGTGGCGGCACGGACCTTACTCCTTATTATTTGTTTGAAGAAGATGCAAAACATTTTCATCAAACTTATAAAGATGTATGTGATCAATTTGACCCGTCATTCTATGCTAAATTCAAAAAAGTCTGTGATGATTACTTTGTAAACTTTCATCGTAATAATGAACGCAGAGGCATTGGTGGAATTTTTTATGACTATCAACGTCCTGACCAGAAACATGATGTCAGCTTTTGGATGAATTTTGGAAAGGCCTGCGGCGATGCATTTGTTCAAGCCTATATCCCCATTGTTGAGAAAAGAAAAAACACAACGTATACCGAAGAAAATAAACACTGGCAGGAAATACGAAGAGGACGATATGTTGAATTTAATTTGGTACATGACAGGGGAACCTTATTCGGTTTAAAAACCAATGGAAGAACTGAAAGTATTTTAATGAGTCTGCCTCCAACTGTTCGATTTGAATACAATTACCAACCGAAACCAGGAACTCAGGAGGATAAATTATTACAGGCTTGTTTACGGCCGAGAGACTGGGTGTAGCCATCATATTTTGTATTTTTGAAAAAAGATCATTATGGGCTTTGCAGAAAAAAAAGTTGAGCTTTTTAAACTCGTTTCAGAAGCCGATGAAGAGATGACAGGAAAGCTCATTGAATTTGCAAAACAATTGAAAGGAGAACAAGCCAGGTTTTCCAAAGAAGAACTGGAAAAATTCCATAGAACCAGGAAAAAATACTTATCCTCTTTAGGCAAGACGATTTTACTGGAAGATGCACATGCCTATATCAGAAGCCTCAAACAAAAATGAATTTTTTCATAACTCTTACCGAAGAAGCATTACAGGAAGAAATCGAGGCTTTTCTATTTTATGAAGATGAACAGGTGGGACTTGGCGAACGATTTTTAAAAGAAGTTGAAGACGCCCTACAGAAAGTTTGTGAACATCCAACTCATTACTCTTTCTCAGATGAAACGAAAACAATCCGTGACATCAGCTTAATAAAATTTCCTTTCGTTATAATATTTGAAATAAAATCTGACAGAATCGAAGTTTATCATGTGCATCATACAAAGAAAGAATTAAAATGATCTTACAAAAACGACCACGAATATTACGTAGCTCGCCAGCCATCCGTAGCCTAATTGCCGAGACCATTCTAACTCCAAATGATTTTATTGTTCCTTTATTTATTGATGAAGGCGAAAATATTCAGACAGAAATTGCTTCCATGCCCAATTATTACAGGAGAAGCTTAGACCTAACCGTCAAAGAAGTAAAGGAACTCTGGGCCTTGGGTATTAAAAGTGTGTTGCTTTTTATTAAATGCAAGGATGAATTAAAAGACAATACTGGTAAGGAAGCATGGAATCAAAACGGTTTAATGCAGCGAAGCATTAAAGCAATTAAAGATGCTGTTCCAGAGATGTATGTGATGACGGATGTAGCCCTGGATCCCTATTCATCTTATGGTCACGACGGGATTGTAGAGAACGGACAAATTGTAAATGATCCAACTGTTGAAGCATTGATAAAAATGAGTGTTTCCCATGCGCAAGCTGGTGCTGATATGGTAGCACCAAGCGATATGATGGACGGAAGGATCGGCGCCATCAGGAAAGGATTTGAAGAAAAGGGATTGTCAAATGTTGGGATCATGGCGTACAGCGCAAAATATGCTTCCTGTTTTTATGGACCATTTAGAGATGCATTAGACAGTGCTCCCGGCTTTGGTGATAAAAAAACCTACCAGATGGATTATGCCAATCGGATTGAAGCTGTGAAAGAAGCTTTAATGGATGAACAGGAAGGCGCCGACATAGTTATGGTAAAACCAGGTCTTCCTTATTTGGATATAGTTAGGGAAGTAAAGAATGCTGTGAAAGTGCCGGTTAGTGTATATAACATTAGCGGAGAGTACGCTATGATTAAAGCCGCGGCCAAAATGGGCTGGATCAACGAAGAAAAAGCCATCCTGGAAACGTTGACTTCCATTAAAAGAGCCGGCGCAGATTTAATAGCTACCTATTTTGCCAAAGATGCCGTGAGATTAATTAGTTGAGTCAGCAATAAAAATTGATGGGAAGGAGTAAGACCGACTGAATAGTGCCGACTAGAAATTCTTCTGGTTAAGGGCTGCGGGATAGAAGCGTTTGCGCCAGGATGTTAGGCCGATAGCCCCAAAATAAAAAAAGCAATTCTTGCTTAGAAGTTAATTACTCCATCTATGCGCTGACTTTTTGCGCATAATTAAAATGGACTTGCACGCGTGAAAGCAGGTCGTTATAATCGAAAGGTTTTTGCATAAAATCATCGGCATGGGCATAGGCAACCATTTTCTGATTGAATTCCTCTCCCGACATCATAATCACCCGAATATGACTGGTTTCCGGATCGTTTTTTAACTGGTTGCAAAAAGTATAACCATCCTTATCAGAAAGGCAAACATCCATTAATATCAGCACAGGCTTATGAACTTTAATTTTACCTGCGGCTTCTTCAATTGAAGAGGCCAACACGGTTTCGTAACCCTGTCCCTTCAAAATGATCTGCACGATCTGAAGCAGATCTCTGTTATCATCCAGTAGCAGTATTTTTTGAGGGCTATACACGGTTTTTTCGTTTTGACCAGTATAGGCAAATACAGTTCCAAAAATTAAAAATGTGTAAAAAAGTTCGGTGAATTATGCCCCTAAATCGGCGCAATAGGCTAAAAGATTGATAATTTCTTTGGTAAAAACCTTGTAATCGAATGGCTTTGTAATAAAATGGATGCCCATTCTTTCGAAATATTCCTGGTGGGTAACATTGGAAGAGGTCGTGAAAACTACAATTGGAATTTTAGCCAGCTGCTCCATTTCTTTTATTTTATTGATCGTCTGTTTGCCATCCATAAGGGGCATATTCATATCCATAATAATAAGGCAGGGCAATTGGCTATTCTTCAATCCGTCGTAAAGATAATTTAAGGCATCCAGCCCGTTTCTTGCTTCTTTAATGGTCAGGGAATGACCTTGCGCCACAATAATTTCCTTGATAAAAAAAAGATCATCTTCATCATCGTCAACACAAAGAATCACCGGGTTAAATACCATAGTCAAATCTAACAATTTAGCAGGCACATCAAACACCGTACTACTACTTGGAATAATTCGGTATTTACTATGATGTTATAATAGAACCAGGATGCTCAATGACGTTTTGCTATTAAAAGCTCCAGAATTTGATACCTGCACCTACTTCAATTTCAGAAGGCCTCTACTGTCGGCTTCAATTTTCTTTTCTGCCTGCAGGAATTCTATAACCTTCCAGGCTTTTTCCTTTTTCACGGTTTTTAATTCATCAATTAGTTCAGGAGCGGTCAATTGTTTTTGTGAAAGTTGGTTTGAAATGAACAGAGATATTTTTTCAAATTCTTCGGCGCTAAGTGTAGTTGCTTTTTTACGAAGACAATTATCGCAAATGCCGCAATGCTTTGCGTCCTCATCACCAAAGTAGGTGTTGATAAAATGACTGCGGCAATTGACTTCTTGTGAATAGCTAATCATTTTTTCGACTCTTGCGATGAAAGAGTTTTTTCTTTTATCGTAAACAGTAGTATTAATCGTTAAATCCTGCGATGGAACGCGATTCTTCTTAAAAAAAATCTGTGGTTGCTCGTTTTGAGGCATATAGCTAATAATACTAAATGCAGCAATTGATTGTAATTGATTTCTGATATTCATCTCTTCTGTTTTTAATAACCTCGCTAATAGGTTTTCAGAGATAAAAGCAGGAAAATCAAATATGCCCTCATAGCTCCTGAGTAAAGTAGTTAATAACAATTCATGCTGAGGATATTGAGTTTCGAAATCGGCCAGGTCTTTTTTTGATGTAGTAAATACTAAGGTGGAAGGCGTAAAGTTTTTTTCGTTGAATTCTATCCACCCATCACTTTCTAATGCTTTCAAGGCATACAATGCCTCGTTACTGTTTAGTTTGAAATTGCGAATAAATTCATCAAAAAGAAAATTGAAGCTCTGGTACTCGCCGGTATAAGCTGGAATTTGCAGAAAATTAATCAGGGCATTATACACGTTTCTGATTTGTTCCATACCTGGAAAGCGTATCGTGTGAAGCGTACTCAGTTCCTCAATATCTCTTTGATCGTATAATAAAACAGCATATGCTTTCTTACCATCGCGTCCGGCACGGCCGGCTTCCTGGTAATAATTCTCCAGGCAATCGGGAACATCAACATGTATCACCAATCGAACGTCAGCCTTGTCGATACCCATACCAAAGGCATTGGTAGAAACAATCACTCTTACTTTATTGTCAATCCAATCTTGCTGTCGTTTATTTCGCTCTTCCGGTTTTAAGCCGGCATGATAGTTAGCAGATGGAATGCCATGCATTTGCAGCAGATTCATGATTTCGTTGGTGCGTTTTCGGCTTTTACAATAAACAATTGAACTTCCATGAACCTTCTGAAGAATATCTACAAGCCTGGCAAATTTTGAATCAACTTTAAAAGCGCTATACGAAAGATTCTTTCGCTCAAACGATTGTTGAAATACAGCTGCAGATTTGAACTGAAGTTTTTCAGCGATATCTTTTTGCACCTCGGGTGTTGCTGATGCTGTTAATGCCAACACCGGAATTTCAGGCAACTCTTTTCTTAATTCAGCAATTCGTAGATAGGACGGCCTGAAATCATATCCCCATTGCGAAATACAATGCGCCTCGTCAACTGCAATTAAGTTGATGTTTAACGCAGGGAGGTATTCATTGAATAAGCTCGTCTCTAAACGTTCCGGTGATACATACAAAAATTTGAAATAATCGTGGGTCGCATTTTTAAGTGTTTGCACTACGTCCACTCGTTTCATTCCCGAATGAATAAGTAAAGCCGGGATATTTCTTTTTTTTAAATTTTCCACCTGGTCCTTCATCAAAGCAATCAATGGAGAAACAACAATACAAATTCCTTTTTGCGCCAGCCCGGGAATCTGAAAGCAAATGGACTTTCCGCCTCCGGTTGGAAGAACGGCAAGTGTGTCGGTTCCATTTAAAACGGATTGAATGATTTCCTTCTGCAATGGTCTGAATTCATCATATCCCCAATACTTCTTCAGTATATTTTGCACATCCGCCATGCTTGTTAATAAATATATGTTATAAGGTAAGTCATTGCATTTTGCTACCGGCAACTTAAAACTTATTAGTTAGATCAGAAAACTTTAGGATAATTCGTCAAGCATTTGGAAACAGGAAGAGGATAAGGAAGTAATAAGTTCAATTTGCTGCTTAGTAACAAATTGTAGCTCCACCAATATTTCAACAGCGGCGTCTATAATTATAAGGGCACTCCTGGCATTGCGTATCAATTTTTTTCTTTTTTTGGATTCAATAAGAACTGCCTGGGCAATATTCAGGTGTAAACTAATTGCCGCTGTACGTATGTACCGGGTAAAATTGTTGTTTTCTTCAGCAGGTAATTCGTGAGTTAGTTCATAACACGCAATGACCAATTTTTTGGAAAGGTTGTACAGATCAAGGCCCTTATAGCTGGTTGCTTTAAGCATGTTATGATTACGGATCACACAGGAAATGAAGTTTACTGGAATAAATGTGCCGGTAATTTTCCACAAGAATGGGTACGATAATTCTCTAAAGAGAGAGAATTTTTTTGGCGTATGAGAGGGTGAAAATAATAAAAAACCTTTATTGTACCTTTTTTATAAATAGCCGGACTGAATTTATTGCGAGAACAACATCGCTCAATCCCATAATCAATGCTCCGTAGGTGGGACCATAAGTTCCCAGCAAGCCAACGGCAGCAACGGGAATAGCTACAATGTTGTAAGCAAAAGCCCAGAAAAGATTCTGTTTAATAGTTATATAAGTATGTTTTCCCAAGCCCAAAGCCATGGGAAGTTTATTTAATCCACTATTCATCAATACAACAGAAGCGCTTTGCATGGCCAATTGGGAAGCCTCGCTCATTGATATGCCAATAGTTGCCTTCGCTAAAGCGGGAGCATCATTAATTCCATCCCCTACCATAATGGTTGGCTGGTGTTTGGTAAGTTCTTCTATCTTTTGAAGTTTCTGTTCCGGTGTTTGCTCTGCCACTACTTCTTCAATGCCCAGGTCATTGGCCAGGCTTTTGGTTTTTTGATAGCGGTCGCCACTGAGTAAAATAGTTTTAATATTTTTTGACCTGAGGTATTGAATAACGAATTTCGATTCTGGCCGGAGCTCGTCAGCCAGGTCGATCCACCCAACAAAGGCGTTGTTTTTCACCAGGTAAATATTATGATTTTCTTCAGTGGCTATTTCCTGAGCCAACTTTTGAGAACCTAATAGATATTGGTTTCCCTGCATATCTGTTGCAACCATTCCCCTGCCTTTTACTTCCTCAATTTTTTGCCAGCGAATTTCATTGGATACTCTCCACTCATTGGAAATTGTCTTGGCTAATGGATGATTCGAATATTTTTCGAGTGAATAAACAATGCGTTTAAACTCCTCTTCGTCAATCAGAGATTTAAATCCGGAAATTTGAAATCTGCCGGTAGTCAGCGTGCCGGTTTTATCGAATACAACCTGTTTTATGTCTTTAAAGAGTTCGAGACTTTTTGAATTTCTAAATAGGATTCCATTCCTTGCTCCCCGTCCCAGGCCCACTGCAATAGCCGCCGGTGTGGCTAATCCCATGGCACATGGACAAGCGATAACCAACACTGCGATAGCCCTCAACAGAGCAGGGGTAAATGCACCTACTATAATCCAGTTGGCAACCAGTGTAACAATCGCAATACTTAATACAGTGGGCACAAAAACAGCACTAATCCGGTCCGCAAGTTTTTGAACCGGCGGTTTTTCTCCCTGAGCTTTTTTTACAAGATTCAGAATGTTCGATAAAACAGTATCATCACCTATCGCAATGACCTGGGCTTTTAATGTTCCTTCCGCTATAATACTGCCCCCAACAATGGTATCTTTTTGTTTTTTATGTACGGGAGTACTTTCACCGGTAAGCAATGCCTCGTTAACATGTGCTTCTCCCCATAAAATTTTACAGTCAACCGGAACTTGCTCACCTGTTCTTATCAACACCAGATCACCAACTCTCAATTGGGTATTTTCGACGGGCATAATCACTTCTTTATGCTCGTGATCAAACGCAATCATATTAGCCATGACCTTTTGCGACTTCACCAATGCCTTTAAAGCCCTTTGTGTTGATTTTATGGACGCATGTTCCAGGTATTCACCCAGGGAAACCAGCGTAATGATGGTTGCCGTGGTTTCATAATACATATACCCTTCACCTAAATTGAAAATAGTTCCAACTACGCTGTATATAAATGCAGCAGAAGATCCTATGGTGACCAGCACGTCCATGTTAGGCATGCGGTTACGCAAACTATTCATTCCTGATTTACCGAAAGACATCATGCCGACGATATATACAGGTAAAGCAAGAACTAATTGCACCCATGGATTCATCAGAAAATGAATATGAATACCAAACATGTGCAACATCAGCAAAACTGTAAACGGAACGCAAAACCAAAAACGATGAATATCATTGCTTAAAATTGCCTTTGCGGAAAAAGCTTTTGTAACTACTTTACTCTCTTCAGCAGTTTGAACTTTGTAACCTAAAGATTCAATTCCGTGCACCAGCTGTTGTTTAGCGGTAGCACCGTTTAAATCAAAACTCACATCACCATCTATTGGATTAACGGTAATATTGGCTGCTCCTTTTTTCTGGAGATATTTGTTGATCGTTAAGGCGCAATTCGCGCAATGCATACCCTCTATTTTCCACTGTACTTTTTCCATCCTGTTCAAATGAAATTGTTCAACTGCAAAGGTACTCCACAACAAAAAGTCAGGCCAGTTCCGAAATGTTTATCTTTTCAACTGTGTTGCAAAGCATACTCATTTTACTTAATTATTTGCTATGAATCATGGTCGTCTGTTGTCGCATCAATGAATATCCTGTTCAATATGTAGGTTTGTGCCATGCAGTTTGATGTTTCGTTGGATGAGCTGGAAATCTTTGCTAAAGAATTCTGGAAAAAAATAAATGATTGGAAAGTGTTCGCATTTCACGGAGAAATGGGCGCCGGAAAAACAACCATTATAAGCAAACTATGTCATTACAAGGGTACCAAAGATGTTACCGGCAGTCCCACGTTTTCGATAATAAACGAGTATTACTATATAGAGAACGGAGAAACCAAAAAGATTTTTCATATTGACCTGTATCGCCTGAAAGATGAAGAAGAGGTGGTGCAGGCTGGAGTGGAGGATTGCATTTACAGTGGTGCCATCTGTATGGTGGAATGGCCGGAAAAATCACCCGCCTTGTTTCATGAAAATGCTGTTCATGTTTTTATTCAACCGGTTTCAGAAACAAAACGGAAAATTGTTATGGAATTACCTGGTTAGAAGTAAGCTATTTTCCAAACTCTATTACTCATTTTTTTTATCACCCGCTTATTTTGATAAACCTAAAGGTGTCCTACTCACACACCGTGCAGGTTATAAAATTTCAGCAACTAATTAAGAACATAATGTAAATAATTCGCGGTTATCCGGTGAGGTTACTTTATGTACTGCTAAATGAAAAATTTGTTTATGGGAAGGAAGGCTGAAAACAGTCTTGTAAAATACCAGCTAAATGTTGTCCAGATAAATTGTCGATCATTTCTTCAATACGGCCACGTAATCACACCTCTCAAGACATCAATATCAAAGAACAATCGTAATTTGTAGCCCAATTTGATTGGCCCTCCATATGTCGCAACAGAAACCGTTTGTAAGCACCTCATTTAGTTATGAAACTTTAGAAGAAACGCTTGACATCAAGCCCAAAGGTGCACAACTACAAATAGGCATCCCCAAGGAAGTTGCTTTCCAGGAAAACCGTATTGCTTTAACTCCTGATGCTGTGGGCGTTTTGGTAAGCAATGGCCACCACGTAACAATTGAACATAATGCAGGTGAGGCATCACATTTTGGGGATAGAGATTACAGCGAGGCTGGTGCAAAAATCGTTTACAGCCGCGAAGACGTTTATAAAGCGCCTATCCTGGTTAAGAGTGCCCCCGTTATTGATGAAGAATTGTCCTTGTTGCAGTACAACCAGATGATTATTTCGCCAATTCATCTTAGCGTGTTGAAAGCAGAACTTCTGCAAAAAATGATGGACAAAAAGATAACAGCCATTTCGTTCGAAAATTTGAAAGACGATAGTGGCACTTATCCAATAGTTCGAAGTATGAGCGAGATTGCCGGCAGCGCAGTTATGCTTATCGCCGCACAATACTTGGGCTCCGCCAACCATGGCAAGGGAGTTTTATTAGGTGGCATTTCGGGCATAGCTCCAACGAAAGTTATCATTTTGGGCGCCGGAATCGTAGGTGAGTATGCCGCCAGGGCGGCGCTTGCGTTAGGCGCCTCTGTGAAAGTTTTCGATAACAGCGTTTATCGTTTAAAACGCCTGCAAAATAATATCGGGCATCGTTTGTGGACTTCTGTAATAGAACCCAGGTTGCTTGCCAAGCAACTTAAGACCTGCGAAGTTGCCGTAGGAGCCCTAAACTCTCAAACCGGTAGAACCCCTATTGTAGTTTCTGAAGAAATGGTTAGCAGCATGCGCACCGGCAGCGTGGTAATTGATGTGAGCATCGATCGTGGAGGCTGCTTTGAAACTTCGGAAATTACAACTCACGAAAATCCTGTTTATAAAAAATATGGAGTTATCCATTATTGTGTACCAAACATTCCGTCCGGGTTTGCAAGAACCGCTTCGCAGGCAATTAGCAATGTAATTATGCCCCTACTGCTGGAAGCTGGCGAAGACGGAGGTTTTGAACGGATGGTGTGGCACCAGATCCATCTAAGAAGCGGTATCTACATGTTTAAAGGAGCACTGACTAACTTTTATTTAAGCGAACGCTTTAACCTGAAGTATACAGATCTTAACCTGCTTATCGCAAGCCAACGCTAAATTTTACTGCTTATATAAACTGCACGACTGACCAGACCGGGCAGCATTCACTTCATATTTACAGTCTTTAGAAAATTTTATTATTCAAATGTTTGTTTTAATTAAACGTTTGTTTAGTTTTGCGCCCTTATTTACTTGTATGGACTATAATGAGAAACAAATTCAGATAATGGAAGCAGCCGAAAAGTTGTTTGCGGATCAAGGTTTTGCTGGAACATCAGTAAGAGATATTGCAGAAGCTGCCAACGTGAACCTGGCCATGATCTCGTATTATTTTGGTTCCAAAGAAAAATTAATGGAGGCCATGTTCCTCCATCGTGGCGAAGATTTCAAATTACAACTGGAGAACATTTTGCAGAACAGAAACCTTTCTCCCATGCAAAAGGTGGAAAAGCTGATCGAAGACTACATAGAAAAAATATTCAAGAAGCAGTGCTTTCACAAAATCATGGTAAGGGAGCAAATGGTGAGTAGTTCCAGTTTCATAACGGACCAGATTCACCAGCTTAAACAAAAAAATTCTGCGCTAATCAAAGAACTAATTAACGAAGGACAAAAGGCTGGTCATTTCAAAAAAAATATTGACCTCTCATTTTTGATGATGACACTAACCGGAACGATTAGTCAACTGGTCACAACCCAACATTATTATCGAAAGGCCAATAACCTGGAATCAGTCCCCAATGATGAATTTGAAAAATTGGTGAAGAAAAAACTAAGCGCCTATTTAAAAAACTTATTTAAAGCAGTATTGACTTATGAAGCCTAGAATAAAAATTATTTTGACTGTTTTGTCAATGTCTTTTTTTGTGTTGGTAAATGCACAAGATAAAAGGGTGGTGGCATTAAATGAAGCCATCGATCTTAGCATTAAAAACAGTAAACAACTAAAGATTGACCGTGCCAGGATTGAACAGGTATCGGCGCAGGTAAAGCAGGCCATTCAAAAACGATTACCCGATGCCTCTGTGACAGCCTCCTATATTTATTTAAATAATCCAATCGTTAATTTAAAAACTAAAAACAACGGTACTGGTAGTGGCGGCGCTACACCTGCCCCAGCCCCGAAGGTGAACCAGGCCGCATACGGAATTTTAAATGCTTCTTTGCCGATTTTTGCCGGAGGCAGAATTCGTTATGGAATTGAATCATCAAAATACCTGGCACAGGCCGTAGAACTGGATGCAGAAAATAACAAAGAGGAAATAGTAGAAAATACTATTGAAGCTTACATCAATTTGTATAAGGCCGAAACTGCGGTTAAACTATATAATGAAAACTTGTTACAAGCCGAGCAGCGTGTGAAAGAATTTGCTAACCTCGAAAAAAATGGCCTGCTCGCAAGAAATGATTTATTGAAAGTTCAGCTACAGGCATCTAACGTGGAATTGGCTTTACTTGATGCAAGAAATAATTGGGAACTGGCAAATGTAAACATGGACCTGATGATTGGTCTTCCTGAAAACACCATACTCAGTGCCGATTCATCAATCATTAATCAAAATTTTTCTGTGAACGCACTGGATGACTATGTACAGGCAGCAATAAAAAACCGGAAGGATATCGAAGCATTAAGTTTAAGAAAACAGGCTGCTGATGTTGGAGTAAAAGCTGCAAAGGGCGAACTGCTCCCAAACATTGCCGTAACCGGTGGCTACATAGCGGCCGATGTACCCGGCGTTTTGAGTATAGCCAACGCTGCTAACATTGGTTTGGGTGTTAAATATGATATTGGTTCCCTGTGGAAAACCAGGGCGAAAGTGGATGAAGCTGAAGGCAGATCAAAAGAACTGCTGGCAACACAGGAATTGATGAATGATCAAATTCGTTTGCAGGTGAACAAAGCTTACCTGAACTGGTTGAGCAGCCAGAAAAAAATAGACGTGTACTCTAAGGCAATTGAACAGGCAGACGAAAACTACAGGATTGTAAAAAACAAATACACAAATGGGCTTGCCACTGTAACCGATCTGCTGGATGCAGATTTTGCACAGATTCAGGCACACCTGAACTATTCATTGGCAAAAGCTGATGCAGTGATAATCTATAACCAACTTTTACAGGCATCCGGGCTTTTATCACAACCGCAAACAAAATAATTCAAACAAAGAACCAACGATTTAATTTATCATGGAAACGAAAACAATAGAAAAAACAGAAGTCAATCAAAACGTAAAAAAAAGAAATCCTATTTTTCTTATTATCCTTTGTATTCTGGTGATTGGCGGTGCATGGTTTGGAATTTCCAAATACATTCATGGACAACATCATGAAGAAACAGATGATGCGCAAATAAGTGCTGATATAACTCCTGTCATTCCCAGGATATCGGGGTACATTAAAGAAATTAAAGTAAGCGACAACCAACAGGTAAAAAAAGGTGACACCTTGCTGGTTCTCGACGACAGGGATTTTGCGATTAAGCTGGAAGAAGCGCAGGCGGCTCTGGCTTCGGCGCAAAGCAATCTCCAAATTGCGAAGGCAGCAACAAATGCGGCCAGGGCGAATATTTCTAGTTCGGCGGCATCCATTGGAACAATTGATGCACAAATTGATGCTGCAAAAATTAATGTATGGCGAGCTACGCAGGATTACGAACGTTATTCTAATCTTATTAAAGATCATTCGATAACTCAACAACAGTATGAACAGGCATTAGCTACAAAACAAACTGCAGAAAAGCAATTGGCAATTTTGCAGCAGCAAAAGAAGCAGGCATCCAGCCAAACCAATGCAGTGGAAGTTCAAAGTAACGCCACAGCTCAACAAATTGGTGCCGCTAACGCCGTCCTTCAACAACGCCAGGTGGAAGTAGATGCTGCCAAATTAAACCTGTCCTATACCGCAGTTGTTGCACAACAGGATGGTTTGATCTCGAAGATCAATGTTCAACCTGGACAATTTGTTCAGGCGGGACAGTCATTATTTAGCGTAGTGCATAGTAACAGCCTTTGGGTTACGGCAAACTTTAAAGAAACACAGATCAACAAAATGCGTGTCGGGCAAAAAGTAATTGTTACGGCAGATGCATTTCACAAGCACGAGTTTGAAGCAAAACTGGCGTCGTTCTCTCCTGCTACAGGTTCTACATTTTCATTGTTGCCTCCTGATAATGCAACCGGAAATTTTGTGAAAACTGTACAGCGATTACCAGTACGTATCGAATTTTCGAATTCGTCCGATTCTTTGATTCAAAAACTAAGGGCGGGTATGAATGTATCTGTAGATGTTCATTTGGATTAGGACAGGCGGCGAAACAGTCTTCGTTGAAACTTTATATCAGGTAGTTCTTTTAAATATATTCATTATGTAGCGATCTACATTACTACATAGCACCGTCTGTTGTTTCCAAATTGCTGCTTCGACACGCAATTTGCTCACTGCATCGTTCCGTAATTCTGGTGACCATTTCACTAGTGTCATTAACTAATCTGAAATGTGCTTTATTCGAAGTCGGATTAAACCGCAACGATCGCAGCACCAGCAGCCGTTTTCGTTATTCAGCAACAGTAACGATTCAAACAGCGACTCTTCGGATTTGATGATAAGAATTATTGGAAGACGAACGTCCCGATAGCTATCGGGAGCACGCAACAGTCCCGATAGCTATCGGGATTAATAATAGCAAAGAAGGTGGGTCAACCAATAATCCAAAGAGAACGAAGAACATCATGGTGTTAATGATACTACTTCAGCGCAAAAAGAAAACAACTAACACAAATCAAAATGTCAAATTCAAATACAATAACCCAAACAGTACCCCCTTCAACAAAGCCCCCGGCTGCGGTTTCGTTAGTGGAATATGGTTCGCGCCGGGTTATCATTACATTAACTGCAATCATTTGTGCACTGCTTGAAATAGTTGACACAACTATCGTCAATGTTTCTCTTAACGACATGAAGGGAAATCTTGGCGCTACCACCAGCGAAATAGGTTGGGTGATTACTGCCTATGCAATTGGCAATGTTATTATCATCCCAATGACAAGCTGGTTAGCTGCGCAATTCGGGAGACGTAATTATTTTGCCGCTTCAATTATTCTTTTCACTATTTGTTC
>Ga0163163_10002174_pt1 | contig 16551 bp, 15 predicted proteins | sample S65metaG_FD_119766 | JGI IMG/M metagenome (GOLD analysis project Ga0163163, IMG submission 119766) | Switchgrass rhizosphere microbial communities from Kellogg Biological Station, Michigan, USA - S6-5 metaG | ecosystem: Host-associated > Plants > Roots > Rhizosphere > Soil | place: USA... | reverse complement strand
CGTCCTCGCGCCGCCATGCGTTTGATCAACGGGTCGATTGCATGGATATAGGTGAAGAATTTTGCATCCATTGCGGTGCGCCAAGCGGCGGGATCGAGATCGTCGGGCGGCGTGCGCTTCGCCGCTCCGGCGGAATTGACCAAAATGTCGATCGGACCGAGCTCGCGCTCCATTGTCGCGATCATGCGTGTTGCTTCCTCGGGAGAGGTGAGGTCGGCCGCGTGTGCGAAGCATCCATCGATCCGTTCTCTCGCCGCATCGAGATTGGCTTGCATGCGCGAGGTGATGCCGACGCGGCAACCTTCCCGGGCCAGCAGCTCGGCGCAGGCGAGGCCGATTCCTTTGCTGCCGCCGGTGACGAGGGCGTTTTTCCCCAAGAGGCCGAGATCCATCGATGTGCTCCTGAGCGCTTGAGTCGGCGAACTCTAATCGAATAGAGCCTGCCCGATGGATCATTTCCTCCTCCTCGCGCTCGGCGGATTCGTTGCCGGCGCGATGAATGCGCTTGCCGGCGGCGGCAGCTTCGTGTCGCTGCCGGCGATGATTGTCGCCGGCGTGCCCTCGGTTGAGGCGAATGCGTCGGGCACGGTGGCTCTGTTTCCAGGACAGGTCACCAGTGCCTGGGCTTATTGGGACGGAATGCGCCCGGTCTGCGGCGTGCGGCGCGAGCATCTGCTGGCGGTGAGCGTGGTCGGGGGGCTCATCGGTAGCGTGCTGCTTTTGTCGACGCCGTCGCGAGCCTTCGATTTCATCCTGCCGTGGCTGATGCTGATCGCGACTGTCGCGCTCGCCTTCGGCCGCCAAGCGGGGCTCATTCTCCGCCGCTACGTGCATATCGGGGCGGGCGTGATGCTCGCCGGCCAATTCCTGCTCGGCATCTATGGCGGCTATTACGGCGGTGCGATCGGGCTGATGATGATGGGGCTTTGGGCGCTGATGGGTGAAACCGACGTGAAGAGCCTCAATCCACCGCGCATCATGCTGGCGAGCGCGGCGAATGTCGCGGCGGTCGCGACATTTATCATCGCTGGCGCGGTGCACTGGCCGCAGACTTTGATCATGCTGATAGCCGGCGTGATCGGCGGCTATGGTGGCGCGCGATTGGGCCGCGTCCTGCCCGGGCCTGTTATTCGCGCGCTGACGATCATCTGCGCGGCGGCGATCACGGTGGCGTTCTTTGTGCGGGCTTACGCGCGCTAGCCGAATCATATCCCCGCCATGCATTCTGCCGGCGTGGAGACCAATCTCTATCTGCCGGTCAAACGCTTCCTTGAGCGGCTCGGCTTTCAGGTAAAGGGCGAGATCGGCGGCTGCGATCTCGTCGCCCTCAGTGCGGATTGCCCGCCGATCGTGATCATCGGCGAGCTGAAGCTCGCATTCAATCTCGAACTCGTGCTGCAAGGCGTCGATCGCGCCGGTGCTTGCGACGAGGTCTGGCTTGCTGTCCGATCCGCCGCGAACGGCCGGGGCCGCGAACACGATTCGCGTGTACACAAACTTTGCCGCCGGCTCGGCTTCGGACTGCTTGTCGTGCATGCGCGCGGCGGCGTCGAGATCGTCGTGAGCCCGTCCGCGCCGATGTCGCGGCGCAACCAGCGCAGGCGCTCGCGCCTTGTCGACGAGCACCGCAAGCGGCAGGGCGATCCCACAGCTGGCGGCGGTTCGCGCCAACCGATCATGACCGCCTACCGGCAGCAGGCACTCGCATGTGCGTCGGCACTTGCGAGCGGATCGCAGCGCGTGCGCGATCTTCGGCAGTCGGTGCCCGATGCGCCGAAGATTCTTCAGGGCAACGTCTATGGCTGGTTCGTGCGCGAGGAGCGCGGGATTTATGCGTTGACGGAGGCGGGCAGGGGCGCGCTCGAGAGGTGGCCCGCGGTCTAGCGGTTCTCCCCGGTTTACTTATGCAGGCACGTGCAGGTCTCTGAGGCAACGCGAGGGGTCGCGGAATTAGCGACGTCCGAAGCACTGCGGCCTTCGATGCTCGCGCCGCCGCGCTCGGTAATCGCCGCAACCGCCGTTAATTGCGCCAGCGGGTTTGTGAACCGGTATGGCGCGCTTCCCATCGGTTCGGCGTCGAATAGCTGCCTCGCAACGCTGCCATCGGCAACTTGCTCCGAAGATGATCGCGCAGGGGAGAAGTGATGAGCCTCGCCCGCAACAGGCTTGCCGTCGAAGAGTTCAGATCTCATCGCCTGGTCCGCACCGGGCTCGCGCCAATTGCCCGGCTGCGGCAGAGTCATCAGCCATTGCGCGATGTCGGGATTGGTCGTCAAACCGTGCGCCGAGAAATCCGGCGTTTCCCGCCAGGAGTAAAGGACCCCGAATGGGCGCGCGTGCGCCAAAGGCGCTCCGGCGAGAGCAAAACAGCAGGCGAGCAAAGTGAAAGCTTTTCGGGCCACGAGACGCCCTCCTCGGCAATGTCAGCGTTAACGCGCAAAGGCACCGCTTTGTTCGCCCGAGCTTAGCCGGAGGGTGAATCGCTCAAGGGACGGGCTGGCGGCCAGCGCGATGGGCGCCGGCAATCCATTGAAAGCGTATTCCTGGTGGGCGCGACAGGGATTGAACCTGTGACCCCTCGCGTGTGAAGCGAGTGCTCTCCCGCTGAGCTACGCGCCCGGTTGGCTTGGGTTTAGGAGGTCCGCCGCCGCCGCGTCAAGGCGTGCTCAGGCGGCGACAACCGCCAGCGACTGCACTGCGTCCCACAGCTCGTCGAAATGCGAGATGACGCGATCCGGCGCAAATTCCGAGACGTGCCGGTCGGTGTAGCCGAAATCGACCGCGATCACCGGCACGGGCGCTGCCTGCGCCGTGACAATATCGGTCTTCGAATCGCCGACCATGATCGCGTGCTGCGGATCGCCGCCGGCGCGGTCGATCGTGGCAATCAGGGCGCGGGGGTCGGGTTTGCAGAACGGGAACGTGTTCTGACCGCAAATCGCGCGGAAGCGCGCGGCGAGGCCGAGCTCTGTCAGCAGCCGGACCGAGGGATGCTCGAACTTGTTGGTGCAGACGGCGAAGGCCCATCCCGCCGCCTCGAACCGGTCGAGCGCGGCTTCGGCGCCGGGAAAGGCGCGGCTCTCGTCGGCAATATGCGCCTCGTAACGGGCAAGAAACGCGAGGAACATTTCCTCGAGCCGCGCCGGCGAGACGCTGCGCCCGGCAGCCGAGACCCCGCATTCGATCAGGGCGCGCGCGCCGGCACCGAGCATGGGCCGCGCCGTCTCGAGCGGCAGTGGCGGGATCCGCTCCTTGGTGAGGATATAATTCAGCGTGCCGACGAGATCGCCCGCGGTGTCGACCAGCGTGCCGTCGAGATCGAAGACGAGAAGCGGGGGCGGGGAATTCATTGTGCGGGACTATGCACCCCGGATGCGGCAGACAAGCGGCAGCGTGTAAACTGATCGAAGCCCGATTCGCTGGAGCTTCGTATGCTTCCGTCTGCCGCTTTGCTTCGCTCGCTGGCTTTGGCGAGCCTGACGGCGCTGCCCGGTACTGTACTTGCCGCCAATTACGAATTCCTCGCAGCGCCCGAGACCGATCTCAACCGCGTCTACCGCCTCGATCGCGCAACCGGCGAAATCGGCGCTTGCCAATACGGGCTCAAAGAGAGCTCGGTCGGCGTCACTTTGTGTTATCCCCCGGGGGAAGGCGCGACCGCCCAGCAGCCGAGCGAGTATGGCCTCATCGCATCCCGTCACGAGCGCGAAGGCGGCGTGTTCCGGGTGGACCTTCGCACCGGCACGATGTCGATCTGCTATGTGCTCAACGATTCCGTTGTCTGCACGCCGCAGGCCAAGTGATCTGTAACTGGATCAGGCTGCTTCCGAGCTGCGGCTGGGCGCAACGCTCTTCTGGATGAAGCGGAGCACCTGTTCGGGCCGCCACGGCTTTGCGACGTACTGAGCCTTCAAGGGCAGACCGGTCGGCGACCGCGCCGTCGCGCCGGAGGTGACGAGGAGCGAAATCCACGGCCACGTGGCGTTGATTGTCGCGACCAAATCCCAGCCCTCCATCGCGCTTTCGAGCCACATGTCGGCGAATATCGCGGCAGTCTCCTGCGCATGATCGCGTAAGAACGCGAGCGTCTCCGCGGCGGAGGTGAAGCCTAGCGCCTCGATGCCGGCGCGGCGCAAAAGATCGAGCGCGTCCTCACGGATCAAGAGTTCGTCCTCGACGACCAGGACCAGTCTACGGGGTTCGGCCATGTGTCTGCCTCTCGGGAAGCAATGCCGGCCCCGCCGGCCGGTTCCGGCACGACCGGGGCGGTTTGCGCCGCAGGGGTAGAGCCTGTAAGGCGCTGCAAAGCTATATGCCATCGCCGATCAACACCGCCGATCCGACCGCCGCCAAGCGCCGCGCCGCCGCCCGCGCGCTGGGTTTTGTCCGGCCGGGCATGCGGCTCGGGCTCGGGACCGGCTCGACGGCAACGGAATTCGTGCGGCTGCTCGGCCCGCGTGTCGCCGCGGGCCTGAACCTCATCTGTGTTGCGACCTCCAAAGCCACGGCTGATCTCGCCCAGTCGCTCGCCATTCCGCTGACCACACTGGACGAGCTTCCCGAGCTCGACCTCGTCGTCGACGGGGCCGACGAGTTCGACCCGGAGCTTCGCCTGATCAAGGGTGGAGGCGGCGCCTTGCTGCGGGAAAAAATCGTAGCTGCCGCCTCGGCCCGCATGGTCGTGATTGCCGACGCCAGTAAAGAAGTGGCGCGCCTCGGCCGGTTTCCGCTGCCGGTGGAGGTGGATACGTTTGGTCTCGAATCGACCCGCCGCCACATCGTCAATCTCGCCCGCGCCTTGAGCCTGCCGCGGGAGGTGAACCTGCGCCGGGATTCCCAAGGCCATGCTTTGGTCACCGACGGCGGCCACAACATTTTCGATTGCGCCTTCGGGTCGATTCCCGACCCGGAGGCGCTCGCCCGTTCGCTCGCAACGATTCCGGGCGTCATCGAGCACGGGCTATTCATCGGCCTCGCCTCGACGATCATTGTTGCCGATGCAACGGAGATCCGGCTTCTCGGCGAAGCCGGATGAATGCGCCCTTCTAGGAGATCCAAGCCCCGTGTCCCACCTCTTCCCCCGCTTCGCCGTTTTGCTGGCGCTCGGACTTGCCGCGATCTCGTCGGCGGTTGCGCAGCAGCCCGCCGCGCCACCGGCGGCACCGGCCGCACCGACACCACAGCAGATTTCGCTCGGCCGGGACGTCGTCCTCTATTCCGGCATCGCGCGATCATTCGAGACCGTGGTGCCGCAATTCATGGAGCAGATCGGCGCCAATCTCACCCGTACCCGGCCCGAGCTTACCCAAGACCTGAAGGTTGTTCTGGCGGGGCTGGCGCCGGAATTCAACAAGCGTGTCGATGAAATGATCGACAGCGCCGCCCGCCTTTACGCAACCCGGCTGACCGAGCAGCAGCTCAAGGACGCCGCGGCGTTCTTCAAAAGCCCGTCGGGCGTGGCTTACGTTCAGGCGCAGCCGGCTTTGATGGGCGATCTATTCCCGGCAATGCAGTCGTGGCAGAAGCAGTTGTCGGAAGACATGGTCACGCGCATCCGTGCGGAGATGAAGAAAAAGGGACACGAACTCTAACCAGCTGACACTTGGGGGCGGGATGGCGGATGCGGAGGTCGATCTCTTCGTAATCGGCGCGGGATCGGGCGGCGTCCGTGCGGCGCGCATTGCCGCCGAGTACGGCGCCAAGGTGATGGTCGCCGAGGAGTTTCGCATCGGCGGCACCTGCGTCATCCGTGGCTGCATTCCGAAAAAGCTCTTCGTTTATGCCAGCCGCTTTCGCGACGAGTTCGAAGATGCCGAAGGATTCGGCTGGAAGATCGAGAAGACGTCCTTCGATTGGCCAGCCTTAGTCGCCGCCAAAGAGAAGGAGATCACTCGGCTCTCGGGCATATACCGAACCAACATGACGCGCGTCGGTGTCGATATTGTCGAGGAGCACGCGGTTCTCGACGATGCGCGGACGGTGTGCCTCACCAAGTCGGACCGGCGCGTACGGGCGCGCTACATTCTGATTGCGACCGGCGGCGGGCCGGTGCTCCAGCCGAAAATTCCAGGCTCTGAATACGCGATCTCATCGAACGAAATCTTCGACCTGCCGGTTTTTCCGCAACGTCTGTTGATTGTCGGCGGCGGCTATATCGCCGTCGAATTCGCCAGCATTTTCGCGCGGCTTGGTGCGAAGGTGACGCATGTTTTCCGCGCCGACAACGTGCTGCGTGGTTTCGACGACGATCTGCGCAGCAATGTCGCAATTGCCTTGCGCGACGCCCGGATTGACTTGCGCGCCGGCATTCTGCCTGAGCGGATCGAGAAGAGCGATAAAGGGCTTGATGTACACTTGAGCGATGGTTCATGCGTCGAAGCCGATCAGGTGCTGGTGGCCACGGGCAGGCGGCCGAATACGAAAGACATCGGCATCGACAAAGCAGGCGTCGAACTGAATAAGAAGGGCGCCGTCATTGTCGACAGCTATTCGAAGACGAATGTCGACAACATCTATGCTGTCGGCGACGTCACCGACCGGATCAATCTCACGCCGGTCGCCGTGCGCGAAGGTCACGCATTCGCCGACACGATTTTCGGCGACCGCCCGACGGCAGTCAGTCACATCAATGTGCCGTCCGCTGTCTTCACCACGCCGGAAATCGGCACGGTTGGGCTGTCGGAGCAGGAGGCGCGCAAGATTTTCGATATTGTCGACATTTACCTCGCACAGTTCCGGCCGCTGAAAGCGACGCTCTCCGGGCGCGAAGAAAAAGTGATGATGAAAATTGTGGTGGACGGCACGACCGATCAGGTGCTTGGCGTTCACGTTCTCGGGCATGATGCGGGCGAGATGGCGCAGCTCGTCGCCATTCCCGTGCGCATGGGCTGCAAGAAAGCGGAGTTCGACGCGACGATGGCGCTGCATCCGACCGCGGCCGAAGAGCTTGTGACGATGCGCACGCGCGCGGCGCGGTATCAGCGTCCGAGGGAGCAGCGCGCGGCGAGCTGAGGGATCAGGCTGGCGTTGGCGGGCAGCGGCTCGGGCTCGCCCGCCACTTCTTCGACCATGGCGATCGCCTCGGCTTCGCGCCGCCGGAGAAGATCGAGCCCGCGATAAATTGCGAGACGCACATCTTCAGTCCGCGCTTCCGTCACGCGCGAGAGCAACCAGGCGAAGCAGAGGATCAGCGCCAGCAAGCCGAAGGTGACGATCCAATGCAGGACGCTCGGCGCCTGTGCACGCCAGCCCAAGTCGAAGGCGTAATCAGCCGCTGCCGCGGCGAAGATGATGATCGGCAGGTGGCAGGCATAGAGCGAATAGGAAAAATCCGAGAGCGGCTTGTGGATGCGCCAATTGCAGAGCGCCCATTCGCGCGAGGTGCTGTGACGCAGCGACAGCAGGAGATTGCAGAAGCTCAGGGCACCCGCCGCGTCGGCAAGCGCCGCCCAAAGCGGGTTCGACGGAATCTGACCACGGGCAATTAGCCGCACGGCGATCGTTGCAGCGAGGAAGATTAGGAGCGCCAGAGATTTCGAGCGAACGAGCGGCCGCGGTACGAAGCGCACGAGCGCGCCGGCGATCCAGATGAGGCCGCCGACAAAGAAGAACACGCCCGAGACGGAGAAGCTCACCGCGAGCGCAGCGCCGCAGGCAAAGCCGACAAATCGCACGAGCGGCACGGCTTGCGTCAGCGGCAGAAGCAGAAGCGCCCAGGTGACGTAATACCAAAACTCGCAGCCGAGCGACCAAAGCGGGCCGTTCGTGCCAAAGGCGGGAAAGAAAATGCCCTGCAGATTGAGCAGATTCGGCCAGAGCAGTCTTGGATCGAAGCTGCCGGCAAACATTGATGCGTCGTAGACGCCGAAGCCCGCGAACCAGCGCCGGCCGGCTGTATCGAGCGCCCAACCGATCAAGATGACCGGAATCAGGACGAGGTAAATCCGTACGACGCGATCGGTAAAATACTTGGCGAGGAACGGCTCGTCCCCACGCGCTTTGGCGATCACGTTGCCGCCTACGAGGTAGCCGCTGATCACGAAAAAGACGATCACCGCCTGGTGCGGAAAGCCGGTCAAGAACCACCAGGCGTAAGCGCCGGGTCCATGCGGCGCGGTCATGATATCCGACTGGCTGATAAAGAGATTGCCGGCATGCGCGACCAGCACGGCGAAAGCCGCGAGCCATCGGGCGACGACGATGAACCTTGAGGCTTGGATTGAATGCATGTTCACACGGCCGAAGCTTGGCTTTATACGTGTGAATGCTGGCAAATCCCTGTCCGATTGGCGGCAAGCTGCGGATCGGGCAGCGGAATTCCCGCGCCTGTTGCGCCGATGCCAACCTCGCCATTGCGGCTCGGCTCGTGTATAGCGGCGGCCGATCCGTGGGCGGCCGGGGGTAGGGCTGCTCGCGGCAGGAGTGGGAGCCATGGACCGCTGGTCGCCGGATAGCTGGAGGAAGAAACCGGTCGCGCAAATCCCGGATTACGCCGATCCCGCCGCCTTATCCGAAGTGGAGCGGACGCTCGCCGGCTTCCCGCCGCTGGTTTTTGCAGGCGAGGCGCGCAAGCTGAAACGGGCGCTCGCCAAAGTCGCGGCCGGCGAGGCTTTCCTGCTTCAAGGCGGCGACTGCGCCGAGAGTTTCGCCGAGCACTCCGCCGACAACATTCGCGATTTCTTTCGCGTCTTCCTGCAGATGGCGGTCGTGATGACGTTCGCCGCCGCCTCGCCGGTGGTGAAGGTCGGGCGCATCGCCGGGCAGTTCGCCAAGCCCCGGTCGGCTCCGCTGGAAGAGATCGGCGGCGTCGAGCTCCCGAGCTATCGCGGCGATATCGTCAACGATATCGAGTTCACGCCCGGTGCCCGCGCGCCTGATCCGCAGCGCCAGCTCAATGCCTATCGGCAATCGGCGGCAACGTTGAACCTCATCCGGGCCTTCGCCACGGGCGGCTACGCCAATCTCGAAAACGCGCATCGCTGGATGCTCGGCTTCATCAAGGATAGCCCGCAATCGAGCCGTTATTGCGAACTCGCCGACCGCATCACCGAGACGCTCGGCTTCATGCGCGCGATCGGGCTCGATCCCGAGGCGCATCAAGAGTTGCGGCAGACGGACTTCTACACCTCGCACGAGGCGCTGCTTCTGGGCTACGAGGAGGCGATGACGCGCGTCGATTCAACGACGGGCGATTATTACGCGACCTCCGGACATTTGATCTGGGTCGGCGACCGCACGCGTCAGCCCGATCACGCGCATGTCGAATATGCGCGCGGCGTGAAGAATCCGATCGGTTTGAAATGCGGGCCGTCGCTTGCGCCGGACCTGCTGTTGAAGCTGATCGACATTCTCAATCCAGCGAATGAGCCTGGACGTTTGACGCTCATCTGCCGCTTCGGCTCGGACAAGGCGGCGGACTATCTCCCCGCGCTGATCCGCGCGGTGCGGCGGGAGGGCCGGAATGTCGTGTGGTCCTGCGATCCCATGCACGGCAACACAGTGAAGGCCGGCGCTTACAAGACGCGGCCATTCGAGCGCATTATGAGCGAGATCCGCACCTTTTTCGCCGTGCATCAAAGCGAGGGCACGTATGCCGGCGGCATTCACCTCGAGATGACGGGCAAGAACGTCACCGAATGCACCGGCGGCGCGCGTGCGATTTCGGAAGGCGAGCTCAAGGACCGCTACCACACCTATTGCGATCCGCGGCTTAACGCGGAGCAGGCGATCGAGGTGGCTTTCCTGGTGGCGGAACTTCTAAAGGCCGAGCGCCTCGCCCGCGGCACGCCGGAAGTGCACGCGGCGGAGTAGGGCGGCTTACCACGTGTGTGGGGTGCGCATCTGGCGCCTCACTGGTTCATCCGGTTTCGATCGCTCCAACAAATTTTCGGCAAGCGCTCGCAAGCGCGCCCCCGGCTTGCAATCATACGAGCCCAACCCATTCAGCGCGTCGTACTCCGTCGCGCTGCCGTTGCGGCGGGCATGATCACGCCGTGTCCGCGCGTCTTTTTCCGACATTCGCATTTGTCATCTCTTCGATTTGTTCGGCTGAATCCGACGTCCCGAGCCAAATTGCAAGCGGCTGCATGCGGCCGCGGATTTGGACCTCCTCGGGGCCGGCAAACCCTCGCATCCTATCGTCGGGAGAGCCGGCCGCCACGACGACATCATCGCTGAAGACCATCTGCGCTTCCATTCGCTTAGCGACCTCAAGCAGCCGGCTCGCGACATTGACGATATCGCCCGTCGCGGCGATGTGCTGATGCGTCTCGGCGCCGAGCCGCGAGAGCACGACCACCCCGTAATGAACGCCTAATCGCATGCCGAGCTCATAGCCCTCGGGCAAGGTGAGACCGGCGATCCAGTCCTTCAATGTGCGCCCGAGACTGAGCGCCGCTTCGATCGCGCGCTGCGCATCGTCCGGACGCGACGCGGGCAGGCCGAAGACCAGCATCGCGCCGTCGCCCATGAAGCTTTCGACGTAGCCGTTATAGCGCAGTGCCTCGTCTTCGATAATCGAGTGAAACTCTTTCAGGAAATCGCGCGTGCGCTGCGCGCCGAGCTGCTCGCTCAAGCCGGTGAAGCCGGAGAGATCGACGAACAGGATCGCCGCATTCTGTTGCACGGGCTCCAACAGAAACCGCGGATTTTTCGCAAGCGTATCGGTGATGGCCGGCGACTGGAAGCGCCGAAACGCTTCGCGCTGTACGCGCATGCGCCGTTTGCTGCGCTGCTCCAGCCAAAGCCGGAGCGAGCCGAAGGCGAGACCGGTCGGCAAGGTTGCCGCGAGCGGCAGGGCCATCGCCAGCCAGTAGTTTTTCGTGAACGCGAATATGACAATTGCCAGCCATGTAACGAGCGGCGCGAATGCGAGCGCAATGCCGAGGCTGATCCGCCGTAAGGATAAAGCAAGCACGGTGAGGATCGGCAGGAGCACGCTGGCAGCAAGATCGATGCGCCGCGTCGCGACATCGCGGACCAGTCCGCCGCCGCTCATGAGATGCGCGATCGCCGTCGCTTCGACCTCAACGCCGGGAAACAGCGGATCGAAGGCGGTCGCGAACGTATCCGCCGTGCCGATCGCGGACGCGCCGACGAGCACGATGCGGCCGCGCACCGCCTTGGCGCCGCCGCCATCGAGGACCGTCTGCGCGCTGATCGTGGGGATTGTGCCGCTTGGACCGTAAAAACGCAGGGGTAAGTGATAGCCGAGATCAACGGCGCTTAGTGCTGGGCCGATTCGAATGGCGTTTTCTTCGATCTCCGGATCGCGTCCTGCTGCGAGAGCACTGACGCGCAACGCGAAGCATGGGAAGAGCTCTGTGCCGGAGCGGATCAAGAGCGGCGCATATCGCGGTGTGCCGCCGTGATCGGCGGACATGTTGACGAGGCCGATCGCTCCGGCTTCGGCGATCGGTGAAACGGGTGTGACGATGTCATTTCCGACCGGCAGCGCGACCGAAAATCCAGCACCGAAATCAGTGTCGGAAAAAGCATCGCCCCGGGAGAAGAGCGCGACGGCGCCGATTACCGCATGCGCGCGGCGGATCGCATCGGCGAGCTGCGCGTCGGCATCGGCCGGTCCGCGGTCCAAGAACAGCATGTCGAGCGCGATCGCCTTCGCACCATCGTCTGCCAGCCGATTAACGAGCTGTGCCAGCAATGCGCGGGGTAGGGGATAAGAGCCGACCTTCCGCACCGTCGCGTCATCGATCGCCACAATGACGATGCCGTCGGGTGGCATGCGCTCGCCGGCAATGAGCAGGCGCCAGTCCGTCATTGGCGCCTCGACGCGGTCGAGGAGCGAGCCGCGCCCCTGCAGATGCCGGACCCCGAGAAATCCGCCCCAGCCCACCGCCACCACCACCGCCATCATGGCGACCGCAATCCGCCACGAGCGCAGGCGCTGGAACATCAGCGGCCGAAGCGGGCCATCAGTTTTTGCACGCGTTCTGCCGCCCAGACATGGGCGTCGAGCGGCTTGCCGGGGACGACGTCAGAGCCTTCGCCGGGTCCCAAAGTCGTAGATTCCGACGTGCTGCGGTTGCGAACGCCGACGTTGCCGCGCGCGACGAAGACGTCGGTCTCCTCCTTCTCAACCTTCGCGTCCACGACGTACCGCGTGCCGCGCACCGAGGCGATGGCATGCGGGGTGAGCACCTGGAAACCGCCGCGCCGGCCGGGCGGAACATCGATCAGCACCGCGCCGGCGCTCACCTCCACCTTGTTCTTGTCGACGACCCGGTATTTCGCGTCCCTCTCCGCCTCGATGTTGAGGCCGCTGCCACAGCGCAGCACCTGGCGTGGCGGATCGCTCAGCGCCTCGACCTTGCAGCCGGCGGGCGATTGCGCCTGCGCCGGCACGAGCGGCACGAGCGCCACGAGCGCGTGCATGCCGAACGTCGCGCCGAGCCCAAAAACCGTCCGGAACATTGGCCGCCTCCCTCGTCCAAGCGCCAAGGTTGCGGCGGGACTATAGCACGGGCGGTGCGCTTCCCCTTACTGCGGCGGCTCGACGGCGACTCGCTCGGTCAGCGGCAGCTCGATCGTGCAGGTCAGCCCGTCCTTAGCGAAATCGAGCAAGGTCTGCGCCTTCAATTCATAGCTCAGCGTTTGCTCGAGCAGCTCGGTGCCGAAGCCGCGGCGCCTCGGCGCGCCATTCCCTTTCGGACCGCCGCTTTCCGCCCAGTGGAAGGTGAGACTGGAGGCGCCGTTCGCCTCGTTGATTTTCCAGCCGATCCGCACGCGCCCGTCGAATTTCGACAGCGCGCCGTATTTTACGGCATTGGTGGCAAGCTCGTGCACGGCAAGTGCGAACGTCTCCGCTGCTTTCGGCCGCAGATGGATCGGCGGTCCGGAAATCGTCGCCTGCTCGCCCTCGTGTGCGGCATGCGCAAGCAGTTCTTCCGCAACGAGCGTCGCCAGGTTGACGCCGACGCCCGGATCGCGCGTCACCGCCGCCTGCACGCGGCCGAAAGCGGCGAGCCGCCCTTCGAGATGCATGGCGTAATCGTCGACGCTCGTGCTCGATTCCCCCGTGCGGCGGGCGATCGCGCGCACGACAGCAAGCGTGTTGCGCACGCGATGCTGCAATTCTGCGAGCAGAAGCTTGTGGCGTTCCTGGGCGCGAGTCAGCGCGGTCACGTCAACGAACGTCACCACCACACCGGCGATGAAATTGTCGACGCTGCGATAGGGCAGGACGCGCACGATATAGCGAGCCTTGGTGACGGGATCGTCGAGCGTGCGCTCGATGCTCGATAGCGTGCGCAGCACGCGGCGCACGTCCTCCTGCAATTCCTCGAGGGGAATGCGGGCTTTGATATGGGCGATCGGCCGGCCGATGTCGGTCTCGACGAGGTGGAAGATTTCCGTCAGCGCCGGGGTGAAGTTCATCACCTTGAGTTCGTTATCGAGAAACACGGTTGCGATTTGTGTGCTTTCGAGGAAATTCTTCAAATCGCTCGTCGCACGCGTCAATTCCTGGACGCGGTGGGCAAGCTCGCCGTTCACCGTCGTCAGCTCTTCGTTGACCGATTGCAGCTCTTCCTTCGAGGTTTCCAGCTCCTCGTTGGCCGATTGCAGCTCCTCATTCAGCGACTGGTATTCCTCATTCGAGGATTTGAGCTCCTCGTTCGTGCTCTCCAATTCCTCGATAGTCGATTGCAGGCGCTCACGTGTGATGCCGAGCTCGCTTTCGAGCCGCCCGACATGCTCGTCGCGCAGCTGCGATATGCCGGATGGATGCTCGGCAAGCGTGGCGTGAAGCGGGCCATCCTTGAAGACAATGACGAAGTTCTTGGCGCCGCCATTTGGATCCGGCAGAGGCTCGACGACGATGTCGACCACAATCTGATCGTCGTTCGTCCCGAGCTTCAGATTGCCGACGCGCACGGGATCGCCGGTTTCAGCCGCTTTCATGACCGCGGCGCGCATATCGAGTCGCAAATCGCGGTGGAGCAAAGCGAAGAGATCGAGACTGGCGAGGCCAGGGCTCGGTTCGAGATAGCGGCCCGTGCGGCCAGAGAAGTGCAGGACCTTAAAGTTCTCGTCGGTGATGACATAGGCCGGCGCGTAGCGCTCGGCGATGCGCTCGGCGCGGCGGGTCAGACCGAGATCGGAGCCGGAGCGCGGAGGCGCGGGCTCCAGACTGCCCGCCACACGGCGCGGAGCAAACGTGATCGGAAAGTCGGGCAGCACCCGCGTGCCGGTCTCACGGCGGCGGAAAATGCGTGAGCGGCGCTCGACCGGCTCGAACAGCTTCGGATGCCGGGTGACGTTCTCGGCATTGCCGAGGAAGAGATAACCATCGGGCCGCAGAGCGAAGTGGAACAGCGGAATGACGCGATCTTGCAGCTCCGTGTTCAGATAGATGAGCAGATTACGGCAGGAGATGAGATCGAGCCGCGAGAACGGCGCGTCGCGAATGACATTATGCGCCGAGAAGATGCACATTTCGCGCAGCTCCTTGGCGATCGTGTAGGTGTTGCCCTCCTTGACGAACCAGCGCGCGAGCCGCGCCGGCGAAACATCATCGACGATCGACGCCATGTAGCGGCCGACGCGCGCCGTGGCGAGCGCACGGCCATCGATGTCGGTCGCGAATATCTGCACATGCGGCTCGATGCCGAACCGCTCCATGTGCTCACGCAGCAGGATGGCAATCGAGTAGGCTTCCTCGCCGGTGGCGCAGCCGAGAGTCCAAATGCGCAACTGATCGCCGGATGTCTTGCCTTCGAACAGCTTTGGGATGACGTGCTTTTCGAGTGCCTCGAATTCTCGGGCATCGCGGAAGAATTGCGTGACTCCGATCAGCAGGTCGTTAAAGAGGTTCTGCACCTCATTCGCGTCGGTGCGAAGCAAATCGATATAGTCGCCGATGCTTTCGGCTTGCGTCACCTGAATGCGCCGCTGCACCCGGCGCAGGAAAGTGTTCTGCTTGTAGCCGTGGAAGTCGTGTCCTGTCTTGTTGCGCAAGACGGACGAGATGGCGGTGAGCGCGCTCGAAATCTCGGCAAGTAATTCGTCCGCCTTCTTCTCCTCGCGCAGCCGCGCGAGGTGGCGGGCATAAAGCGCGATTTGCTGCGGAATCTCTTCGGGCGTGAGCAGAAAATCGGCAAGCGCGCCGGGAGAATTGCTCAGCGCCACATCGGTGGCGCTCTGGTCGGGGCCGCGTTCGGCGATGGTAAGGCCGCCACCTTCCTTGAATGCGGCGACCCCCAAAGTACCGCTTCCGGCGGTCCCGCAGAGGATGACGGCGACGGCGCGCTCGCCCTGGTCTTCGGCGAGAGAGACGAGAAAACTGTCGATCGAGCCGCGCTGCCCAGATTCCTGCTGCGCCTTCTGCGTTCGAAAGCGGCCGTTCTTGACCGTTACGATCAGGTCAGGCTCGGCAATGTAGATTTTGCCGCCCTCGATCTCCGCGCCATTCTCGATTGCGGTAAGTGCCGGCGCATTGCGCTTCGTGACGGCTTCACGCAGCCGCTGCTCGTCGAGGGCTTCGCGATGCTGCAGTACGACGATAGTTGCGTGGTCGGCGGCAGGGGCAAGGTTGGCGACGTAGCGTTCGAGCGACTGGACGGCGGTCGCCGAAGCGCCGACGCCGATGATCAGCGGCGTCGCGTAGTCATTCGCGGCGTTCTTGCGGGTCGAAGACCGAGCCTTCTTGGCTTGTTCGCTCAAATCACGTCACCGGCCGCCGATATAAGCGGGCGACCGCGTTCTCACATGGAGTGGCCCGCCGCCGCAACGGCATGTCTGTGGGGCTACGCCCCTGGCTGTTAGTGAGCTAATTGCGCGGGTTTTATCCGGTTTCAAGGCGGCCGACTCACGCCAGCTCGGGTACACGGTCGAGGTGAAGGTAGAGAGGATCGAATCCGGCCTCGTCCTGCAGCGCCTCCCATTTGAGGATGGTCAGCATGTGCTTGTCGAGCGCGATGAGGCCGCGGCCGCGCAAGTCCATCAGGCTGCGGTTGACGTGAACCGTCGATAGCCCGAGCGCATCGCCCATCACCGACTGCGTGAGAGGGAACTCGCAACTATTTTCCTTTGCCAGCCCGACGGCGCGCATCTTCACGAAAATCTCGCAACATAAATGCGCAATGCGAGCGGGTGCATCGCGGCGCCCCATTCCGACCATCCATTGCCGGAAGATCGCAGCGTCGATCAGGGTATCGCGCCAAAGTATGTCGCCGAGGTGGGGAAAGTCTCTCGCGAAATTTCGGGCGCTGTCATGCGGAACGAAAGCGACCGTGCTCTGCACCAGCGTGCCGAGATTGTGGTCCATCGTCTTCAAATGCAGGCTTTGCAGGTCGGGAATGTCGCCGTTTATGTGGAACGAGAAAATCTGCCGCGCGCCAGTTTCCAATATCTTGTAGCGACAGAACCAGCCGTTGAGCACGAGGCAGCATTGGCTTGGGCGGTCTCGTTCGCGGGCGATGTGCGGCTCCCCTTGCAAAGGCGGGAGCGCGACGGTCTCTCAGCCACCGGCGCCTGATATTCGGCCGATGATGGTGGTACCCTATCACATATGTTGGTTGCGTGCTTAACAAT
>Ga0163163_10002173_pt1 | contig 16553 bp, 12 predicted proteins | sample S65metaG_FD_119766 | JGI IMG/M metagenome (GOLD analysis project Ga0163163, IMG submission 119766) | Switchgrass rhizosphere microbial communities from Kellogg Biological Station, Michigan, USA - S6-5 metaG | ecosystem: Host-associated > Plants > Roots > Rhizosphere > Soil | place: USA... | reverse complement strand
TCTTTAAGAGTTACGCCCAGAATTATCCTGTTGATTTGTTACGGGAATATTCCAGGAGCAAGCCGGATACAAACCGGGTAAAAGTGCTTATCCAACTTAGCTCATTTTATCTTGATAAAATACTGGATATTCAAACCGACCTCGATAGTGCGCTTATGTTCGCAAAACAAGCAAGACAATTAAGCACTAGTCTAAAATATAAGCGGGGAGAAGACGAAGCAAATTTCTACATAGGAAGGGTCTACGTGGATGGCGGGGATTACACTGCAGTAAGAACATTGCTGAAAGAACTCAGCGATACCACAAGAATCAAAGTGATGGTGTACCTGGCAGATGATAAACTACACTCATTTGGCAAAACAAGATTAGACTTTGATACTGCTTCGTATTACGCAAAACTTGCATTAGAACAATGTAAAGTTTTGCATTCAATAACCCTGGAAGCTGAAGCAACTTCGGTGCTGGTTGAATATTATACCCTCGTAAAGAATTTTAAAACTGCAAGGCCAATCATGGAAAAGGGAATTGAATCTTGCAAAGAAGCCGGCTATCCAGCTGGCATAGCAAGGATCCTATCGCAATGCTTGAAGAATCTCGACAAAGAAGATAAAGATTATGCGCAGGTAAAATCGATTTGGAAAACTACTCTCGCAACTTGTAAGAACGATTCCGAAAAGAAAGATATGCTCACTGTGCCCGAGTACATCATGGAGAAATGGGGAAATATACTTTACATTGGCTCGCTAATTGATCTGCCCGCCAACGGAGAATATTTTTGTTTCCGCATTATTGATTTGTTCGGAGAAATAGTGGAGCCGACATTTTATGCCGATCTATGCTATGTTTATTCTTTTGAGGGAGACCTAACGAAGGCCCTCTTTTATGGACTTAAAGCGGAAAAGCTGGCGGAGGATAACAGCAAAAAAGTCTTGCCGGATTTTACCTATAATATCATGGGACAGGTTTATTTCCGGCGTGGAAATATGGATGAGAGCTTTACTTACTTTCAAAAGGCGCTAGCTGTATTGCGCAGGGAAGGGTTAGACCCTAATGGCAACCTGATAAAGTATATAACAAGGGTATATGTGGCAAAAAATCAGCCACAGGAAGCGGCAACATTTCTTGAGGAAATTTCCAAAGCTGGCACAAAATATACTCCCTTCGACATGAAAGATATTTTTGAAAGCAAAGGAATAGTTTATCTCACCATGAAAAAATACGACAAAGCAGAACAGTGCTTTATGGAAAGCCTGAAGCTGACGAAAGGTATGCATGTGGAAGTACAACTTACCATCTATGCCGAATTAAGCAGACTGTATCTTCAGGCGCAACAATATGATAAGGCTCATCATTACCTTGATATCCTTGAAAAGAAAGAAAACAGATTTTTTGAGCCTCTCTTTATACAGGAAGAATTGGCGTTGTTGAGATTTCGTGTTGATTCTGCGCAGGGTAACTATAAAAGTGCTGTAATCCATCTGCAAGAAAATAAACTACTTCATGACTCAATCTTTAATGAGACAAAAAATCAACAGTTTGAAGAACTGAAAATAAAATATGAAACCGATCAGAAGGATAAAGACTTCCGGATCCTGGAGGGAAAAGAAAAATTGACTCATGAACAATTGCAGAATGCAAGAAACACACAGTATTGGATTATTGCAGGCGCAATGATGCTACTCATCATTGCCGGCCTATTTTACAGGCAAGCCGTGGTTAGAAAAAAGAATAATAAGATCATAAAAAATAAGAACGGACAGTTACAACATTTGCTGACTGAAAAAGATTGGCTCGTAAAAGAGATCCATCACCGCGTCAAAAACAATTTACAAATTGTAATGAGCCTGCTCAACTCACAATCAGCATATATTGACAATGAGCTTGCGTTAACGGCCATCCATGACAGCCAGCATCGTGTTCATGCCATGTCTTTGATTCATCAAAAACTATACGGTTCAGAAACCGTTTCTTCCATTGATATGTCGGTTTATATCCGTGAATTGGTGACATACCTGGCCGATAGCTTTAATACCGGGCAACGGATACACTTTCAGTTAAAGCTTGAGCCACTTGAAATGGATGTAAGTCAAGCGGTGCCCCTGGGCCTGATACTGAATGAGGCTGTCACTAATTCCATTAAATATGCATTTCCGGATGGAAGGAGCGGGGTCATTTCTATTTTACTTTCAACGAACACTCCGGATCATTACTCACTGACCATTTCAGACAGTGGGATTGGAATGCCACCTCAATTTAATGCGAGAAAATCAGGTTCGTTAGGGATGAGTCTGATGCATGGATTAGCGGAGGACCTGAACGGAACTTTTTCGATCGAAACTAGTGTAGGTACTACAATAAAAGTCTCGTTTGTACACGATACGGGCATTGGCCATCGTGATAAGTTAGCTCCATCGTTTGTCTCAAATAATTAAGTTTTAATTTCAATTCGAAAATTTCTTTCTGTTCTTCTGCTTCTATTGTTACTCGTTATTCTTGTTTCTAGCCAGGAAATCGCAAGGCAAAAGGCTGACTCATGAAGGCACTGACAAATACCAAACCGGGAATCGAACGCATCTTCATGATGCATGCTCCGCCTTTCAAAAGGGCTGTTTCAGAAATGATTTAGCCCGGTCGCCCGGTTTCATCATTTGCGACCGCTTATTACCGGGATAATTTTATCGTTTGCACAAAACAATGGTCAAGCAACATACATATATGCAAACTGCTTTTCAAACCGCGTCCGCTGTACCAGTATTACCTGCTACGATTTTTGGCGAAACCAGAACGGGGCATGGAGGAATCAAACAAGCAATTGGACCGACACTCGAAGGCGCGACTGTTTGGATCAACACTCAACCTTTAACGCTCGCGGATCTCCGCGGTAAGGTTGTTCTTGTTGATTTCTGGACCTATACCTGCATTAACTGGCGACGCACATTGCCCTATATCCGTTTGTGGGAAGAAAGGTATAAAGACCAGGGTCTGGTTGTGATAGGGGTGCATACGCCTGAGTTTTCATTTGAATTTAATTTGAGTAACGTGACCAGGTCTGTCAAACAAATGAATATCGATTATCCAGTAGTCACAGATAATAATTATGAGATCTGGCATTCATTCAATAACAATTATTGGCCTGCTCTTTATCTGATCGACGCGAAGGGCAGCATCAGGTATCAGAAATTTGGTGAAGCTGATTACGAGGAAATTGAAATGCAAATCCAGGAATTGCTAAAAGATGTATCTGCCGAGAACAGTTCTGTTACGCATGTCGCAATTCGTCCGGAGGGCTTTGAAATTGCTGCAGACTGGGAGCACCTTCAATCTCCTGAAAATTATTTAGGGTATGAGCGTACAGAGAGTTTTGCATCCCCTGGCGGAGTGATAGGCGATAAGCCAGTGCATTATTCGTTACCGCAAAAACTAAAACTTAATCAATGGGCAATTTCAGGAGAATGGAACATTGGGAAAGAACGTATATTATTGGACAAAAGAGATGGTAGAATAGTTAATCGCTTTCATGCCCGCGACCTTCACTTGATCATGGGGCCGGCGAAAGCAGGAAATTCGATGACGTTTCGCGTGCTCATTGATGGGAAACCTCCCGGCTCAGCGCATGGATTGGATGTGGATGGTAAGGGAAACGGAGCAGCGACCGAACAACGCATGTACCAACTTATTCGTCAACAAGGCTCCATCGCTGACCGGGAATTTCAAATTGAATTTTTTGATCCGGGGGTGGAGGCTTTTGCGTTCACCTTCGGTTAACCAATATAAATTCTTCACCATAAATTATAAATCAGGAATCGATGTCAAAAAAAGCATTAAGTCGCCCTGATTTCTTGAACAATTCTGCAAAATATTTTTTCACCTACCATTTTTTCGGAAAGCCCTTTATCAATAATGGCAGAAGCTCGTGAGCTCTAATTGCACCGAGTGGTTTTGTTATATCAGGATTCCGCGCAAATGAATGACGTAAAGAAGGTTAATTGGTAAATCTGTGCATTTCATAAAATGGTTTGCGAGGATTTTTTTGCGACGTGTCATTTATATAGTCGGCCAGCCATTGAAAATACTCACCTAAAAAAGGATCAGAATGTTTTATTCGTATCTCTTCAAAAATTACTTTGTATTTCTGCCATGCGGTGGTGACAAATGATCCAAGCGTTTTATCCACGAGATCTATCTCTATTAATTGATCAGCAACCAGAATACCCAGCGATTCCATTTCCTGCCCAAACTGGATAAATCTAGCCTGTTCAGGAAGCGAAAGCTGCTCAAACTCTTTAAAGCTCGTCGGCACCTTGTGGTAACTCAGTTTGCCACTAAGCTCCGCAAACTCCCTGGATTGAAAGTTTCGAAGAGCTTCAATCGTTCGACGTTCCTTTCGATCCTTTGCCGCATCGCGCACCTGGAAAATACCAAATACAAGCGCCACAATAAAAGACAGTGCAAGCGAAATATCGGCGACGATAGAAACGATATTATAGTTCATAATTTTATGATATCAGGTGTTCTATAAATCTTTATCCAAAAAATAATTACAATGTTCAACAAACATATCAGGGTATTGGAATAATGCACCATGAGCAGAATCCGGATAAAGGAATAATAATGAGTCTTGTATTTCCTGAAATAGTTTATAGGAATTGATCGTGAGTAACATTTCATCATTGCTGCCATTGATGACCAAGGTTGGTGGCTTGATATCATTTACAATAATTGAAGGTTTCATTGTTCCCCAACTATGAATGGCATGAGCCTGTGCCTGTATTGTTTCATTACTTACGATTGAGTCCCTGCGATTACTGGGAGCATAAATTCTTTTCAAGCTTTCCATACCTTTCGATCTACTATGGCCAGTGGACGAGAAGAACGTAAAAAGAAACCTTTCTGCTCCTTCATGCATTTTCATTTTATTAAAAAAATCTAAAAAGGAGGGAACACTTCCCTGGGGTGCAGTACCTACCAATATCATTTTCCTTATCAATCCTGGAGCAGTGATCGCCATCTGTTGCGCAATAAAACCACCCAAAGAATATCCGAGGATATCCGCTTTAGTTATATTCAAAGCATTGATGAAACTAACTGCATCTTTGGCCATTTGAGCAACACTATCCGGAGTCTCTCCATTTGTGGATGCCACTCCTGTATTATTGAATAGGATTACTTTCCTTGATTTTGCTATTTCATTTGTTACGGCGGGATCCCAATCATCTATGTTGCCAATGAAGTGCTGAAAAAATATCAGGGGAACTTTTGAAGAAGCACCAAAACTTCGGTACGCAAACCTGACACCAGTAACCTCAACATACAGAGTTGGAGCAGTTTCTTGTGTAAAGGCACAATTTTTCATTCAATTTTTATTAGTAGCGTAATTCAACAGCACCAACCGTTAAGTAGCATGGTGTTCGTTAATCGAATTTGAATAATACGGTTCAATTGCAGGATCAAAAAAGTAAAATGGTGGCGTTCGTCTTAAAGTCTTTCGCCACCAATCGATTTTTTGAAAGTGATTTTAAAATTGAGAGACAACGCAACTTGTGTGTTGTCTCTTTATTTGCTATCTCAGTGATTTGAACGCCGCACGCACTTCTGCCGCGAACAATTCTGGCTGTTCCCACGCTGGAAAATGTCCGCCTTTGTCGAGCTTGTTGTAATAGATCAGGTTGGGATAAGCTTTCTCTGCCCAACTCCGCGGGGTTTGAAATACCTCATCAGGGAAAGCGCTCACTGCGACCGGGATTGTAACATGTTTCGGTGCAAAGAACGCGTTCTTGTTTTCCCAATAGATCCGCGCCGAGGAGACGGCTGTGTTTGTCAGCCAGTAAAGTGTTACATTGTCCAGGATGTCGTCCCGTGTGAGCCCCTCGGTCTGACCATCAAAGACGCGAGCGATAAGAGCGTAACTCTTCGCATCGTGGTCGATGAGCCAGGCGGCAAGACCAACAGGCGAATCTCCCATACCATAAATCGTCTGCGGACGATTCGACATTTCCACGGCATAACCAACTCCGTGTTGGTAGAAAAAGCCTAACTGTTCGATCGCATGGCGTTCGTCGGCCGAAAGATCTGATGGCAACTGGCCGCCGGTTTGGACCGCCTTATCAATGTCTGGCGGAACCGTGAATGGCCAGTTGAGATGGATGCCGAGTAACTCGGGGGGCGCCTGCGTACCCATTACATCCGTAATCATCCCACCCCAATCGCCTCCTTGAGCGACAAATCGCGTGTACCCAAGGCGCTTCATTAACTCAACCCAGGCCTTTGCTATCCGTGGAGGATCCCAGCCAGTTGTGGTTGGTTGTCCCGAAAATCCATAGCCTGGGATCGAGGGGATTACAACGTCAAATGCGTCTTCGGCTTTGCCCCCGTGTGCAGTTGGATTAGTTAGTGGATCGATGATTTTCAAGAGCTCGATAATCGAGCCGGGCCAGCCATGCGTAATGATCAGCGGCATTGCATTTTTCTCTTTCGAGCGAACATGAATAAAGTGAATATCTACGCCGTCGATATTTGTTATGAATTGCGGCAGGGCGTTTAGTTTCGCTTCGAACTTGCGCCAATCATAATCTGTAACCCAATAATGCGCCAGCTTCTGTATTGTTGCTAATTGCACTCCCTGCGTTGCATCCGCAACAGCTTCCTTCTTTGGCCATTTTGTCGCCAATATTCGTTGACGAAGATCCTTAAGGTCGGCATCTGAAGCGTGCACACTGAAGGGACGAATGGCATCGCCGGCCATAGTTTTGACCGAGGTCCCCAATTGCGCATCACTTACGGTGTCTTGCATTACCATAGCGCCTGCCATGAGGGTGGTTGCAAGAATGGTCTTACCTTTTTTCATATTTTCCATTTTTTAAAATTTTTCAGATTGTTTTTGTAAAAGTATTTTACACGGCGGGCCATCGTCAATGTCTACATACCCCATGTGGACGAAGTTGAGCTCGAACCGGTCCTTCGGAGAATTGAAGAATTCTATTCCAGCGGCAATTGTCTTTACTCACAACATTACTCTGCACAGTGGGGTCTGAGAAGGAATTTCCTGATGACAGTACCAGAGTTTAGTCAGATTAGGGAGCGAGAATGTGCGAATACGCAGATGTTAGAAAATTGCAAGACATCTATGACTACATGATACAAACGATGAATCATTTTGAAATTTCATTCAACAAACCCATGGAGTATTTGAAGCAGTGACCGCACAAAACCCTACATCTTTTTGAAACTTCTATTAACCGCACAAATATAATTTTAATTGTGCGGCGGGACGAGCACAGTCACGAGCATCCGGTTAATTATGGAACGAACCTGGGTCTACTTCATGATATTGTTACCGCTTTGTTACTCGAAAATTGACCTGGTAATCAATCTTATTATTTTTCAGGTCGTTCTGTCACCGTGCGATTCCTGTAATAGGAATATTGAAAATTTCAAATCGGACGTCGATGATTTACTTTGATTGCGCAAAGCAACAGGATGATGGCCCGACCTTTACCGGCTTTAACACAAAAACAGCAGAAAGAAAATAAGATAAAATTTTGAAGAAGACATAGAGTGTAAAATTTAGTGTGAACGTTATGTGATTGTAGATGATGGATTATATTTTTTATTTTAGAATGGAGAGAAGCTTTTTGGTAATAGGGTTAGCGTTCCGGTAATCAATGCCTCAATCTCCGGCAGTATCAGTATTTCCAATCGATCGTCTCTGCTTTTTAAACTTTTCAATGTTTGAAGAAAGCCTGCTTTGTAATTTTCGTCAGGAGACTTTTCAAGCATTTGCAGACCGATGTCCGCTGCCTGCATAATTCTCGCCGCATAGTTTGCAAATTCTGCCATATTCGGAGCGGCTTTTACCAACGAAGGAATTTGCATTGCTGCTTCTTTCCAGTCGCTAAGCTGTTTTATAATTACGGTTTTTTGCGAAATGTCTTTTGTAGTAACATAACCGTGTCCTGTCGTCCGCAAATAATATAGATTGGTTTCTTAAACTCTTTTAAATCATTCGTCAAATCTAGTTTATCGTTGCGAATAATGTCCGCCACCCTCACATTGACTATTCCAAATTTAATTCTTTGAAAAATTGAATCCGCTTTCTGACGGTCGTATAGGCTCCATTGAAGTCGTATTTTTCTGATTTCCTCGTTTGCCTTTTCGATTGCCTGGTTCTTTTTTGATTGAATCATTCCATTGTTTTATCAGTTCCTCATCAACTTTAGTAGTTCTTGAAAATCGGTTATCACGGAGAATAAAAGATTGCTTCCTTTCACGGGTCCTGGACCGATTAAAATAAGGGACTTGATTTTATCAGGGTTTTTTACAGCATAAGCTAATGCCAAAGTTGCCCCCACGAGTGCCCGATTATTTTTAATTTTCCACTTTCAGTTTCAACCTTAATAGTTCAAGGTCGGCGATTGAGTTGTCTATATTGATTGTTGTGCTGTCAAATGGTTGAGCTTTAGAAAGCCCAGTGCCACGTTGGTCAAATAATATGCAATTAAATTTGTCGCTAAGCCTAACGGCAATATCCAAAAGTTGGTCGGATGAGATCCCAGGTCCGCCTGATAAAAGGACTATTTTTTCTCCTTTTCCAAATGATTTATAATATAGACTACCAATTTTTGTCACAATAGAATCACTTGATAGTCCATATGACTTCCCAAGCGGTTCCTCGGCAAGAGTCATTGCCATTGGGACAATAACCTTTGGCATTGGCGACTTAATGCCTTTTATTGGCTTTTTAGATGGTGACTTCTTGTTTACAAACCGTAAAACAATAACGGTGATTGAATGTTGGCTGCCAAGATAAAAATTTCTGATTTGAATAAAGAGCCTTTTTAATACAACAATATGGCGGCATACTTGTTGAAACCTGCGTAGAGGGATCCTTATGGAGCCGGACGAAACCAAAAGGAGAGGACGGCGTATCACGTTACACCTGCTGAAGCAGCTAATCGCTGGCTAGTATACCAGGAAAACGGCAACTTTAAGAGAGAAATATAATCGAAGGAAGACGCCGTACGCCGTAAGTATTGCAAGATTCCAGGCGCAATTAGACGGATTTTCACGCGCTAAGGTACATGGTGCGGACGGCAGAATTGATCATGAGTCAATATACGGGGAAGATAATTCAAGATAGTTTGTGACCGCGGTAAACAATGAAGTAACTATTTAAAAAAATATATATGGCAACGACGAAACAACGGCGCAAAACAAACGGATCGGGAAAGAGAGAACTTATTGCACCGAAGGGTGAAAGAAGGTACATTAAGAGAAATGGCAAGGGCAGAACCAAAGAGAGCGACGATCAGTCCGGGTCTTCGAGCAGAGAATCGTGTCGCATATATTTTGATTTCGAGGAATTACCGTAAAATAGTTAGCAGGCTTCTCGGATTTTTTTCTGTCTGCTTTCACCGATCGTTACTTAAATTAACGGCTACAAACCACTCCTCCGTACCCTGTCCGTAACAATAAATCAAAGGGCCGGATAGAAATCCAGCCCGCAGATAATTCCCTATAAAATAAGTTGATTGAGTAGGAAAGAGAATTGTCATTTTATTAAACGACAATCATATAACAATATCCATGCAAAACCCATTCTAAACAGCATAGTCATCGGCTCAAACCATTACTGGGAAAGCTTTTCCCCATATACGATTTTTTACCTTGTCGCCTTTTAGTAATAGAGTGCTGAATACATTCAACCTCTAACTTTATATCTCGATATTCTATGCTATGTGTTTTTCTATCGGCGAGCAAGTCTAGTAAGCGAAGAGTTTTATGTACGAGTAGGTCATTAAGCTGCTCGATTGTCAGGTCTTTCAAATGATGCCGAATCCGTCTTACTCGTCCAAAAAAATATTCCACAATAATTATTTGTCATCCAAAAATCGCACTCGCACGGCGGGAATCTGTCTGAATTTTGTCATTATCCCCGTTCTATTATACTGGTGCCGTGTGCAAGGATAACAAAAAGCAGTTCTCTTGAGTCGATAGCGTCCAAATTAGCTATAGAGCTTGACAGGTTAAAGAAACTTGATCGTGATGTTATTGAAAAAGATGCTATCTCCATAAAAGAGCAGCTAATAAAAGAACTCCGAGAATGTTTAACCAGAAAAAATAGTGAAGTAGATTAAGCTAGATTAATCTTCATAACAATCCCCAACCGCTGGGATCACCGAACGTGGAGCAGGCATGCAGGCAACTGGCGACCCACCGACTGTGCCGCCGCCACCTCCGTCTAAAATTTAAATAAACCTTAATTACAGAACAAGTAAAGGGCTATGATTTTGTAGCCCTTTTTCTTTGCAGACTACTTTCAATTTAACTCAATCATCACAGCAACATCATCACTCTGAAGTATCCCGTGTTCTCGGTGCCTTTATCACGAATATTTACCAGCCTTAGATTTTGGCTTGTACTGGAATGCAAACCTTCATAAATTAGAACAACCTGGCGGTTTCTAATCTAGTTTCAGCGTTGTGTTTAGATACGATTTATAAATGCTATTGGAATAGTTTTAAACCCTTAGCCAGGTTTGCGACAAAGGTTTGAGAACGATCTACTTTATAGGAATTGATGTAAGCAAGGCAAAATTGCACTTTACCTTGTGCAGAGAAGGAGACTTTATAAAGCACTCCACGTTAGATAATTCGCCGAGTGCTATAAGACTGGGGTTTCAGGAAATAAAATCGGAATACAAGGCAGGAGGGCAGAACACAATTTTCTGCGTAGAGCATACGGGGCCCTACGGAGATGTGGTAGCAAGGACATTAGAAAGCCTAAAAGCGAGAGTGTGGCTCGAATCGGCTCTTCAAATCAAACGCTCTCTCGGATTGCGAGGGCAATTGCACAATGAACTCACTTCCCTCACCCTTCTTCGTCTCCACTGTTATGTCCCCTCCGTGTGCCTTTACAATATCATAAGCCAGCGATAATCCCAACCCAGTTCCTTGTCCTGTTGGCTTAGTGGTAAAGAACGGCTGAAAGATTTTATCCAATATTTTTTGAGGGATACCATTACCATTATCCTTAACCCTGGTCTCAACTCTTTCATTCCGTTTCGCTGTAGCAACTGTAACTGTAGGCTCGTAGCCATTCAAATTTTGTTTCTGTTTTTCATTCACAGCATAAAATGCATTGTTAATTAGATTCAGCAATACCCTTCCTATATCCTGTGGAACAACATTTGTTGTTTCAATTGAAGGATCAAAATCAGTTTCAAATTTTGCATTGAATGTTTTATCCTTTGCACGAAGACCGTGATACGCTAACCTTAAATACTCATCACACAGCGCATTAATGTCAGTAAGTTCTTTTTGTCCACTACTGGTTCTCGAATGTTGCAACATCCCCTTCACAATAGCCTCTGCCCGCTTACCGTGATATGAGATCTTTTCATTGTTCTGTTTTATATCATTTGCAATCGTTTTGATTTGATTAATGTCTTCTTCTTTATCCATTTCATCTATCAACTCATTATTCACCTCAGAAAAATTATTCACGAAATTCAACGGGTTCTGTATTTCATGCGCAATGCCGGCGGTAAGTTCTCCGAGCGAGGCCATTTTTTCGCTTTGTATAAGATGGGCTTGAGTGGATTTCAATTCAGCATAGGCCTTCTCTATGTTTTGTTTTGCCTTTTGTTTCAGCCGGCTGCTCCTATATAACAATGAGGCAATAATTAAGAACGTAAAAGTAATGCCTATCAAGGCATAGATCTGAAATTGGTTTTTGAATTCCGCTTTAGCATCCTCAATTTCACGTTGACGCTCCTGCTCACCCAAATCAGCAAAAGTTTCTTGTGTGGCAGATTCAGCCATATTGTGTAAGCTATCTTTATAACTGATAGCATTCTTACTGTATAGAAGTGCTTGGTGAAGATCTTTGTACTCATAGATTGCAGACAAAAAAAGATTGGCATCAATAATATCATTATACAGGCCGCTTTTCCGGGCAAACGCCAATGATCTATTGCCATAAAAAATAGCAGAATCCTGATTTCCAATTCTCTGATATAATTGAGCAATGTTAAGATAGCAGCCGCAAACTTCATCACTATTTAATGGATTCGTTAACGTTCGCCTGAAATATGAAAGTGCAAGATCTGTGTTGCCTAATTTATCCTGAACTCTTCCTAATTGCCGCAATATATATTTTGGCACCCAGTTATCTTTTACCTGAATAGCATTTTTGTATGCCGTTTCACAATGGTATAAAGCTGAATCAGGCTCGTGCATCTCCAAATACATCTTGCCCATGTTGGTTTGTGCAAACGGAGCGAAAATTGCATCGTTAATGGAATCAAAAACGTTCTTTCCTTCGCGGAAGAGACTCAGCGCCTTTGTATAATCTTTGGATTGTTCATAAATGCCTCCTCTGTTAAGAAGAAGGAATGCCTTTTCGTACCCTGTGTTAGCGATTTTTTCTGCCTGGAAAATTAATTGTAATTGTTTAGTATCATTGCCAAGACTACCTTGGGTAAGTATTAAAAGTTCTAATACTTCAAATTCACCTTTCGCAAACTTTATTTTTCTTGCCAGTTCCAGCGCCTTGTAGCCATAAATGAGCGACGAATCCGGCTTCGTTTCTGTATAGTAGTACCCGAAATCAATCATTGCGCGTACACGGCTTGTGTCGTCCTTGGCAACTGACAGGTTGTGTCTATAATTGGTTAATAGGGTATCTTGTGCAATAGCATTATCTGCAATCGCTAATAAAATAATTATCGTAATACTTTTTTTCATTGGCTAACTGGTATTAAAATTATAAACTGACTTCCCACTCCTGGATTTGTCTCCACTTTTATTTCACCGCCATGTGCCCTTACAATATCATAAGCCAAACTCAATCCCAATCCTGTCCCTTGTCCCGTTGGTTTTGTTGTAAAGAACGGTTGAAAGATCTTTTCCAATATTTTTTGAGGGATGCCATTACCATTATCCTTCACACTTATTTCAATACAGTCTTGCAAGCTTCGCGTTCCTACAATAACAGTCGCTTCATAGCCGGGAACGGCTTGTTTGGCTCTTTCATTCACTGCATAGAACGCATTGTTAATCAAATTGAGCAACACTCTGCCAATTTCCTCGGGAACAATACTAATTTTTCCAACTGCAGGATCAAAACGAGTTTCAAATTTTGCATTGAAATATTTATCCTTTGCGCGGAAACCTTGGTATGCTAATCTCAAGTATTCATCGGCGAGCTTATTAATATCCGTAGGTTCCTTTTGTCCTGTGCTTGTTCTTGAATGTTGCAGCATCCCCTTTACAATCGCATCGGCACGTTTGCCGTGATGATTTATTTTTTCTTCGTTTTCTCTTATATCATTTGAAATGATAATTGCCTCTTCCACTCTTCCTGCCTTTAACCCTTGCTGCAGTTCATCAACAAGCTCTCTGTTCACGTCCGAAAAATTATTTACGAAGTTTAATGGGTTTTGCATTTCGTGTGCGATGCCAGCGGTTAATTCACCCAACGAAGCCATTTTTTCTGACTGAATCAGCTGTGTCTGTGTTGCTTTCAGATCCTGCAAGATCGCTTCAGTCTTCGCTCTTTGCCGGTCAGTTTCCTGCTTTTGTCTTTGCAACAACGTATAGGCTTTTTGGCGGTGTCGGTTATTGCGCCATAGCAACCATGCAATAATCACGAAAATTCCTGCAATGGCTAAAAGGCCGTAAATCTTCAAACGATTCTGATAGTTTGCCTGTGCGGCTTGCAGTTCCTGTTCCTTTTGCCTCTCTGCAAAGACCAGGAAGTTTACGCGGCTAACTTTTTGCTGGTTATAAAGACTGTCTTTGATGGCCGCATTGATTTTGTAGTAGCGTATTGCTTCCGAAGGATTTGTTTTTTCGTACACCCACGACAACAACTCACTGGCCTGCAAAGCTCCCTTCTTGTAGCGGATCTGTTGTGCGGAATCAAACGCCATTTTCGCGTAGTAACGACAGGAGTCGGGTTCATGTAATTTGCGGTAAATAGAAGCAATGCCGTTGTTGATGTCGATCAAATCATTTTGTCCTGAAAGTTTAAAAGTTGACCGGTAACAGAAAAGAGCAGAATCCAACAGCTCCCTTCTAAGGTACACGTTGCCCAACACCAAGGCCGGGTACGACCAGTTATTCCAGGGCTTGCCTACTTTACGTTCTGTCATATAGCCCCTTCTCGCAAAGAACAAAGCGGAGTCAAGCCTGTTTCCGTCCAGGTAAGCGGTTGCAATGTAAAGATCGCAAAGAGCTAACATTGCTTCCATTGATACATTTGGAAACATCAACCGGACGTCGTCCGGGCTTTCTTCATCCATTTTTCTGGAATCAAAGTAGTATTGCAAGGCCTGTTGATAATCGCCCAATTCCTCGTAAAGATTACCTATGGAGGTCTTCATGCTGCTCACGCCGGCAGGCCTTTTCATTTGCTGGAATAAGCTCGTAGCCCGCAAGTCATATTGCATAGATTGCGCATAATCGCCCAATACCCAATTAACCTCTCCTACTCTTATGCAAGCCCAGGCTTCGCCAGACGTATAGCTCAGCCTCTGTGCAAGTTGTATGGCTTTACTGGCATAAAACAAACCTGAGTCCGGTTTGTTGTATTCATAAGCCTCAGCTATTAGCAACAAACGTTCAACCCGTGTGGAGTCTTCCTTTGTCACTGTAGTGAGTAATCTCTGTAAGCTATCAATATTGGGGAGTTGTGCAAGGCCAGAAGTCGCACAAGACGATAAAAGAAGTATGATGAACGATTGCTTCACGAAATGCGGTTTAATTCAAGGGCAAATCGAACAGTGAACGTTGTTGGTTATCCTTCTTTTTGTCTCCACTTTTATTTCAAAGCCATGTGCTGCAATGTAATATCGCTAAGACCGGAGCTAACTGATAGGAAGGACGGTAATTTGAAGTTACGGCTTTAATTAGCAGGAGTAAAAGAAACCGATAAGTGAAGGATCAAGCATTCGCTGTCAGATCGAACCGTAATTATTTCGATTACGGCAATAAACCCTTAAATGAAGCATGTCGGATACCGCAAAGCTTAAGGATAGTACATATTCACCGGGCGATAGAACTAAACAATGGCTCAAGATAAAAACCGGCAAGGTAGTGCCTGCAGTTATTGCCGGTTATCTAATTGATAAAGACAAATCAGCTTTGAGCGCTTTGATTATTGCAAAGAAGAACGAAAGGAAGTATGAATACTTGGGTCTTGTTAGTGCCGGTGTTGGTCCCAGAACTGTGAAAAAGATTCTCACATACGGAAAACGAACCACAAAAAGCGTCTTTGCCGTGCCGCCTAAGGTTAATCGCAAAGGAGTTTTTCGCACGCCAAGTCTGGATCAAACCTCAATTCAACTGCGAGGTAAAAATCCTGGAATTAGACTTTTCGGGAGAGGCAAAGGCATTGAATTGTTTCAGCTTGCCCAGGCGCACCAAATTGAGGGCATTACTTCTCAAAGTCTTATAGAGTGATAGCTGTCGATTTGCCTGGCCATGGACGCTCAGATTATATGGATACTACTGACTCTTATTCACATAAGAGGGCTGCCGAATATATATTAGCACTTTTAGATGCATTACACATAGATTCATTGTACGTGATAGGCGCAAGTTCGGGAGCGGCAATTTTACATTGCTACGTTAAAGACTGACCTTGCAAAAAAATTATTTTGATTTCGGGGCAGCCCTACATTTCATCAACGACAAGAAACTATATTACGGCTAAGGGACCGGGAACAGAAGACCCAAAAAGACTGGAATACATGATAGGTACTCATGGAAAGGTAAAAGGAACTTACTTCTACGTCAATACTGGAATTTCAGAAAACTGTATGGAGACCCGGCGTTTACACAAGATGTATTAGCAACAATTAAAGCAAAAACGCTAATCATTCATGGGGACAATGATCGTGTCGTTCCTGTTTCCAGCGCCTGGGAGATGTATCAATATATTCCAAAAGCAACTTTGTGGATTGTTCCAAATGGCGGTCATGGATTTGTTTTTAATCCGGCGAATAAAACTGATTTCATTCGCCGGGTTTTGGAATTTTTTCAGGGAGATTGGAAAAGCAAATGAGTACGCGGCAGCAAAGCATTTACTGAAATAGCTCGACTTTCGATTCATTAAATCCTCTTCAATCAGGTCGATTAAGATTTGAAGATCATACCCGGTAAGTTCTGATTTCGGACTTAAGTCATGCCGCCAGCTGTAAGAAATCAGATAATGCTTCACGATAAGCAGAGGAAATAGGTAATTTTTCATTACTAAGTGGTTGCCCGAAATCAAAAATGCCAAAGGACTTAGAGCCAATGTCACCGACATTGATCCCCGAAGCCTTTAATCACGCCGATTGGCAATTTGAGATTAGATGGGATGGGTTCAGAATGCTTGCTTACTGGGAGGATAAGATCGTAAATCTGAGATCAAAAAACAATCATTCCTTTAATAGAAAATTTCCGGCAATCAAGACTGAACTTGAAGATTTCAATCTCAATGCAATTCTGGATGGAGAATTGGTAGTATTAAATGAAAAAGGTTTGCCCGATTTCAATAAAATAATGTCG
>Ga0163163_10002170_pt1 | contig 16563 bp, 13 predicted proteins | sample S65metaG_FD_119766 | JGI IMG/M metagenome (GOLD analysis project Ga0163163, IMG submission 119766) | Switchgrass rhizosphere microbial communities from Kellogg Biological Station, Michigan, USA - S6-5 metaG | ecosystem: Host-associated > Plants > Roots > Rhizosphere > Soil | place: USA... | reverse complement strand
GTTGCGCGCGACCCTCGCTCTTCCAGCCGGCCATCAAGCTCGTCATTTCGCTTTGCGCTTGCGGGATAGTCACACCCGGTTTCAATTTGCCGATCACCGACAGGAAGTGAGAGCCACGACCGCCCGGGTTCGCGGGATCGAATTGAAAGGGCAGAAGGACGTCGACCTGATCGTTACTTCCCGGAGGAAATGCAAAATCGGTAGGCATCACCCCGATAACGGTAGTTGATTGGGAGTTGACCAGGATCTGTTTTCCGATGATGTCGTTCGCGCCACCAAAGCCTCTTTGCCAGAGGCCATGCGAAATGATCGCGACATTTGGTCCACCATTTCGATCTTCTTCTTCACTGAAGTTCCGACCGCGTTCAGGCTGCACTCCCAGCACGTCGATCAAGCTGCGGGTAATTGCGGCTGACGTTACCCGGAGTGGCTCACTTTCAGTGCCGACGTTCTGCCCACCCGGCGCCCAGGCACCGATCGCTTCCCAGGATTTTGCTTCGCGCTGAATGTCGAGTAGTTCCGGTGGTGACAGCCAGAACTTCTGGAGCTGCATCGTTGGGAATTCGCTATAGACACGTACAAGTTGTCTGGGCTGCTGGTAAGGCAACTCTCGTAACAAGACCGAATTGACAACGCTGAAGATCGCCGAATTCGCACCTATGCCGAGTCCCAGTGTCAGAATCGCCACGACGGTAAACGCCGGATTCTTCTTCAGCATGCGGAGCGCATATTTCAAATCCTGTAGAAATGTTTGCATCGGTCGCGGTCCTCCGGAGAGTCTTTACGTACTTGGTCTTGGCTTGGTTCAACAAAGAAAAGTAGCTTTACTGGTTAACACCGCCGCGCCAGAAATGTTGGCACCTTTCGCGAAACAAAAGTTTCTCGCTGCCTGATGCTCCCGGCAGAACCCATCGTCGTTTGCGAGTCACTGCCGTTCTTAGTTCACCTAATTCTCTATTTCTTTCAAGTAGACCCGTTCATTTCTTCAACTGAAACAAGCTCTAAATGTTTTAGTTAGAACGACGACGTGACGAGATTGAGTTGCATACGTTATGCTTTGCCGTCCGTCAATTGTGATGTTTTTTATTGCGGGTTGTCGGATTGCTTTTCGGATGACACAAAATCCGACATTCGCAATCCGAAATGCTTTGTGGGAGAGGTGCAGGAGTGGTTGAACTGGCAGCACTGGAAATGCTGTGAACGGGAAACCGTTCCGTGGGTTCGAATCCCACCCTCTCCGCCAGAAGAAATTTGGGATTTCGAATTGCGTATCGCGGACTTATATAGGCGTTAGAAAACAGACAATCTGAAATTTCGCAATTCGCAATCCGAAATGCTTTATCGTTAGTTCCCCATAACCCCCAAGATTCAACTTTCATCTCTTCGGGGGAAATTAATGGACGACGATAAATTGGCCGTTGAGGAAACGCGACGCTCTACTCAGCACGAGGCTGTAAAGTCTCAGGTTGAAGACAATGTGCAGGCAGAGATCAGCGAAAGAGCTGCACAAAGAACAACGCCAACGGAGTCGCAGAGAATTGAACGGGTTGCAGGCGACTTTCGTTCAAAAGCAGTTGATGAGGTCATTGACACTGAGCGTGAAGTTCAACGCTCTCGAGGCTTGGCGCGAGTTTCACAAATCGTCGATTACATTTTTTATGTGATCTACGCGCTGCTGGGAATGAGATTTCTCCTGGCATTACTCGCTGCAAGAAGCAGTGCCGGGTTCGTACGATTCATCGTCGCCGTTAGTAACCCGTTCTACGCACCGTTTCAGGGGATCGTCGCAAGCCCGCGAACAGATCAGGGCCATACGTTACTATTGCCCGTTCTCATAGCGCTGGTGTCGTACGTTATTCTGCACTTGCTGATTAATGGATTGTTGCGGATGCTTGCACACCGCAAAACTCAGATTTGAGAACGATGGAAGCTTACAAATTTCTGATTGCTGATTGACTACGAGACGCAACGTCAAATCAGAATGCGCAATCAGAAATTAGCGGATTCATTGTCGCGATTTTGAAAATTTACGTTTATCAGATCCCGGGCTCCGCACAACGCTAGCCTTGTGAACTCCGCCAGGCCGGGAACGGAGCAACGGTAGCAACGGCAGCGTGTGTTGCGGGAAAGTCCGGGGTCTGGCCAGAAAGACAGATCTCAGATCTCAGATTGCAGATCTCAAAGAGCACTGAGCAATCTGAGATCTGAGATCTGAAATCAAAATCGCTCTCCCCTCTCTGATAAAGGTCAGTTACAAAACCCTTGCAGCAAATAGCTAGCTCCATTAACCGAAAGCAAAATCAAACCAGACGGCATGTCCTATCAAGTCATCGCGCGTAAGTGGCGCCCACAAACCTTCGACGAAGTAACTGGCCAGGAAGCAATCACACGCACACTGCGCAACGCGATCGAGCATCAGCGGCTTCATCACGCTTACCTTTTCTCAGGCGCACGCGGAGTGGGCAAAACGACTACAGCGCGGCTACTGGCGAAAGCACTTAACTGTCACAAAGCAACAGGACCCACACCAACTCCGTGTCGAACCGACGATCCAACTCAGTGTGCGTCGTGTCGTGAAATCAGCGAGAGCCGATCAATCGATGTGCAGGAGATCGATGCTGCGTCAAATACCGGTGTCGATAACGTGCGGGATGCCATCATCGGCAGCGTGGGCATTGCTCCGGCGCGAGACCGGTACAAAACATTCATCATCGACGAAGTACATATGCTTTCCACTCCGGCTTTTAATGCCCTCTTGAAAACGCTCGAAGAACCACCGCCGCGAGTCGTGTTCATTATGGCGACGACTGAACGGCACAAAGTTCCGGAGACGATCCTTTCAAGATGTCAGCAATTCGAGTTTCGCACGATTGCTACCGTCAAAATTCTTGAGCGTTTGAAGCTAATTGCAAAGGCCGAAAAGATCACGATACCCGATGACGCGTTGCGTGAGATTGCGAGAGCAGGCCAGGGATCGATGCGCGATGCTCAGTCGGCGCTCGACCAGGTGATCAGTTTTGCCGGCGACAAAATCAAGAAAGAAGACGTCGAAATGGCGTTGGGAGTTGCCGGTGCAGACATCCTCTCACGCATTATCGATGCAATCGCCAACAACAAACCAGCCGATGCAATCACGGTTGTTGACGACATCGTCATGCGTGGACACGATCTCAGAAATTTCTGCCGCGACTTGTTAGCGCACTTCCGTGACTTGTTGCTCACAAAAGTCTCTGCGAATGAAGAGTTACTGGAGTCGGCAGTTTGCACACCTGAAGAACTGAAACGACAGGCGGCACTGTTTTCAGAGTCAGACTTCGTTCGTTTCTTTCATTCGCTTGCGGAGACGGAGACAAAACTTCGAACTGCGACACAACCGCGTTATCAAGTAGAAATCGGAATCGTGAAGTTGATGGAACTCCGTGGGGTGGAATCGATTGGCGAGATTCTGGGCCGTTTGGCCGCGTTAGAGTCAGGACAAGGGTTGCCAGCAACAAACAAAACACCATCGAGTTCGGGAAGTTCGTCGAGCGGAGGCGGAACGAGCAGACCCAGATCGAGTTCGGCAGGTTCGTCTTTCACTGCTACAGCGACGGCTACAGCTTTGGAAAGCGCACCCGCCGCTGCGCCTCGTGATACACAAACACGTCCCACGCTGCAGGAAGCAGAACCTCAAACTCAACTCGCTGATGCGACTCCAATCGAAAGAATAAAAGCTGTAATCGAGCGACAAAAAAAGATGCTGCTGGTTACCGTCCTCGACTCCGCACAGTCGCTTCTGCTTGATGAGGGAGAGCTTTACGTAGAGTTCTCTCCGGCGTCTCGTCATTTCCGCGATACTTTGGCAAGACCAGAGAACATTAAGATCCTCCGAGAAGCCTGCCAGGAGATCACCGGCCAGGAAACCGGAGTGCGTATTGCAGTCAAAGATCCGGCAGCACAAAACCAACCACTCACACGCGAAGATGAGGAACGCCAGGCAAAACAAGATCTACGCGCCTCCGCTGAAAGCAACCCAATCGTTCAAGAGATGGTAAAGAAATTTCGTGGTGAGATTGTCGATGTGCGACGGATCGAAAAGTGACGCCTCATCAGGACCGCGGTGTCGCGCGGGTCAAACCCTTCTGCAGTCTTCAACTCAAACAGTGAACTAATTTCATCGGTTGTCGTATTTTGTTTGAGTCAGCGGAGGTACGAACGAAATGCGTGATCCAGTTTTAGCAGGTGTCTTGAGTTTGATAATTCCGGGCGTTGGTCAGCTTTACAACGGAAGAATTCTGGCCGGCATTCTTTGGCTCATCTTTACTCCCGGCTTTTGGATTGGCACCGGCGGAACACTCGGGTGGATTTGTCACCTGGTTGCAGCCTACTGCGCATATTCATACGCGAAGGAACACCCGATCAGGTAACAGAAACAGACCAAAAAAGCGCTAGCCAGTTGTTCGAAGATAAAAGGCAGGGAGATTCAGTCCCTGCCTTTTCCCATTCTTCGAGATTAATTAAATTCGGTTTGTGGGGAATTTAATCACAATAATCGCGGCAAAAGACTAATTTGGTTTCTTGGGAGGCAGCGCGCGAGGAATATCGCCATCATCAAAACCTTCGCCAGAAGCATCCGGGATTTTAGTGGCACCTTTCAGAATCGGAGGGAGTCTTGAGACCGGCAAACTCACTGTCGCAATGGGATCTACTCGTCTCAGAATTGCTCCGCCGCGACCAGCAACCCAGATGTTATTTCCGCCTCGATAGGCGATCGAAAGCAACGAAGCGCTCGTGATGCTCTCTTGTAACTCCCAACTCTGGCCTCCATCTTTGCTGTAGATAATCTTGCCCTGATCGCCGACTGCCAACACATCGTTACGATTTGCAGCGGCGATCCCAAACAGGTTCGCATTGACGCCGCTCTCCAAATCCCTCCAGGTAACTCCACCATCATCAGTACGCAGGATCATTCCACGCGCACCCACAATGTAGCCGCGCAACGTGTCGACAAACTCAAGCGCATACAACCACTCCTTAAGGTTCCGGTCGACGCGCTTCCAATTCTTTCCTCCGTCTTCCGTCCTCAGGATCGTGCCGTTTGAACCGACAGCAACGCCGTGAAGTTCATCAATAAACTTCACGTCCTCCAACCAACTCATGGTGTTTGTCGATTGGAAATGCCATGTCGCCCCTTCGTCCTCAGTAAACCAAACGGCACCGCGCGCTCCGACGACCCAACCCTTTGCCTCACTCACGAAGGAAACGCCAAAGAGACTTTCTGTCGCGGGAGTGGTTACGGCATTCCACGTAACTCCGCTGGTGACTGAATGAAGAATCGTTCCTTTATCGCCGACGACCCACCCGCTCTTCTCATTCACGAACGTGATCGCATTCAGGTTTTCAGTCGAATTTGAAGGCCGAACTGTCCACGTCTTTCCGCCAGTGTTTGTAAAAAGGATCCGACCGTGCTCGCCGACGGCCCAACCGTGCGAGTTGTCGATAAAAAAGATGTTCGCGAGGTCATCACGTCCACCATGCGTCAGTCTTCTCCAGGAGAGACCACCATCGTCGGTTCGCAACACCAAACCATCGGCGCCGGCAGCCCATCCTAAAGACTCGTCAGCGAAGAAGAGTGTGCCAAGACGAGGACTGGTTCTAACGTTAACCGGTAGCCAGATGTGTCCGCCGTCTCCGGTAGTTAAGATGACGCCACTCTCTCCTGACGCCCATCCATGAAGGTCATCTGTAAACGCAACTGAGTAAAGATCAGTAGTAACCAGTGAAGAGATTGTTTGCCAGGTTTCCCCGGCGTCGTCTGTTTGGAGAATTGTTCCGCGATACCCGACTACCATTGCGTGCTTCGTAGATGTGAAGGTGACTCCGGTTAGCACGACAGAGGCATAGTCCTTCTTCTCTTTCCAATCGGAGCCGCCGTTGTTGGTAACTAGAATTGTTCCGCGCGACCCAACAGCAATACCAGTCTTCGCATTTGTAAAAGCGACGCAGAAGAGATGAGCTGTTGTGTTGCTGGTCTGCGGCTTCCAGGTGACGCCACCGTCCGTCGTGAAAATGATTGCTCCAAATGTTCCGACGGCCCATCCGAGCAAAGGATTATCGGGCGCGAAAGAGACTGAGAATAAGTGATCGCGCGTTCCCGTTTTTCTCGCAACCCATTTCGCGCCACCGTTTTTGGTTGTCAGGATCGTACCGCGCGCGCCCGACACGACGAGATGGTCCCGATCTTTGAGGTAGATGCTGTAGAGCGTGGTATTGGCCCTTGACTCCTCCTCATCCCATTCAAATCCTCCATCACTAGTCGACAGAATCACACCATCGCCACCAACAGCCCAGCCATGTCTCTTATCGCTCGCGAATTTGATTGAGTTGATCGAATTGCCTTGGGGCAGGGGGTTTTGCCATTGCCAGCCTTTGAAAGGCTCTTGGGCCCGTGAAGTTGTCACGAGGAACAGCAGTAGCGCACAGCAGACTGACGTTGTCAGAATGGAAGCGGTTGAGGCGTGCTTTGTTCTAAACAGTCCGAGAGGCACTATTCCGATCCAAAAAGTTTCGATTTGGGGAGGCAAAATTATATGCGCCAAACCACGCGAAAGCGAACCTGCAGGAGTGTCCGATAACCTTTAGCTTGTCGGTATGGATGATGAGTTAATCTGGAGGACACTCATGAAACGTTGCAGTTTTGTTGTCTCAAGGCGACAAGCTAAAGCATATCGGATATCAAACCACGTCGGACGTTCCAATCCGATCGACGGCGTCACGAAGCGCGTCCTCAGTCACTCTTTGTTCAGCGGCTATTCGACGGGCCGTTGCGTCGGCCGTTTCCTGTAACTGATGACCGACGTGCCCGCGAGTCCACTGCCAGTTGACCGTATGATTATTTGCAGCGCGATCAAGGCGTCGCCACCAGTCGAGATTCGTCTTGCGTCGAAAGCGACCACTCATCGTCTCCACGACGTAACGCGAATCTGTAAAGAGATCGACCTGGCAAGGTTCACGCAACGATTCCAATCCGATTGCAGCGGCCGCAATTTCGGCCTGTTGGTTGGTCGCGGCGCCAAGGTATTCGCCGACGGCACGCCACACTCCTTTGTAACCCAGCAGAGCAACTCCAGCGGCGCGGCTTCCAACTTGCCCGTTACCCAAACTGGATCCGTCGCAGTAAATCTGAATCTTTTTGAGTGGGGTTTTATTTTCGATTACTTCTGACACTTGATTTATTCTTTGTATTTCCTAGCCTAACACGAACTCAGTTAGAATCGGCATCCATCCAATCATGGGTCAAAACGCTTTCAGAAAAATACCAAGACTCGTTTTCGTCGCCAGCCGAAAGTGTATAACTCAGCCTCGCGAGGCATTGCTACTCTGTCGAATGGCGTGGTGGGTTGGTTTTCTCTCAGCGTCAGCGCGATGGCTTTCGTTACCACGCGCTCTTGAGTTAGTTTCCGGGGGTGAATTGCGCCAACTCACAACCAATGACACTGAGTTACCAAAACAGCTTGCTCGCTCAATCGACTCAGTGCTATCGGCAAACGTTCTTTTCTTCAGACCAATATGTTGGAAGCGTGCGGCAGTCTTGCGGCGATACCTCTCTCAAAACGGCATTGCCACCCGCATTCTCTTCGGCGTTAAGAGTGAATCGAAAGGTACAATCACCGGCCATGCCTGGCTCGAAGCGAACGGTCAACCAATCCTGGAAAACACTCCGCCTGAATATGTAGTCACATACAGATTTCCTTCAGACGAAGACTACCACCCCAGGCTAGCGACATTCTCTTCCAAATGAAAAGAGGCGCGGTCGGCCGCGCCTCGAAAAGGGTCAACGTCAAGACTCTCGATTATGGCAGTGCCTCGACGTTGACGAAGAACTTAAACGTTCCAGTTTGCTGGATGCCTAGTAGGAACCGCAGATCGATAGTTGCCCCATTGGCCAACGGGGTAGCCAGCGTTATTGTGCCGGCGCTCATTGAGGAATTAAAGCCACCGCCGTTCGGTTGTGATGGTGGTTGTTCGAGTGTGGTGCCCTGCACGGTCACATTGCTGGTGCCAGAACCGCACGGGGGACGGTCAACCGTAACTACCACGGATGTAGAAGTACGAGGCCTCAAATCCGCAAAACCAGAAGGCGCGGGAAACGTTGTCAAATCGACGACCCTGAAACGCAGGCGAGTGACATTTCCGCCTGTGTTATTGGTAATCGTTCGTCGGATATCAAGGGTGCCAAAAGTCGAGTTATTTGCCGGATCTGACGTGAAGTCTCGAACTCGGTTGGGCGGAGCAGGGCCGGCGAGGCAAGTGTCAAGCAGGGTTACCGCAAACGAAGCATTTCGCTCAATCGGGGATGAAAGATTTTCAGGGCCCGGTGCTCCAAGCCGTTGGCCAGCGCCTGCGGACGTGCCGTTGGTATCAACAAAGATGAAATCGGCCGCATTGTTGTTGGTGTCCTTAAGATTTCCTCCTGTTGGACAAGCGCCAAGGGTCGTAATGCTACCTCCCTTGCCACAATTGTCTCGATAAAACGAGTAATCAATTGAGAATGGAGTCAAAGCTGGATAGCCGGTTCCTTCTTTGTAGAGTGTATTTGCTTCAGTTGTTGAGCCAACTGCATCGAACCGGTTTGCTAGAGAATAGCTTCCGCCACCAGTGTTGTTATTGAAAAGCGCGATGCCTGCATTGTCCGGTATATCTGTTGTGTAAGTCGCATCGCCAGTGGCTGTCGTGCCATTTCCAGCGGGATATGAAGCCAAGCTATACCCGACACTATTGACACAAAGATAATGTCCCCTGTTTGGAATAACAGTTCCATTGGGTATGCTGCATCTCGTAACACCGTCCGAAGCTGCAACGCCGTAACCACTGCCACTCACGGCTGCGACCGTGTGATCAGCACCACTAGCGTTGAAGATCTCAATAAACTCATCATTCAAACCATTCGGTCCACGAACACGGAACTCAGAGATAACCAATGAGCTCGCAGGAACGGGTCCTAAAGGTGATATTCCTTTAGGTGAAACATGGACACTGGGACTCTCTTCAGCACCGGAAACATTTCTTGCGGCGGGAGGTGGTGTTGTCGGCAGCACCTCAACTGAATTGATTGTGATCGGTGACGCAGAAGTTGCCGGAGCCTGTGGCGAGGGACTAAAAACCACATAAGGCACACTTGTTACGGCCTTCTTCTTCTTTCGCTTCTTTGAAGATTTCGATGTTAATTGAGTCTTCGCTTTGTCTGAATTGTCAGCAGCAGGTTCCTGAAAACTCCCGTTACTTCCAAATACGGCTATCTGAGAAATAAGAACCAAGACAGCAATGGCCCAAAAGAACCGAGCTGATAGTGACATGTATTTTCTCCTTCATGGTTGGCCACGGGAAAAGCGAATGTGGGATCTGAACCTATCACGCTCAAATTGCTAGCGTCAACGAGATTCTTTGGTGGACGATACGAGGTAACTCGTAACGCCTTTAGAAATGTTGGAATTCGAACCAGGAAGAAATGTCCTGAAAGCTTGGGGCTGCCGTGCCCGCCAATTCGGAAGAACCTGGATCAAGTGCGTCGCACTAGATTAGATGACTCGAGGTTGAGCAAAAGTTTTTCCACACTCGCGTGGGCCCGCTCTTCTGACACTTCATACACGGTTTGCATCTCTGAGACGATGTCTTCAACGGAATCTCCCTTTTCCAGCGCACGCCAGATCAATGAACCAGTTTCATTCAGCTGGTAATATTGTTTTGTATTCAGGTCGACAAGGATCCCGCCTGTGCCTTGAAAATCTGTATAGACGATATCTTTCACCGGCACCAGTGTTGAAGAAAGCATAAAATCAATTCCCTTCCAGGATAGTTATGGTCGATTATCGAGTTGTTCGTAGAAAGGTAGAGCCCACTTCGCTGCCAGATCGATAACGGATGCTGACGCGGAAGTTCGTTTAGATTGTCCATCGGATTGAAAAGTCCAACCGCGCGTTAGGTCTTTGGAGTATAGACGAGATACTTCTCTAATCGCGTCAATCTCTGTAGTCGCCGGTTGAATGCCAAAGAATCGTACTACTTCGACCAACCCATCCGACGAAGTTAACTCTTCATAGTTAACAAGTTTCGTTTGGCCATCGACGCTTGCCAAAGCTTCCGTTAGAAATCTTCCCACCGCCCGTGCACAAAACTCTTCAGGGGTCAGATTCTCGACTTCACCGACTTCAACCCCGACGATTGCCGCAGCTGTTTTAGGATTTGACTCCGGCTTCATCCATTCAGGAGTCGATCGCAGGTTTGACACGATAACTTCAACGGGATTGCGATAAAGGAACACGAAAGGAACGTTAGGCCACACTCGACGGATCCGGTGCATCTGCAATGTAGAGCTACATGCAAACTTGACGAAATATCTCTTCTCCATTCCCGTTGGACGCTGACCCAGTGCTGTCACAGCCGCCTTTAGGAAAAGCATATAGATCAACTCTTTTGTTGAGTTGGGCTCGGCGTCAGTAAAGAACCGACTGGCAATCTTGTCCGGCACTGGCGCTTCTGCAATGACAATGGATCCATGCAACGCTCTGCACGCATTCGCAAGCAGCGTCGACCCGCAACGGGACGTATGAAAGATAAAACCAGCGGGCTCTACACTGTCGCAAATCTTCTCCATCTGTAACAGGAAGTCGAGGTCTGTAACGACTGACTGCGCTGTGCCGTTTGCTTTAATCCGTTCGATGGTTTCATGGAAGAATGGTTCATTGAAACTAACGTCGCGCATATCCATCCATTCGACAGCAGGCCGACCACCATCGATAACCGCATCAACCGGGAGCCACCATTTAAGCTGTTCAGGTTCAAGGCTCGGCTCAATGATGGTTGAGTTTTTAAGACCTGACTGATTCATGAAGCATTCAACGGACGGCGAGTAGCAGACTCAAAATCAAAGTAGTCGTGGAAAGTCTTCGATGGGAATTAGAGACTCTGTAACACCGGAAGTGCCCGCGACTCTTTTTCAGCAAAACTGTCGCGCCATGGAAGTTTGCCAAACGTGTCCAGACAAAAGAGGCATGGCGAACTAATGTAAGGGTCTACGGCATCCTTCTTATCAATAGCTTCGAGTCGATCGCGTCGGACTTGCAATTGATTCGCACCAAGCTCGGACAGTCGTGACAACGCCGATCCAAAATCTTCGGTCGAGAGATCGGAGATAACATCCAACTCGCCCACTGCGCCACGAAACCCGGACAGATTGCAGCACAAAGAGAGTCGCCCGCGATAGTCAACGTTGCAACTATTTCCAGCAAGCGCAGAACAGGGCGCTGATACATCGAGATTGTGATACCCAACATCGATGCCGATTTTCATTTTGAAGATTCTCGACAGATTTGCGATTTCCTGATCGGCTAGCTCGCGCTCTGAATAGGTTAGGGCCGAGGCATCCTCGACTTCATTTGAAGTTGGCATTATGTGAGCAAAGTTTAAAGCTGACGCGCCGAGGCGAGCGGAAAAAAGTGCAAACTGTTCCAGGCCTTGAACTGTGTCTCGTCGAATTCCTACCTTAACCGCAAAGGGAATGTTGGACGCAAAGCAACGAGAGAAAGCTCGGACGATCCTGACGAATGATCCAGCGCCACGCCACGCGTCGTGTGTTTCCGCAGTTACTCCATCCAGACTAAAACCGATATGACTCAGCGACTCTCTAAACGCGAGAACTGTCGGCCAGATCTTTTCGAAGTGCCATCCATTAGTTACAAAGCTACTCTTCAAATCATTTGATTCAGATACCTCGAGGATACGCGCGAACTCAGGATGTAGAGTAGGTTCGCCGCCAGTGAAGACGACGGACGTTATCCCCATGACCTGACGCGCCTGGTTCAAGATTCGATCCAACAACTCCGGAGATAAAAAATTTGCAGGAGTGTGGTAAAGCGCATCTTCGTCACGCAAACAATAGCTGCAATGAAGATTGCAGATATTGGTTAGTTCGACACTTATTCTTTTGGAGTCGAAACCACTATGCGTCATAGAACTATTCCACAAAGGCAGGTTCACCGATGGTCTGATGAATCAAATCCGCAGCGAGCGTTGGCTCGTTAAGAATATCTGTTCCGGCGTGGAGTGCAAAAGCTGACGACGTATTTGCCAGGCGAGCAAGAATTCGCAAATGCTCCTCAGAAGTGCGCTTGTCATAAGACGCCCAGGGACACAGTCGCAACAGTTTGGTCATCGCTTCGGTCGAAGTCAGTGATACCAATCTACTCCGTGGTTCACGAGTAACGTTCGAAAAGATCATGTAGCCCGGCGTCGCCTGCTCGATAGGATCAGAGTCAAAATGCTCCTGGGGAGTAACCCTTTCCTTCGCTGCACTTGTTGATTCATTGAAGAACCCTTGAGGCAAGTCGACAGCGGCGCGTGTTTCGGCAGTAAGGGCAAAAAAGCGACGAAAAGCTCGGACTTTCAAACTATTTCCGCCATCCTGAAGCAACAGTATGTCGTCGGCCAGATAACGCCAACCACACTTCGCCAGTCGAGATGTAAGGGTCGACTTCCCTGAGCCTGACGGTCCCAGAATCATAATAGCCCTGGAGCGACCCGGCGGAATTACCCCCGCGCTGTGTATTTCAAAAACACCACACCGCCGCATCGCAGGCGAAAGAGCATGAGAAATAAGCTGCGCCACTTTTGCGGACGACACATCGTAAGGTTGATCCACCCAAAGGTCGACATCAGCGGAAGTGTCACCGCCAAAAACTATCAGCGAGTTGTCGAACTTCAGGTAAAAGGAAGAGTTGTCAGTGTGACAACTGCCACCGAAAGCGATATCAAAAACAATTAGACCAGTGGGTACTGAAGGTGGAGTCGAGCCACATCGTATTCTCAACGTGAGATCCGGTCTGTGTGTTGTTGATTGAGAAAGCGGTGTCAGGAACCAACCAGCAAAGAGCTGTGATACAGCACTGAAGGACCAATCGTCGAAAGCTTCGACGAGAACAGTTCGACCGGCAACTGAGTAGTACATCTTAGTTGCCGGTCGTATAAACAAGTCAGACTCCAGCAAAGAGGGAATTTAACCCGGGTTTGCCCTAATTCGTCTGTCCCGACGTAACTGCCTGAAAGAAAGTTGTCGCCTCGAGGACGTCGACCGCGTTAGAAATCTCGGGTTCGACAAATTGCTTTTTCGCTGGTTGCGTTGCTTTCGGTGTAACTGATGGGTCAGTTTGGATCAGTGAATCTTCTGGCAACGAAGAATTGTTTTGTTTAGCCAATGTCAGCCCTCCTACGATGTTGGTAGTTATACTATGTCTGGACTGATTCTCATAGCAACTAAATTCTAGACCATGGAACCGAGTCAAACCGTCAAAAGCCTCCTTGCGCCGTTTTGCTTGGATCGGTCAAGACAAGACGTAGGGCTCGCCTCTCCGAGCGTAATAGATCCGCGCGAAGGAAAAGCCGAATATTGGGTGACAATCTGCGAACGGCGTCCTCAACTGACAGCTTTGTGATTTCAGTATCGATTACCTCTTTTGTCTCGTACTGAATATCCACTGGTATTCCCAGTTCTTCACCTATCTTCAACAACACGAAAACCAGCGGCTGTTTCTTAGCCTTCACACTCAGGATGTTGTTCTGAAACTCGATCCGCAGCGGTTGTTCTTCCAGCCGCTTACGAGCTTCATCCGTTTGCGGCTCCACGCCCTCCTCCGTATCCCCCTCGATGAGAAGCGACTGATTAGAGCCGGCCACAGCAGCAGACACTGGGGGTTCGCCGGTCATTGCCCAAAAGTATATGCCCAGAGGTTTCGGCGCCATCCCAGATCCTGTTTCGATCTCGTAATCGATATAGACCGCCGGCGCCATCAACTGCATGGCCGGCTCAAGTGTCAAATCAGAAAACTCGATCGAAATCACTTCGTTCTGTAGTGTGGGTCCAACTAAGACCGGCGTCTTCAGTCGCCTGGACATTTCAGCTGCGATGTCGACGAGTTTGACCTTCTCAGCTTTCAAACTGAAGTTCAGAATTGGTTTTGTTTTTACCGACAGTGAAAATTGCGGCTTGTCTGCTGCCTTCTCGGACTGTTGTTTTGCCGGCGCAGTTTTTACTGGCGGCTCAGACTTTGGCGCTTCAGGCTTAGGCGCTTCCTGTCCGAAAGCGTTGAACGCTGACAAGAGCATCAGCAGCGCTATCAGTCGAATCCGTCGATGACGAAGTCGTAAGTTTTCTTTCAAGCTTGGTATTCCTTGTTGATTATGAAAATTAATGAAAGGCTTAAAATCTCGGATGATTGTTGGGTGACTTTCGCGTGCCAATCATCATCGAACGCCTTCCCTCGGCTTACACAATAAACGCACTGGTCGCATTAAGTAGTAACCAAAAGAGAGTGCTCTCGGTAACGCAACTGCACTCAAGTCGCGATCTGTAGGGTCAAGGACGTGCCTGAAATATCGAACTCGCGATGACCATGCCTTGCGAACCTTCAGGTTGAACTCGAACATTTTGAAGAAAGGAACCGGTTGGTTCTCTGGTCCGCTGAGTATTCCTTTTATAACTGGACGCGCTAGCTTTTCCAACATCCGATCTTGCTCGATCTCCTTTTCTATAACGCTCGGCAACGAAACATTCAAGAGCATGTTAGAAAGATAAAGACCAAGCAGGAACATGCGTTCAGTCTTTGTACTCCGTGTGCGCTCAAGCAATATCTGCCAGTTCAATTCGTAATTGGAAACAATCCAACCCACATCGCATATCCAAAGCAGTCTTTCCCAAAGATGACGTGAACCGTGGATGAGTAACGAAAAAATGAGGTCTTCGGGTGACAGCGTTTTTATCGCAGCATCATTAAGCTCTGTGACTGCAAGGTTCTTCCAAAGATCTTCGGCCTGAACAGTCGAAGCAAATAAATGTGAAGCAACCTCCCAGTGCAGTTCGACGATCATCTGCCCGTTGTGACGCCGAAACTGCAGATTGTGTTGGGTTCGCAGTAAGACCTGCCGCTGAGTGAGGTTGAGGGGCTTCGAGAATTCATAACCCGCCGCAAGCAAAAGATCGATCGATTTTGCAACGTCTTCCTTGCGCACCATAATGTCGAGATCAACAAAGCGACGAAGGAAAAGATCGTTGTAAGCAAACAAAGCGAGCATTGGTCCCTTGTAAGGAATCGCTTCGATGCCGTTTCGACTGAGCCGTTCAATCAAACCACACAGTTCGGCAGTAAGCAGAACATTCCTCGCTGAGTTTTCCTGAAAATATTTTTGCAGGCGTTGAAACTCGACTGCAGGAACAACGTCAGCGGCGATTTTGTTGAGACACGAATAAAGGAGCGGGATCACTCCATGCCGTCGCGCGAGGAGAAAGAGATAGTTCCAATCAATGTCGGTCGCGACTAAAGCACAGATGCGATCGCGATTGACAGATTCCTGCCCGGGACTAACGCAGCAGAGCAACAGTTCGTGTTCAGCACGAGCGATTGCATTCGCTTCTGGAATAGTAGAAATCACTTAGGTAGAAGTTTCAACAAACTAGTCAGTATTCGTGCGGTCAATTAGAAATGGCAGAAGACTGAACCACAAAGACACGAAGACACTAAATGAGAGACATTTTGCTGCTCTTCTTAAAGAGTCTTCTGGTGCCTTCGTGTCTTCGTGGTTAAGGTTTCCTCTCCGGTCCAGCGGTAATTCGAGTTTTGACATACTCTCTACCACGACCACCGTGAGTCGCTGTTACTCATTGACCTTCAGTACGGCAAGAAACGCTTCCTGCGGTATCTCCACGCGCCCGACTTTCTTCATTCGCTTCTTACCTTCCTTTTGCTTCTCGAGCAACTTCCGCTTCCGTGAAATGTCGCCGCCATAACATTTGGCGATCACATTCTTTCCGAGCGCTTTAACAGTCTCACGCGCAACCACTTTATTGCCGATGGCCGCCTGTATTGGGACTTCAAAAAGTTGACGCGGAATCAACTGCTTCATTTTTTCCGTCAGCGCTCGGCCCCTTGACTGTGAAGTGCCGCGATGAAGTATCAGCGAAAGAGCATCCACGGGTTCTCCAGCGACCAATACATCCAGCTTCACAAGATCACTTTCCCAGTATCCGGCCAGATTGTAATCAAGTGAAGCATACCCACGGGAAACTGACTTGAGTCGATCGTAGAAGTCGAGAACAATCTCGTTGAGGGGCAATTCATAAGTCAGCATCACACGATTCGATGTGATGTATTCAAACCCTTTCTGAACACCACGCTTCTCTTCCAGCAAAGGAAGGATGCCGCCGAGATACTCATCAGGCGTCAGAATCACAGCCCGTATAACTGGTTCTTCAATCTTTACGATCCTGCCAGGATCAGGCATCTTCGCAGGTGAATCGATCTCCTGAACAACGCCGTCGGTAGTCGTTACGACGTAGCGTACACTTGGAGCTGTCGAAATAAGATCAAGATTGAACTCTCTTTCCAGCCGCTCCTGAATGATCTCCATGTGTAACAAACCGAGGAATCCGCAGCGAAAGCCAAAGCCAAGCGCAGTTGATGATTCCGGCTCGTAGAAAAACGACGCATCGTTTAGTCGCAACTTATCCAACGCGTCTCGCAATTCCTCGTACTGGTT
>Ga0163163_10002167_pt1 | contig 16585 bp, 7 predicted proteins | sample S65metaG_FD_119766 | JGI IMG/M metagenome (GOLD analysis project Ga0163163, IMG submission 119766) | Switchgrass rhizosphere microbial communities from Kellogg Biological Station, Michigan, USA - S6-5 metaG | ecosystem: Host-associated > Plants > Roots > Rhizosphere > Soil | place: USA: Michigan... | reverse complement strand
AGAATTCATATAATAAAATCAAATATGTGTTTTTTTGAAAAAAATGACTACCTTTGTGTAAGAAATACATAATAGAGCCTTCAGCGCTCAACCCACAGATTGCTACCCCCGATTTTGCTGCCATTTCAAGATTGCTTACATATTCATATGTAAACAAAAACTAGAAATATGAAAACCTACAAATTGAATGCACCAGCTAACACCTTCAGAAAGGCACTCGTTGTTATCGCGGTCGGAATTATGACCGTAGGTGTAGCAAAAGCAAATGACCTTCCCACAAACAATTCCAACAAGGAAAAGGCGGAAATTTCAAACCTGAAAAGTGAAAACGATGAACTATCCTTCACCGTGAACTACGCCAATGTGGATGGGGAAAAATTCCAGATTCTAATCAAAGATGCAGAGGGATACAGCATATTCTCATCTGTTTATTCAGACAAATCATTCAATAAAGCATTCAGGGTTCCTGCCGAAAATGGAAAAGTGGTTGTCGTTTTGAGAACGGCTAAGTTAAAGGCAGAACAAACTTTCGAAATTGTAACTGAAGCCAGGACAGTTCAGGAAGTTTCAGTAAAGAAATTGCAATAAGCAAAAACTTGGAGTCATAAGCGAGGGCAAGAGCATAGTTGCTCAGGTGACCGGTATTTTCCAGTATTGGTCACCTGCTCCCTATGATTAATCAGCTTCACCACCCCCCCGGCCTTTCTATTGTCGCTCCTGGATAAACATAATCGCAAGTTCCAGTCGGACCATTGAAATATCCGTAATCGCCACTCACCCGCTGTTGAACAGTATCAACAAGCTTAAACCTTTTCCTCGCTACTGACGAAACAAAGAAATAACCTAGCTGCACGTCCGCGGTATCATTTGCATTTATAACATTCCCGGCAATACTTGCAGGCGCAGGATCGAAAATAGAACCCACCCTATTCTGCTGGTCCTTAAACTTCTGCCAAAAACTATAAGCCTGTTGACTCAATGACATCTGCTGTACCTCAACCAGGTGAATGTTATTAACGAACGCCGGCGAAAAGAAAACCTTTTTGCCTTTGACCTGTCTGCCATCAAAAAACTGATCATTGATGACATCAACATCTTTGCTATCATGTCTCAACCAGCAATATTCAAAACAAACAGGGCAAAGTCCGCTGCAGGGCAGGCACCTGGACCTCACCACAGAATATGAAAACGCAGTCCATCGGTAATAGTTGTTCTCACCACCCGGGTCAGTAAAGTCAACAAAAACATCATAGCCTTCGCCAAACGCTGGTCCATGAAAATTCAAATCACTGTAAGCTGAATCAATGGGAGGAACCGGCAACAATTTCTCCGGTCTTGAAATAAATTTTCTTCCATCCGAAGTCATGATGGATAACTGGTATGTATGACCGACAGCGCCAATGAAGGATGAATCAGCAGATTGATAGACTCCTTTCCCAATATAATCCATTGGCGTAGACCCACCATCCAGATCAGCAATTGTTACGTTCGCATTTTCTTCATACTGTATTTCGTCTAGTCCTATGTAATTGTCCAATCCAAAGAGATACGAGAGCTTTACACTGTATGGTGTTGCTTCATTTGTCATCATTCCTTCTACTACCAGCCGTTTTGGACCCTGCACGCCTTCCAACGGGATCTCCTTTATGCACGACACCTGGAAGGCAACAGCTAACAACAACAAAAACGACCATCTTTTCACGAACTGCATCAGAAAAAGAAATTATAAGTTAGCGATGGGATGACTGAACCAATAACTGAAAGCCGGTACCCGTGCACGCCATAAGGCGTATTCACAAAATAGATTGAATATGGATTCTTGTGCATGAATACATTGTAAAGAGAAATATTCCAAACACTGTACCGCCGCTGCGTCGGCGTCTTCCTTGTGTCCTTTGAGAATGAAACATCGAGCCGGTTATAATTAGGAACGCGTTCTGCATTTCTGTCGCCGTAATTCACTACCGCAGGCGTGGCGTTGAAGATGTACCTTCCATCCGGATAGGTAATTGGCCTGCCCGATGCATAAACGATATTAGCCTGGAAACTCCAGCCATATTTCATCTGTTTTGTAAGCGTCACTGAAAGGTTGTGCGGCCTGTCAAAATTGGAGGGATATTCTTTGCCCTTGTTCACTTGTTCATCAGGAAAATCACCTTTTGTCTGCACCAGGGCCCTGGAATAAGTATAAGAGAATTGACCAGTCCATTTCCCTTTCACCTTCTGCACACTCAATTCTACTCCATAAGCCCTCCCGTCTGCACGCACCAGGTCGGCATTGAGATAAGGATTCACCAAAAGTTTCGCGCCATCTTTGTACTCAACTACATTTTTGGTCAACTTATAGAAACCTTCGATTGAACTGGTAAACATATTGTCCATGAAATTGGCAAACAAACCCAACACGTATTGATCTGCCTTTGCCGGTTGGATATAGTTGTCACTCAATTTCCAAAAATCAATCGGCGTCACAGCGGTGGTATTTGATATGAGCTGGATATATTGATATGATCTGTTGTAGCTCAGCTTCACCGATGAGTTGGGCGTAATGTTTATTTTTAAAGATACCCGTGGTTCCCAGCCACCATATGATTTGATCACCTGGTCTTTACTGTAATAAGTACTGTCGGTGATGGTCTCCTTGGATTTTGGACGAGATTCGTCATATTGATATTGCCATGATGGTCCAAGATATTGGTAACTTGAATAACGGATACCCGCTTCAAATGCAAATCCGTTAAGTGGTTCCCAGGTGCTGCTCAGAAAGGCTGCTGATTCACGACCATACTCGCGCTGAATATTGATATAGCCAACATTGGAATTGGGTGCATCGGGACCAAAATCGCCAGGCTGGATATCATATCTCCCGGTACTTGCCCCTCCGCGGATTTCAAAATTACTATTCTTTGTGTACCAGATTTGTGCCTTTGCTTCTTTGTATTTAACAGAAGTGTTGAGCTTATATTCGAAATTTTTATCCTGGGCATGATTCTCTGCGTGATTCACACTATATACTGCCGAAACACTTGCATTCAGGCGATTCGCCAGTTTGCCGGAATATAAAAAGGATGCGGTAGATGAGTTCCATGAATAAAGCGTATCGCCGGGGAAATTGAATCGGTCATAGCTATGGTATCCACTGATGGCGATATTGTGGTTGTTGCTGATCTTGTAGTTCAGCTTAAGGTTGGCATCATAAAAAAATGCCGAGCTGTTGCGAATGTTAGCCTGGAAGAATCGAAGAATATAATCCGGGAAAGCTACGCGCGCGCCTCCGGAAATGGAAAGCTTGTCCTTGATAATCGGTGCTGAGGCATTGAGGTGAATGCTGAATGGATTAATGCTTCCTGAAAGTGTCGGCCGCGTAAGGTTACCCGTTTTGGTGTTCATCAATAACAACGATGAAACGCGTCCTCCATATTCTGCCGGAATATTTCCTTTAAAAAGCGTCGCGCTCTGGACCAGGTCGGGGTTGATGGCCGAAAAAAAGCCAAGCAGGTGAAAAGTATTGAACAACGGGGCACCATCCAGCAAAACAAGGTTTTGATCCACGTTTCCACCCCTCACGTTATAGCCCGCAGCACCTTCGCCAACTGAAGTTACGCCCGGCTGCAAAAGCAGAGATCGAAAAATGTCCGCTTCCCCAAGCACAAGTGGCGCCTTCTTCAATTGCGCCATGTTCACTTGCACCTGCCCCATCTGCACCGTATTCACATTTGCATCTTCCTTCTTTGCGCTGATAACAATATCCTGCATCTGGAAGAAATCGTTGGGAAGGTAGATCGAGATCGCAGTATCATTTCGGTTGTTGAATCGAATTACTTTATGAAAATAACTCACGGCTGAAACCCTTAGCACGTGAGAACCTGCGTAAGTATTGAAACTGAAGTGACCGTTGCTGTCACTCACGTGAGAAACCTGCTTGTCAAGACTGATTGTCGCTGCAGCGATGGGTTTATTAGATACGGAGTCGAGAATGGAACCAGAGATCGTGACATGCGTAACCTGGGCATGGGCTTTTGTAAAAAGGCAAATGGTGATAATCAAGGTCAGTACCCTTCGAGTCAACGTCATAAGCTGCGATAGCTGGTTAAAAGAATATTAAATATAAAGAATATCCGAAGACGGCACGCCGGCTTTACGACCAAATGGCGAATAAATATTATCACTGGTACTTATCCAGCTGGCATCAGCTTTTTTCCGTGCAGGCGAATTGCCTTTGTTGCTTGATAGCGGGTTGGTGACAAGCCGATCAAACGAAGTGGATTCAGAAAACTTGTTTGCTTCAATTCTGCCAGGGACATCAATTCATTTCTCAAAACATAATTCGCTGCATCAAGCAGGGTAAATGAAGATGCAGCCAAATACCCAGAAATTGGATCGTGGAGAAAGCCATTTTTGTCCAGCTTCACCGAATGACCCCACAACTGGTGTAGACCCGGCCGCAGTCCTGCCACAGGCGACAGGTCACTAACCAAAATGGTACCCTTTATACCTTTCGCCTTCAAAATTGTCTTCAACAGTGGAATGGGAAGATGAAATCCATCGGCAACCACCATGGCACTCAGCCTTTCATCTGCAAGTGCAGCCCACAGCGGATTCTGATGCCGGTGAATGAGATGTGGAATACCATTACCCAGATGTGTAACCGCAGTCGCCCCCGCTCCCGCCAGACCGGTTATTTCCTTTGTACCCGCATTTTGATGACCCAAGGAAACCGCAACACCCGACTTTGTTATATAACGGCAAAGAATACCTGCAGCCTTCGGCTCTGACGCCATGGTCAGCAGCCTGATGGAATCATTCGACCAGGATTGCAGTTTCTTAAAGAAACCCAAGTCGGGCTTCATCACATATTGCCTTGGGTGAACTCCACGGTAACCATCATCACCGGAAATAAATGGGCCCTCAATATGAAATCCAGGAATAAGGTTTGCAAATTCCTTGTAACGCATCACCGCACTCATGAGTTTCAGGTTTCTCTCATAGACCGCAGGAGATCCGGTGATCATCGTTGGCAGAAACCCAATTGTCCCCGTCTTGCGCAGTTCCCTGGCGCAAAACGCAAATTCATCTTCCCTGAGAAGTGGAGAAGAAAAATCTATGCCTTTGTAGCCATTTACCTGCAGGTCAAAAAAACCCGCGAATGGAAAATCATTGCTCATGACGGCATGGGGGTTAAAAGAGAAGCGGAATCGGGATCAAGGTAAACAATACAGGCGTCATGATTTGTAAGTGCCGAAGCCGGGTGAAGTGGAGTAACAGGTCCTTGTAGACAATCCCGAACCGGCCTGGCCTTTTGTTTTCCCGGCACTGAACAGACTATTTTTTCCGACGCGAGAATTTGATGAATTGACATGCTGATTGCACGGTTGGGAACCTCGTCAATATTTTTAAACCAACCCTCTCCCACCTGTTGCTTTTTACACGCATCATCCAAATTCACGATGATAAAGGGATCCTTCGTTTCGAAATCGGCCGGGGGATCATTGAAGGCGAGATGGCCATTCTCTCCGATTCCTACAAGTGCCAGGTCAATACGATGATTCGAAATCAGCTGATTTAGTCTTTCACATTCCTTTGCCGGATCTGTTGCATCCCCATCAATCAGGTAACAAGCTTTCAAGGCTGGTAGTTTTGAAATAAATCGTTCCTTCAGGTATTTCCTGAAACTTGCAGGATGTGTTTCAGGTAAATCGATGTATTCATCCAAATGAAACATCACCACTCTTGACCAGTCGATATCTTTTGACGCCGAAAGATTTTGAAGAAGATCAAATTGGCTGGTCCCGGTGGCGACGACAATAGATGCCAGTCCATTTCGCACAAGCGCTTCGCGAACAGTTTGAATCGCATTCGCCGACGCGCGTGCACCTAGTTCAGCCTTGTTGCCGCAAACCTGGAGTTTCATGACCTGGATTTGATGAGGGAGGAAAGCTATTGCTGTTCGGGCTTCCTTCTAATAACAATGTTAATTCTTCTTTTTTGAAATACCTTATTCCCGATTCTTGAGAATCCAGGCCTGATCCTTTCAACGCGTGGGGGGTTCACTGATTTGCCATCGATGCCCCTGCTGATAATGTAGTCATACACTGAATATGCCATTTCCCATGAAACATAATCGTTGAAATTTGCACTGTCAGCGTAATCGATGAAACCATTTACAGTGAGTTCCATTTGAGGATATTCCTTAAGCACATTCACCACGCTATCGAGCGTTTTCTTTCCACCCGGTGTTAATTTGTACTTGTCCTTTTCAAACAGTCTTGTCGATGGATATTCAAGGTTAATTTCTTTCGCGTCGTAGCCAACTTTTAAATTGGGTATTGTGGTAATGATTTGTTTGTATTCTTTTTCGAGGTAGTCAGCTTTCTTTGCCATGCAAAGTTTGAGCACCGAAACGCTGTCGCCACTTTCCTCTTCCATGGTGACACGCCAAATTGCCTTTGCGCTGTCATAACCATCTGCCACACCTATAACCTGCAATGCACCCACACTTCCTAGCATGAACGAATAAGCGCTGACACCCGTCATGTCTTTGCTGGCCTGCAAAACTTTTTCTGTTGAATCGTAAATATATACCGACGCGTGACTACTCCTGATGGGTGCCCTCGTATCACAATCCACCAGGCTGATGGTAAAAGTGGAGTGAAGCGGTTTCACTTCGAACAGCTCCAGACAACAAAGCGACTGTCGGTCTGAACTCAGGTAAGTTCTGTTATTCGCTCGCGTAAAGTAGAGATCATCTTTAATTGAATTCACAGATATTCCCATGTTAAGTGGATCCTCCCATGAGTTCTGGGCAAACTCTCCAACGGTGCGGTAAATATCAAGGCCGCCCAATCCCACTCTGCCATTCGAGCTAAAAAACAATTCCCTGGTTTTGGAATCATAGAAGGGCGATTCATCGCGAAGAGGTGTGTTGACCATTTTACCCAAATTAACCGCCCTGCCTGTTACATCGTGACCGGAAAGCGTAACGTAATATAGGTCGTACTGACCAAAACCACCGGGCCGGTCTGACGCAAAAACCAGGAATTTGCCATCGTCGGTTATGAAGGGTTCTTTACTATTGAAAGGTGCATCATTTACAGTTTCAGGCAACATCTGGGGTTCAGGCCAGGGTCCGCCTACACGCGTTCTGACCGACTGGTAAATGGCATAGGTTTTATTTTTACCTGCGTTCTTTTTCCAACCTGTTACGTACAAACTCAAACCATCTGCAGATATGATGGCTGCTGCTGTTTCAATATTCTTGTCAGAAAATAATGGCGACAGGTTGGCGCCGGAAAACGAACCTTGCAGGATGCGGGAAGGATATTCCAATTCTCCCTGCGTACCTTTTACAGCCCTGGAACTGGTAAATTGAACATCATTATTGCTAATCCATTGTAGCCGGTAGTTGGATCCTGTTGAATTGATAGGTTCACCCAACCTGGATAGCTTGATGTTAACCGGGTATTTTTTTTGGTCGATAGTGAAATTGCAAGACGCCAATTCTAACTGTGCCTTCTGCAGGTATTCGTCGCTTCGTAAATACCCCGACAAAAATTTCTCAATCTGTTCTTTCGCCGCTTCCGGATTACCATTCGCCCGGTAACAAACACCCAACCACAAACGCGCATAGGGGTAAGTGGTGGCAAGGCTGTCTGCAAATTTCTCATAGAGCGGCTGCGCGTGTTGGAAATCGTTATAGAGCCTGTATGATTCTGCAAGTTGATAGTAGAGATAAGTCTCGTCGTCCTTTGTTTTCTTGCCGGGCTTGTAATTCTGTTTGCCGGAAGTATAATATGGGAATTGAATGGTACGCGTATTTTCGTCCAGCCCCAAAGCCTTCCTGTAATATTCTGCAGCAGCATAATACTGCTGACTATTGAAATATTGTGTGGCAAGCCTTCTGTAGTCTGGCAGGTTCTGTGAGATCGACTGTAAAGTCAACCCTGTCAGCAAAACGGTAAGCATTGCCGCGATGAGCTTGCTTTTATAGATCAGAGTCTTGGACATATAAATTTAGGATCCGTAATCTTTTTGCGGTGTACGTAGCTGATTGAAAATTCAAAGCCTCCGCGGAATGCCGTGGCAGCGTGCAACTTAGAAATGTTGACATCGTAACTGAATCCAAGGACCAGGCCATTCACCTGGAAACCGACGTTCGGAACAATTGCGTCATTCACACGATAGGTGGCGCCCAAAATCATATCCTTATACACATCCAGTTTATAATCGAGGTAGAGTCCGCCAGTGATTTCCTGCGCAGTGCCCTGCCTGATATAGATGGCGTGCGGTGTCAGATCAGCCTGCTCGCTCAAATGGATCTTTGCGCCCGTGTGAATATTAAACCTCATTGGAATGGAACTCTGTCCGTTGGTAATAAATACATCTTTGGGCCGGTTGGGGTGATATACACTTCCGCCGATAAAAGGATTCACCTTCTTATTCGGATTGCCGTTGAAATACATCAAACCCGCACTGATATCAAATGATGTTGCAGTAGTGTTGGTGAAAACTTCAGACGTTGCCTGGTTCGGATCATAGCCAACTACCGGATTATACTGGTCACCAAAATGAAATTTAGTTGGGTCGAGCCAGCGATTGAGCAATCCGAGACCGAATGCGCCGGTCAGCACTTCGTATTGCGAAAGGTGAACCTGGTAAGCCACATCCACGTAACCATTCAGGTAATGATATCCTCCATCTGCTGCTTTCTGACCAAGGACCATAAATCCGACTGACCAGTTGTTTTTGGGAAACATATCGGCAGAAATAGCAGCCGTCACAAATGGCGCATTCAACGCAGACCATTGTCGCCTATAGTTTGCCGTTACCCTGTAGTCGCCGTCGATGACGCCACTAAGTGAAGGATTCAACCAGAGCGGATTCGCATAATACTGTGAGAAATGCGGATCCACCTGCGCCTGCAATCGTTGTGGTTGCGCCAGGAACAGGATTCCTGTCGCAATACTTACCCACTTCAACATTCTCCTTTTCATGGTTACCTTATTAAAGTTACCGATCCTTTATAAACCTGTTTTCTGCCATCAAATAATACAACTTCAAGGTAATATGCGTACACACCTGAAGGTTGTTTTACGCCATTCATCCTGCCATCCCAACCCTGGCGGGCTTCAGCACTTTCGAATACAATCTGACCCCACTGGTTATATATTCTCATCTTCATCGACTTGAAGTTTGGACCATAAATCAGGAAGACATCGTTCTTACCATCGTCGTTTGGCGTGAACGCGTTTGGTACATAGAATTCAAAATTGCCTGAAGTTGCGGCATAACGTGTCGGCTGGCTTTCGCAATCGCCAACTGCCCTCACATAAATCACAACCGTTTGCCCAACTGCAAGTCCGGTCACCGTATGGGTTAATCCATTAAATCCACTGCTTGGGTTCGTGTAAGTCTGACCGCTGTCCATGCTCACCTGGTATCCGCCCGCACCGGGAATGGCATCCCATCCGAACGTGAGAGAGGTTGCATTTCCAGCTACCGTTCTTACGATCGGTGACTCAAGTTGGTCGGTCACATTCACGGTTATCGTTGTTGAATCAATGCCACCATTTACGTCTGTTCCAATCACTGTATATGTTGTGGTGGTTGACGGGAATGCTGTAACGATGGACGTATTGGTTGGTGAGAGTCCAACTGATGGATGCCAGTTATACGTACTCGCTCCGCTTGCTGTGAGTCTCACGCTTCCGCCCTTGCAAATGGTCGCCGAAGATGGTGTCACCTTCACCTGCGGTTTCGGGAACACATTCACCTGCACAGTATCAATACCTACGCAGCCATTCAGATCCGTACCACGCACAAAATAAGTAGTGGTGAGTACAGGATTCGCCGTTACGATGGCGCCATTGGTGGATGAAAGTCCGGTTGCTGGCGACCAGGAATAATTAGCCGCACCGGTTGCGTGCAGCTGCACGGCATCACCCACAAACAACTTGGCCGGGTTTGGTGTCACCGTAATATCTGGCAGCGGATTCACCTTCACTGTTATTGTTGCCGTACTTACGCCACCGAAATTGTCGGTACCCGTTACAGTGTAGGTGGTCGTGATGTTTGGTTTGGCCACCACCACAGAAGATGTTGTATCGGAAAGTCCCGCTGATGGACTCCAACTGTAAGTATTTGCGCCACTAGCCGTAAGCGTTACACTGCTGCCGGCGCAAATAGTGTCAGGACCAGAACTGATGATTACCAGCGGTGGCGGCCTGGATGTAACAGCCACTACCACATTGGTACTATTCGTACAACCATTATCGTCTGTACCTGAAACTGTATAAGTAGTTGTTGTGATCGGATTCGCCGTAACATTCGCTCCCGTTGTTGTAGATAGTCCAGTACCAGGACTCCAGCTGAATGTTGTTGCACCACTTGCTGAAAGGTCAATACTATTGCCCGAGAAAATTGTCGCCGTGCTCGGTGAGATCGTCACTGTTGGCAATGCATTTACTACAACTGTTACAGGCAGGCTTGGTGCAGAAATACAATTTGTTCCATTCGTCACAATAACGGTGTAACTACCACTGGCCGATGCCGTAAATGTTGGTCCGGTGGCTCCTGTGATTGCAGCGCCATCTTTATACCATTGGTTGCCCGAACCTGAATTTGAAACCAGCACAACGCCACCGCCCGAACAGAATGTTGTTGGACCCAGCGCGCTGATTGATGGCGTTGGCGGAAGTGAGCTAACTGATACAACCACGGGTTCGCTTTCAGGCGAAACGCAACCGCTGGGATCCGTAAAGATTACGGTATAGCTTCCCGAAGTATTTGCCACATAATTTGCACCGGTTGCATCCGCGATCGCAACGCCATCTTTATACCATTGTGTACCATCTCCGGTATTTGATGTGAGTGTTACGCTTCCGCCAGAGCAGAAAGAAGTAGAGCTATTCGCGCTGATAACGGGTGTTGCAGGTACAGGATTCACCACAACAGTAATCGTGGAAGTGCTCACGCCACCAAACTGATCGGTACCTGTAACTGTGTAAGTTGTTGTTGTAGCCGGACTCGCCAATACATTGGGCAGGTTGGTTGCAGACAAACCTGTGGCAGGGCTCCAAGTATAAGTTGTTGCTCCACTGGCGGTGAGGCTTACCACGCCACCCGGACAGATAGTTGCACTGTTTGGATTGATGCTGATGATCGGCGGCGGATTGGCCGTCACAGCGATTACAACGTTTGTTGAATTCACGCATCCGTTACTGCCCGTTCCTGAAACGGTGTAAGTAGTGGTTGTAGTCGGACTAGCGGTAACAGCAGCCGTGTTCGTTGATGAAAGTCCGGTAGCCGGAGTCCAGCTGTATGTTGTTGCACCACTGGCAGTCAATACAACACTGTTGCCCGCAAAAATGGTAGCAGATGTCGGATTCACACTCACCGTTGGCAATGGGTTCACAGTAACGGTTACGGTAGAAGTATTATCGCATCCCGCGCCGTTGGTTCCGGTTACAAGGTATGTGGTTGTGGTTGCCGGATTTGCTACCACGGTTGCACCGGTTGTGGAAGACAAACCGGTTGCAGGTGTCCATGTGTAGGATGTTGCGCCACTAGCCGTTAACGTTACATTGCTGCCAGCGCAGATCGTTGCATTCAACGGCGAAATATTCACAGCAGGAATGGTATTGACTGTCACTGGAATTGAAGTGGTCGATGTACAGCCATTAGATGCTGTACCTGTAACGGTATAGGTCGTTGTAGCTGCGGGGCTCGCGGTTACCACAGCTGTATTAGTAGCAGAAAGGCCAGTAGCTGGTGACCAACTATAGGTTGCGGCGCCACTTGCTGTGAGTGTAATATTGTTGCCAACGCAAATTGCAGGCGCAGAAGGATTCACGGCAACTGTCGGCGAAGCATTTACTGTTACCGTTACAACAGTTGTTCCAATTCCGCCAAAGGCATCTGTGCCTACAACTGTATAAGTGGTTGTAGTGGTTGGGCTGGCTGTCACTATCGCGCCGGTTGTTGCGGACAAACCGGTCGCCGGACTCCAGGTATACGTGCTCGCTCCGCCGGCCGTTAGCGTTACACTGTTGCCTGAACAGATAACCGGGGTTCCCGGGTTCACTGACACCACTGGTGGAGGATTGGGTGAAACCGCGACGGTCACTGTGTTTGAATTCGTGCAACCAGCTGCGGATGTACCAGTAACGGTATATGTGGTTGTACTTGCCGGACTCGCAGTTACAACTGCGCCGGTAGTTGCTGATAAGCCTGTTGCAGGACTCCATGTGTAAGTAGTCGCGCCGCTGGCCGTCAATACCACATTGCCTCCTGCGAAAATGCTGGCCGAGGTTGGAGAAATATTGATCGTTGGAATGGCATTGATCGTGACAGGTGCAGTGACAGCAAGTGCGGGACATCCACCTGAAGCCGGGATCGTGTACAAAACTGTGTAAGTGCCAGGTGTACTTGACGCAAGATTGATTGCACCTGTAGTAGCATCTAACGAAAGACCAGCATTGCTGGAAAATGTTCCACCCGTTGTTCCGGTAAAGGTCACGGTAGCTGTTCCTTCATTTGAACAATACGGTGAGCCCGCGTAACTGATAGTTGCTGTGGGCGCCGAACTAACGGTTACGGTTACTGTAGTAGTACCAACGCCACCGAATGCATCCGTTCCTACTACCGTGTAAGTGGTAGTGGAGGCTGGGTTCGCAACCACGGTTGCGCCGATTGTTGCGGACAAGCCTGTGGCGGGGCTCCATGTATAGGTACTGGCTCCGCTTGCAGTGAGTGTCACATTACCACTTGAGCAAATGGTAGCCGACCCTGGTGTAACCGACACTGTTGGTGGCGGGTTAGGTGATACAGCCACAGTTACCGTTGTGCTGTTGGCGCAGCCGGCAGCAGTTGTGCCGGTGACTGTGTAAGTTGTGGTTGTCGTTGGGCTCGCGGTTACCGTTGCGCCTGTTGTAGCTGACAGTCCTGTTGCAGGACTCCAGGTATAGGTGTTTGCACCACTTGCGGTCAATATCACATTGCCACCAACGAAAATGCTTGCTGAGGGCGGTGTGATCGCGATCGTGGGTGTTGTGTTAATCGTAATGCTTGCAGTTGTACTGAATGCGGCACAACCTCCGGAAGCTGCAATTGAATAGGTTACCGTATAGGTTCCCGCCGTGCTGGCCGCGAGATTGATGGCACCCGTCGCAGAATTAATAGAAAGTCCTGCTGTTGAAGAATAAGTTCCACCAACTGTACCCGTCTGCGTTACTGTTGCCGTTCCGCCATTTGAGCAATAAGGCGACCCTGCATAGCTGATCGTGGCTGTAAAGGCGGTACTGATTGTTAGGGTAGTCGTTGCCGTTACTGCTGCGCATCCGCCTGCAGCGGGAAGGGTGTAAGTAACCGTGTAAGTTCCGGGGGTCGAAGCCGCCAGGTCAACGGCGCCGGTAGCCGCGTTGATTGACAAACCGGCCGTAGATGAATAAGTTCCTCCCGCAGTGCCAGTCAACGTTACGTTTGCTGTGCCAACGCTCGAGCAATATGGTGTGCCAGTATAAGCGATACTTGCTGTAGGCAATGCAGTTATCGTTACTGAGGCAGTCGTTGAGAATAGTGCGCATCCGCCTGAAGCCGGAACAGTATAGGTAACTGTGTAAGTGCCCGGTGTACTTGCTGCGAGATTGATGGCACCCGTTGCAGCGTTCAAGGATAACCCTGCAGTTGAAGAATATACCCCACCAGCTGTACCAGTCAATGTTACGTTAGCAGTTCCGGCATTGGTACAATAAGGTGTGCCGGCATAACTAATGGTTGCTGATGGCGCTGAAGTAACGGTAACGGTTACTGTAGAAGTCCCAATGCCACCGAATGCATCTGTGCCGGTTACAGTATAAGTCGTGGTTGTTGCGGGACTTGCAACAACTGTTGTCCCTGTTGTAGCTGACAATCCCGTTGCTGGACTCCAAACATACGTTACTGCACCACTGGCGGTGAGTGTTACATTTCCACCAGCACAAATCGTAGCAGACGTGGGCGAAATGCTCACAGTTGGTGGAGGATTGGGTGATACAGCCACCAAAACAGTATTAGTGTTTTGACATCCGGCAGCAGAAGTACCGGTTACGGTATAAGTAGTCGTTACAACCGGGCTTGCATTAACTGTTGCACCGGTTGTCGCTGACAAACCCGTTGCGGGACTCCACACAAAAGTACTGGCGCCGCTCGCGGTAAGGTCAACATTGCCTCCTACCAAAATGCTCGCAGATGGAGGTGCAATGGCAATTACTGGCAACGCATTGATCGTGATCGTTGCTGTTGTTGAGAATGCCGAGCATCCATTGGCTGCAGCAATAGAATAAGTAACAGTGTATGTTCCTGGTGTGCTGGCACCCGTGTTCACCGCACCCGTTGCACCATTCAATGACAGTCCTGCTGTGGAAGAGTACACGCCACCACCGGTGCCCGTCAATGTTACATTCACAGTTCCCGCATCAGCACAGAATGGTGATCCACTATAGCTGATCGTGGCAGAAGGAGCCGTATTAATGGGAACCTGCGCAGTAGTTACGACTGCAGCACATCCACCCGATGCAGCAATTGTGTATGTCACCGTATAGGTGCCTGGTGTACTTGCACCAAGATTAATAGCACCCGTGGCGGCATTAATACTTAGTCCTGCTGTTGATGAATAAGTTCCACCGGCGGTGCCTGTCAACGTCGGATTTGCAGTGCCTCCGGTTGTACAGAATGGCAGCGCACCATAATCGATCGTGGCGCTCGGTGCCGGCGTGATCGTTATAGTCGCAGTGGTAACAACTGCTGCGCAACCACCTGCCGCTGCAATAGTATAGGTAATGGTATAAGTACCCGGGGTGCTCGCACCCAGGTTAATGGCACCTGTTGCAGCATTGATACTCAAACCAACAGTTGAAGAATATGTTCCACCTGCCGTGCCCGTCAGTGTTACCGTTGCAGTTCCGGCATTGGTACAATAGGGGGATGCAGCATAATTAATTGTTGCGGCCGGTGCAGGATTGATGGTGATGCTTGTGGTTGCCACAGTAGGTCCACAACCGCCACCGGCAGGAATTGTATAAGTAACGGTGTATGTACCAGGCGTACTCGCAGCGAGGTTGATGGCGCCCGTACCTGCATTTATTGAAAGGCCGGCAGTTGATGTATACGTGCCACCTCCTGCACCTGTTAAGGTAACCATTGCCGTACCCGCATTTGCGCAGAATGGAGAACCAACATAGCTTATGTTAGCTACTGGTGCAGCTGTAATAGTAATGGGCGCAATCGTTGTGAAGGCTGCACAACCTCCGGCGGCAGCAATCGAATATGTTACCGTGTAAGTGCCCGGCGTGCTGGCAGCAAGATTAATGTCACCAGTACCCGCGTTGATGGATAGTCCTGCAGTTGACGAATAAGTTCCTCCACCCGTTCCAGTTAATGTTACACTTGCGGTTCCGCCATTGGTGCAATAAGGTGAGGCTGGATAATTGATGGTTGCTGAAGGTGCTGCTGTTACTACAATCGGTGCAGTGGTTGAAAATGCAGAACATCCACCCGATGCTGCGATTGAATAGGTGACTGTATAACTGCCAGGCACACTCGCAGCGAGGTTCACTGCTCCCGTTGCGCCATTTAAACTAAGTCCGGCGGTGGATGAGAATGTGCCGCCCGCAGTACCGGTAAGCGTCACGTTAACAGTTCCGGCATTCGTACAAAAAGGTGAAGCAGCATAACTGATGGTGGCGTTCGGGGCAGGTGTAACTGTAACGGTTACTGTAGAAGTGCCGATTCCACCAAATGCATCTGTCCCTGTAACCGTATAGGTAGTAGTAGTTGCAGGACTCGCGATCACTGTTGCACCGGTTGTGGCTGACAATCCGGTTGCAGGACTCCATGAATAAGTTAGTGCACCGCTCGCTGTTAAAGACACATTGCCGGTTGAGCAAATCGTTGCTGATGGCGGCGTTACTGTAACAGTCGGTGGTGGGTTGGGCGATACCGCCACAACAACTGTATTGCTATTTTGACATCCTGCAGCAGAAGTACCAGTGACTGTATAAGTAGTCGTTACAATCGGACTTGCATTAACTGTTGCGCCTGTAGTTGCTGAGAGACCGGTAGCAGGGCTCCACACAAAGGTATTGGCACCACTCGCTGTAAGGTCAACATTGCCTCCTACCAAAATGCTCGCTGAAGGTGGTGTTATCGCAATTGTCGGCAATGCGTTGACAGTGATTGACGCCGTTGTCATGAATACCGCACAACCATTGGCTGCTGGAATCGTGTAGGTCACAGTATAAGTGCCAGGTGTACTTGTACCCGTGTTGACTGCTCCGGTTGCACCATTCAATGATAAGCCGGCAGTGGAAGTGAATGTGCCTCCCGCAGTTCCGGTCAAATTAACAGCCACTGTTCCTGCATTTGCGCAGAATGGAGAACCCGCATAGTTGATTGTTGCATTTGGTGCAGCAGTAATCACCACAGGAGCTGTTGCAGTAACAGGAGCGCATCCACCGGCTGCAGGAATCGTATAAGTTACCGTATAGCTGCCCGGTGTGCTGGCTGCGAGATTGATGGCACCTGTACCGGCATTGATGGAAAGTCCGGCAGT
>Ga0163163_10002164_pt1 | contig 16602 bp, 6 predicted proteins | sample S65metaG_FD_119766 | JGI IMG/M metagenome (GOLD analysis project Ga0163163, IMG submission 119766) | Switchgrass rhizosphere microbial communities from Kellogg Biological Station, Michigan, USA - S6-5 metaG | ecosystem: Host-associated > Plants > Roots > Rhizosphere > Soil | place: USA: Michigan... | reverse complement strand
CGCATTGGAATTTTGTCTCGCATACACCAGTCCGGTGGTGAAAAGCGCGTTATTAATTAGAGCGAGAGGCTCCATCTCTACTGCACGCTTTAACTCCACTAGAGCTTCGTTCGTACGACCCAGGGGCAGAAGAAGACTGGAGGCGTAGGCGACATGTGTATATGCAACATTTGGGTTGAGTTCGATGGAGCGTTTGAATTCGCGCTCAGCTTCAGTCCAGTTCCAGTCGTAGATTGCCAGGGAATCAGCCAGTGCGGAGTGTGCCTCAGCAAGTGTTGGATCAAGTTCCAGCGCTCGCGTAGCAGCAACCTTTGCTAGCGGGACCACCTCTTTCGGCGCCACCTCCGGATTTTTCGCCATCGAATTGTAGGATTCCGCGATGCCCACGTACGCCATAGCAAAATTTGGATCGAGCTTGATGGCTTGCTGATAGTAGTCAATACCTTTCAACAAATCCGCTTTGGAGCGTTTCGCGTAATGAAACCGACCACGCAAATAAAGTTGGTACGCTTGATCGTTTTCGGTGTAGTGCTTCGACAGGGCCTTTTCGGTTTCGCCAGAAAGTTTCAACTTGAGATTCTGGGCGATCTCACCGGCAATCTCGCGTTGAGTCGCAAGTAGGTCTGACATCTTGCGATCGTATTGTTCACCCCAGAGCAGTTTGTTGTTCCGCGAATCAACGAGTTCGACGCTGATGGTGAGATTGTCACCAATCTGAGCAAGTCTTCCCGTCAACACTGCGTCGACGCTCAACTCAGATGCGACCTTCGCCAGGTCAGCGTCTTTGCCTTTATAGCGAATTACGGAGCTGGTTGGGCTCACCTTCAAGTTGGGTAAACGAGAGAGGCGAAAGATGAGCGATTCAGTTAAGCCGTCGGATAGATACTCGGAATTGGCGTCGGCAGTCTTGTTGACAAAAGGTAATACTGCGATTGAGCTAATCGGCTGAGAGTCCTTGTGGGAAATGTAAGAACGAACAAACACCGCACAGAGGCTCGCCACAATTAAAACAGATAGGAGTACCGGCCCGATTATTATTAATCGTTTTCTGGATTTTGGCAGTGAACTTGTTGAAGGGAGTGCAGTCGTTGGAATCGTAACTTGATGGGCGTTTGTAATAGTGTCTGGAAGAGTGCGCGTTGCAGCGCTCACCGGCGCGCCGGTATTAAGCATCGCGGTTCCTGCTTCAGCGTCGAGTTCCGTCGAATGAGTGAGTGCAGTGCCGTCGACACGACAGAAAACCAGGTTGTTGTCCGCTTCGACGCGATTACATGTTGGACAGCGTTTCATAAGATTGCCAGGCGATAGAGTCAAGCAAACGAGTTCACTTTCCCGCGCTAGTGAGGCGTTTCAACTCAGAGAACCAGTCTAAAATTATTCGCGCTCGCGGAACGTTTGAAGAGTTTGGATTGTACTTCGGAGTTACAAATCGGCCGCCGTCTTTTGATATATCGAAGTCGGCCATGAATTCGTAGGCCCTACCACTCGACTTAACCGGCATTGATCTGGAAAAGAGCACGACCGGTTTGCCGAATGTAAAGTTCTGTCCGGGTGTGACGTTCACGGCAAGTAGTTGATCACCATTACGAAAGAAGAGCTCGCGGCTATTGCTCGACCAAACGGGCTGGTTCCCACCAGCGGCGGATATTTGCACGCGCGTTCCTTCCGGGTACGGACGTACATAGACCTCATTGCGTCCCGACTCGTCCGAGACATACGCCACCCAATTACCTTGCGGAGAGAAGCGCGCACCACCGGCGTTGAATGGACCCTGGACAAAAATCTGTTGTGTATGATCTCCATCAACCGCGATAAAACGCACGTCATAATTCCCACTCTCGCCAACGCTGGTCAATGCCAGCAGTTTGCCATCGGAACTCCATGACGTCGGCACATCGATTCGTTTTGATGACGTCAGACGTTGTTCGCCACTACCATCGATGTGAGCCACAAATGCACCAGCAACTCCATCACGCGTGGATTCGTAGGCAACCCGAGTCCCATCAGGGCTTGGCACTGGTCCATAGCTGACTCCGCCATGTGTAATGCGAGTGAGTGTCCCGCGGTTGATGTCATATGCCCAGATTGCAGCCTCGGGATCAGCGACTTCGACGAATAGTGTGCGACCGTCTGCTGTCAATCGCGGTTTTGAGAATCGTTGCCGTGCTTCAGACAAAGGTTGCTCACTTCCGTGACGATCCAGCCAAACGAGAGGCTGAGCAGCATCGCGGTCGTCCTCGGAACGGCCCTCAAGGTAAACAAGGTCACCCGCGCGTGAGAACGAAAACTGTACACGCGCATTTGAAGAACTCATCATCACGTTCTCCAGGACTGTCACTGGCGAACCTGTGACCTCGAGCGTGTTTAGATTAAACGGAATGGCAAGGATCACATTACCCCGCGCGTAGACTATGTAGCCTGCCGACAAGTAGCGGGCGAAAGCTCCGCCTTTAAGAAGAATCTTGTGTTTACCGGTATTTAAATCCAATAACGCGACGTTCGCGTTGTCGAGTGGATTGCCGGCATCGTACGCAACACTAAACAGGACAGATTTTCCATCCGGTAATACGTCGGGCCATCTATGCGATCGCTCGTGGGCATTACCGTCGATAGTTGAAACAGCTTTGGCTGGACCACCGCCCGCAGAAACCCTGTACAGTGGAGCATCAGTCCCGGGTGTGAAGATAACGCTACCATCGCTGGTCCAAACACCACCTCGCGCGTTATCAGCCTTACAGATTTCTTCAGCCGGTCCTCCGGCCAGCGGCACTTTCTTCAGTGCCCCATTGGCAAAGAAGCCGAGCCACCGTCCGTCGGGTGAAAAGAAGGGATCCGTTGCACCTTCTGTGCCCTCAATCGGATGTCCGGCTGACGTAGCTAACGGCCGATCGAAGAGTTTCGTCTTACCGGAAACGAGGAGCGTGGAAATTAGGTGTGAACCGTCAGGAGAAAACAAATGCGTCAATGATTGCAAGGCAAGCGCGCCTTCCACAGGCTGGGCAAGAGTAAACTGTCTGACAGCTTCGGCATTGGCTTCCCTCGATCTTCTGCCGAGATACATCCCTATCAAGGCAACTATAGCTACCAAGACTGCTATAACTGCTGTGGCCCAACCAAGATTTCCACGAGTAAACACCCTACCTTGCGCGAATGGTCGTGGCGATTCCATGGGCGAAAGCGACTGGGTAGTGGAGCTTGAAGGAGTGCTTAGAGATTCAAGAGCAAAGCCCAGATCATGAGCTGAATGGAAGCGCCGCTCAGGCAACTTCTCCAGGCATCGGCGAACAACTCTTTCCAATTGGGGATTGATCTTTGAATTTGTTTCGCTTAATTCGGGCGGCTCTTCCTTGAGAATCGCTGTCATGGTCTCAGCCAGCGTCTCGCGGCGAAAAGCGCGTTGACCGCTGAGCATCTCGTAGAGAATCACGCCGAAGCTGAATACATCCGAACGATGATCTGCATCGCGTCCACGTACTTGCTCGGGTGACATGTACCCCACTGTACCCATCACAGTGCCAGGATCCGTAATCTGTTTTGCAGTTTCGATCTCTGAACTAATTACTTCGTTTCGTTGCGGCCTTAACTTTGCTAAACCGAAGTCGAGAATTTTTACGCGCCCATCATTCGAAACAAAAAGGTTTTCTGGCTTCAGATCGCGATGAACAATTCCTTTCTCGTGCGCCGCAGCCAAACCGTGCGCAATCTGTTGCGCGTAATCGATGGCTTTCCGTATAGGCAGACCCCCGTTTTTTAGTTGATCGCGCAGTTCTGCGCCGGACAGCAACTCGGCAACAATGTAAGGTGCCCCATCATGCGTGCCGACATCATGGACCGCCAGAATGTTCGGATGGTTTAACGCTCCAGCTGCTTGAGCTTCCTGTTCAAAGCGACGCAAACGATCAGCGTTTTCCGAGAATGCCGGCGGCAAGACTTTGATCGCCACATCACGATTCAATTTCTCGTCGTGCGCGCGATAGACTTCGCCCATACCGCCTTCGCCAATTTTGGAGCGGATTTCGTAGCGTCCGAGTTTTGTGCCAATGGCAAGTGTCATTTCTTCACCGCCACAGTGTTGCATCCAAAGGAACCTCGTTCCCCATTACCGCCCTCTCCGATCTTTGAGAGAATCGCGTACTGAGCGATCGTTGTGTTGGGGGATATGCTTTCGCTCACTAAGTTGTTTTTAGTTTGGATTGGCGAGCTTGGAATCGTGACGAATCCCCGCTAGAAAAGTTTCCTACACTTACCAACGCGGGCTTTTAATGTGGCCTGGGCTGAACGAAACGAGCCGCGCAATTATACGCGAATGTCTTCGTTTCGTGGACGCGTGACATAGATCCTCACCTGCCTGATCGAACTCCGACCTGGTCGAGCGTTGCAGTTTGTAGTCCAAACACTGACACCCAGGTAGGGCAAAAATCTTCAAAAAGATCATTCTTCTGTTGATTGGCATCGCCACGGCGTCGAGGCAAACTGTCATATCGATTACCTGATGAAAGCGACCCGTGACGATGAACCAACTGAGAATTGTGATTGCCGATGACTCGGAACCGATAAGGGACCTGCTCTGGGAAGCCTTTCTGCTGGAACCAGGCTTCTCGGTTGTTGGAACAGCTACGAACGGGATCGAGGCGATACGAGTGATTAGAGAACTGAGACCCGACATAGTAGTGCTGGACATCTCGATGCCGGTGATGGGTGGGATCGACGTGCTCAAGGAAATTCGTAAAGACGATCACTCAACCATCATCGTCATGTTTACCTGCCATGACTCCGTGGTCCTTTCGGATTTCTGTCGGAAGATTGGAGCCAACTACTTCCTGACTAAGACCAAGCTCACAAAGCTGGTGGAAATTTGCAGAGATCAATTGCTGGCGGTGTCTGTGGGAGGACTAGCCAGTAGCTGCGGGGACGTTTGCGAGGCAACTTAGCAACGTCCCCGCCTATTATCCTTCGTGATTCGACTAAGTGATCTTAACGTCGTCAACGGTAACACTATTCGGATGATTGACGGCGCTGGCGGCTTGGGCGCTTCTGGTTCAAAGCGAAAGCGCTGCCGGCTAAACCTTAATCGCGATAACTTCTCATCGCGCGCGCTACACCTCTCCCAGTCCGCCCGCACCAATCTTTGAGTCGCTTTCGTAACGCCTAATCTCGTGCCTTCGATCATTGATCGTTGCGATTGTTTTGGGCCGCCCCCACTTGTTATCACGAGCATTAAAGCGTCGCCTGGTAGTGCTCCCACTGCTGTTTCAGCTTCGCCATGAAAGCGATGAACCGCTGATCTTTTCGGAGATTGTTTAAGTTGGCATCGTTCTCGAACCATGGGTAACAGGGAAAGCCGTCATCGGCGGCGAACTGTAGCCATTTCATTGCATCCGCGGGTTTATTGAGAAGCGCATAAGTTACCGCGACGTTGTAGGCGGTATGATGAAAATGCATATAGCCTTTCCCGATCTCAATTGCGCGCTGAATTGTCTCTTCCGCCTCCTTTTCGTTTCCAGCATTGGCTAGCAGCATTGCTTTCACGCTGGTCACGGTTCCTCCCTCGTCCGTCGGATAGCTCTTCAAGTATTCTTCGACGACTGCCGACGCTTCCTCCATTCTTCCAAGCTGAAATAACGCCGTAGCCACGTTGCGATCCCGAAGCGAAGGCATGACGTCTCGCGGAACGCTTTTGTAAATAGTGAGAGCATCTTCGTATCTGGTCTGATAAATGTTTATGACACCCAAACGAAACCGAGCCATTGTATTGCTCGGCCTGATTTCCAATGCCTTTTCGATCTCTTGCCTTCCTTTATCAAGGAGGCCGATGTGTAAATAGATCACGCCTAACTGTTCGTGAGCGTCATCCAGATTCGGATTTAGAGCTATCGCTCGCTTGTACGACTGAATTGCCCGTTCATGTGGGAAGAGGTTGTCATGCGTCCAAAGGATCAGGCCGCGAGCATAGTGACCTTCAGCCAAATTAGGATCGAGCGTCAGCGCTTTTTCGACTGCCACTTCCGCGTCTAAATTCAATTGCTTCCGCTCAGACCCGGGAGCGTAATAGTTCATTTTTATCGTGTAAGCGCTAGCCAGTTCAGCCCAGGCAGCCGCAAAATTGGGATCGGTTTTGGTCGCTTGTTCCAGCAGTCTTATGGATGTCTCATTGTCTGCGCGGTTTTGGCTGGCCACCATCACCTTGCCGCGCACGTAATAGTCGTACGCGGGAGAGTTAACTGCGTTTGAAGCGACCACCGGCAAGTTTCGGCGACCTCTGAAAAATAGGGTATAGAGTGATATCAGCGCTATCACCAAAACTATGGTTCCAAATGCCAGGGCACGGCGCCGCGTGAGAAATGAAGTTCGTGGTCCAGCAAAATCCCTGACCGTCAGCTTGCTGCCGGCTTCACGTTTTTCGCCGGTTGACCGCAGTCGAGAGACCGCGCCAGTGCATTCGCTACGCACTTTCTCAAGATCAGTTGCCACATCTCGTATGCTCTGGTAGCGCCGCTCTCGATCCTTTTCCAAACACTTCGAGACAATGGACTGCAATTCTTGCGGGCAAGTTGAGAAGTAGTCACTGAGCGGCGCCGGCTCCCTGGTGAGAATGGCGGAGATAATTCCCGCCGCGCTCTGTTCTGCGAACGGCAGTCGGCTGGTCAGCATCTCGTACAAAAGCACACCGAAACTAAAAATATCTGTGCGCGCGTCCAGCGTCTGGCCATGAACCTGCTCCGGCGACATGTAGGGCATCGTTCCAATGATCGTTCCCGGAGTGGTTAATAGACTTTTCGTTTCAGCTTCATTATCGATTGTTTCCGTCAGGAACTTAGCCAGGCCAAAATCCATCACTTTTGCCTGGCCTCGCGAATCGATGATTACGTTCGAAGATTTAATGTCGCGATGAATGATTCCGTGGGCGTGGGCGTCGCCCAAGGCGTCGGCGATTTGAATGGCGAACGAAATTGCATCCGAAAACTCCAGCGTCTTTTTGTTGATTCGCACATCCAGAGTGTCGCCTTCCACGTACTGCATCACGATGAAGCTGCGGCCATTTTCTTCGGCGACTTCATGAACCGTGCAGATGTTTGGATGATCGAGGTTGGCGGCAGTTCGAGCTTCCCGCAGCAATCGTTTGTTGGCTTGCTCGCTCGCTGTTGAATCTATAGGCAAGAACTTGATGGCAACCTTGCGACTGAGCGTCGTATCCTGCGCCAGATACACTTCTCCCATTCCCCCCTCACCAATCTTGGAGAGGATTTCATAGCGTCCGAGTTTTGTGCCGATAAGAGTCATTGCCGATCATCTATATCAAACTCACAAAGCGTCATTGCGGTCGACCACGTCCTTTATCAGATCAGCGAAGTGTAGGTTAGACGAAGGGTGTCGAACGTTGGAGCTACTTTGACCGAAATGATATTACTCGCGCGATTTTCATAACTTTTGTCTGCCCATTGAAATGCTTGTTGAGAAAGCACTGGTCGCGCATCCCTCTCAATTCGATGGCGGGGCAGCGTTTCATTATTTGAGTGCAGTTATTTCTTCTGCTTGTCTTTGAACTCCGCGAACCAATTCTGGATGACAATGATTGGTGGAGCAGGTCCCGCTTCACTCGGGTGGCGAACAACCACAAGCTTGCTTCCATCTGGTGTTATGTCAAACCCTAGAGATTGATTCGATCCAACGTCACAGATTTTACGCGGTGTACCAATGGAGAAAGACGGATTGGTCTCAAGTGGAGCTGCCATAAGCGTCGAGGGATTGAGCATTTCATAAAAGAGTTCCTTACCGTTTGGGTGCCACACAACTAAATCTCCTTCCGCACCGGGCACCTCCCATTTTGCGTCACCAGTTGGAAAAGTACGGATGTAGGATCGTCCCCCTCGCTCCCATGAGTAGTAAGAAAGATAGTGTCCGTCGGGAGAGAAGCGAGGATTTATAGCGGCAACGTCCGATAACATTTCCGGCCGACTGTCCTTTGTCAAACCTAGTTTCATCAGTAGCCCCGGGCCTTCGCCACTGCGTATGTAAACCATGTAAGCCCCGTCCGGAGAGAAAACCGGTACTTCGGCCCGCTTCGCCAGAATGTCGGTTGGCCCCTTGCCATCCGCGCCTTTTGCACAGATAGCCGGACCTTCTTGAGTAACGCAGGAAAAGGCAATACGGTTTTGTCCGGGAATCCATGAAGGATATGAGTTTTCCCTGGTGGATGAAGACAACGTCAGGCCAGTTCGTACTTTTGTGATTGTGTCGTACACCCAAATCTCTCGAGCGTTGTCTTCAAGAGCATCGTAAGCGATTCTTCGGCCATCCGGGGAAATTGCAGGATGAGAGATACCGGCTTGCGCTTGTCCAACAGGCTCTTCGCTCTTGCCATCGAGACTCACCCATACGAGTTGACGAGGAGCTTGCGAGTCTGTGGCCATTTTGCAAACGAGTGTACCGTCAGACGAAACGGAAGGAGTATCGCCCGTCGCGACGATCAGGAAGTGTTCTCCCGTTAGTTCGTTTGAAGACAGTGAGAATGGTACGGCCCACACGCCCTCAATTCCCTGCTCGCGGCGGTAGATGATGTGACCTGTGGATGAGTACTGTGGAGCATTCAAAAGCTGCGGGTTCTGCGGTCTTGCGACTCCCTCTAACCGGAACAAGACTTTGCGAGTACCGTCTTTATAAAGTTCGAGAGTATCAACGCCCTGGAGCCGGTGAACCGAATAGAGCAAAGTTCTTCCGTCAGGCAGGAAGCTGGGATCATGAAAATCCAGTTCTTTGTCTGCGTCGAGGGGAAGATAGAGTTGCGGATCCCCACCACCGCCGGGGACTTTATAAATAGGACCACGTGTCGTTGCGAAGATGATCAGGTCGCCCGCACCCCAGGCGCCGCCGCGATAGCTCAGTGGTAAATTGCAAAGAGTTGAGGCCGAACCCCCATCCACTGGAATTTTCCAGAGTTTGCCGTTACTTCCATACGCAACGTACTTTCCATCTGGAGACCAAAAAGGATTCAGTCCTTCCGGGCCAGATGGCAACTCACTTCCCACTAAGTCGCGGGGCTCAAGTTGATCGAGACTCCTCACCCAAAGGCGATTGCCTTGTGCGTAAACCAGGCGGCTGCCATCTGGCGAGATTACAAGTGGTCTCCTACTGGAATCGAGTTGCTGAGTTGCTGGAATAGTTAGCTTGCGCAAGGGAAGTTGGGTTGCCACGGGTCGCAAGAACCAGAACAAACCGGCTGTTAATATGGCCGCCACTAACGCGACTCCCGCGAGTAATCCCCAGGAGTTTCGACGTACAACAACAGGAGGACTGATAGCAGGACTAGTCGCTTTATCTTCGAGTTGAATTCGTGCATCACCGATATCTCGAAGACGCAGTTTTCGATCTCGTTCAAGACATACTCTTAACAGCTTGCGAACATTTAGCGGCGTTTCTGCGGGAAGAGTTGTCCAATCGATGTCCGCACGAAGAACAGCCGCAAGAGTGTCTGAGACTGTCTCTTCATCGAAGAGGTGCTTTCCGGTAAGCATTTCAAACAGCACTACACCAAAGGACCAAATGTCCGTGCGTTTATCGACGGCAGTTCCACGCGCTTGTTCGGGACTCATGTAAGCGGCCGTACCAAGAATGATTCCCGCCTGGGTTCCTTTGACCAGAGTTGGCGAGTGTGACAGATCACTCGCCTGGGATTCCTCTTCGAACACTTTAGCTAGTCCGAAGTCCAACACCTTTACTGTCCCATCGGGATTAATCTTCACATTGGCTGGTTTTAGATCACGATGGATGATGCCCCGTTCGTGGGCTGCTTCCAGTGCTTCCGCAATTTGCTTCGCGATGGGCCATGCGTCGTCAAAAGGAATTGGATGCGCTGCAATTAGGTCCGCAAGCGTTGGCCCTTCCACTAGTTCCATTACAAGGGCGAGTTCGCTGTTTGAATCTTCAAGACCGTAGATGGCCGCGATGTTCGGGTGATTCAGTGAAGCCAGCACCTGCGCTTCTCGTTTGAAGCGCGATAGACGCTCCGCATCCTGTGCAAAGGCGACCGGAAGTACCTTGATCGCAACCTCACGGTTAAGCCTTGCGTCATGCGCGCGATACACTTCGCCCATCCCACCGGCACCTAGGGGGGAAAGGATCTGGTAAGGGCCGAGACTTGTACCTGTTTTGAAAGTCGTGGGCGAATCCCTGTTAGAAGAAGCTAGATGTGCTCACTGACCTGGGCTTTCGGTGTTGAACCTGGGACTAACAAACTAGCCAAGACGAATCATTCGCACCGTGCGCGCAAGTATACGCGATGTTGTCGGTTCATGAATTACTTGTTAGACCGAGATGGTCTCGTCTGGAAGGGGTTTGAATCGCTGCGAGACCAGGTATGTTCGTTCGATATGCCGCAGCTTATCGGTCTGCTTGTCAAATGCAGTTGAAGTAATAGCACGCCACAGCGTTGCCTGTCATTAATCACGAACTCAACAGGGCCTATGATAGAAAATGCTTGTCCCTGACTTTAGGGTTAATGTTTGAACTACGCCACAGTCTCCTACTCTATTTCTTCTGTTTCTCTTTGAACTCAGCAAACCAGTTTTCTACAACTGTAAGCATTGGCGAAATTGCCGAACTCTCCACCTGTTGCACCATGAGGAATCGATTGCCGTCAGCGCTCACGTCGAAGCCACGGCCCAGGCCTACATGCGTCGTATCTGAGGAGAACAGGCGACGAGGCGTCCCGAGTGTCAAGGGCGATCGCGAGGTGATTTCTACTTCCAGGAAGTCCTCTCTGTTGATATAGAAAAGACGATCTTCTTTGCTCGACCACTTAGGTTCCATTCCTCCGTCGGTAGAAACCGCCCATTTCTCTGCACCACGCGGGAAGTCCTTTATATAGATTTCATTCCGCCCTGATTCATTTGAGTCGTAAGCAATGAACTGTCCATCTGGAGAGGGTTGAGGCCTCCTTTGATGTCCGGGCACTTCGAGGAAAGCAACAGGTTGCTGGGGTTCGGTTCCCTGCAACGGTAAATACCAGAGATTTGCTCCGAGTCCTTCTTTGGTAGATTCGTAGAAAAGGTACTTGCCATCTCGCGACAGTGACGGATGAAACCCGGTTACCACATCACGCGCAAGGCTGTTGCCGTCGGCGGGTTGGACCTTGATCGTGTCATTCGTTGAGCCGGGGCCGAAATCAAAATAGATCTGCGTGCCGACAGGCGCCCATGCAGGATAATCGTATTGTGCATCTTGCAAGGTCAGACGTGACTGTGTCCGTCGCTTCATATCAAGAATGTAGATTGCGCCGCGGCCGCGTGTGCCACCGGAAAAAGCAATGCGATTCCCATCGGGTGAGATCCGAGGATGCCACATCTGCATGTCCGTGTCCGGCATCGTCCCAACGACTTTTCCGGACCGGTCAACCCAGACAAGCTGGAACCTCAGTCCTACCTCTTCTGGGGCGAAGAGCATCGTACCGTCAGAAGAAACGCTCGGCCACGATCCTTGAGTGGAGACCAGAAATGATTCGCCTGTTGGTTCTAGCTTCTCTAGTGAAAATGGCAGGGCCCAGATTCCGGGCGCTCCGACCTCTCTCCTGTATAGGATGTGCCCTGTAGGCGAATAGACCGGAGAGTCAAGTTGTGCTCCCCTCAGCTTCAAGACGGTCTTCCTCACACCACCGGCAAAGACGTCTATCTCATCTGGTCCACCATCAAAATGGTCCACTATGAAAAGGATTCCTCGGTTCTGGGGCAGAGCGCTTGGCTTATGAAAGTCTGATTCGGTCTTCGACTCGCGCTCTACGAGTTTGGAGAACTCACCACCTTCTGCCGAGACAACCAGCAAATCGCTTCCGATTGAACTTGGCGTGAAAACGATTCGTCCATCGTCGGTCCACAGACCACCGGGAGTGTAAGCTCCGCAGGTGAAGTTCGCCGCGGCGACGGCGGATGGTTGGCCGCCTATCACCGGCACTTTCCAGATTTGTTGACCTGCCATGTAGGCAAGGTAGTTGCTATCGGGTGACCAAAAGAAATACTGAGGCGAATTACCTTTCACGATCTCACGCGGTGTTAATGAGTCAAATTCGCGCACCCACAGGCTTTGCCCGGCAACGTATGCGAACTTTCTACCATCCGGTGAAATCACTGGCGGCGTCGTGATTCCGGTGTTCAATTGAGGTATCGCGATATCGAATTTGCGTAATGATTGATCGGCTGGCCGCGGCGCGAGCTTCACTATTGCCAGAATTGAGAGAACGGCGGTAAGCAAGACGGCGCCCACAGTCACCAGCCAGGTTCGAAGTCGGTGTGATTTCGCTAGCGAGGTGACATTCTCAGTTGGTTCCGCTGCTGTGCCTTGAAGAATCTCCGCGATTGCAATACGTGCGTCGCCTATGTCACGCAGGCGTTGCTTCGGATCCTTACTCAAACAACGTCGCAGCAAATGTCTGAGTGAGTTGGGAGTTGATTTCGGGAGAGCATTCCAATCTGGTTCTGCGCGCACCACGGCGGCGAGTGTGTCCGTCAATCCCTCGCCAATAAAAGTCTGTTTACCGGCGAGCATCTCAAACAATACGCACCCAAACGACCAAATGTCTGCTCGCTTGTCAACCACCTTGCCTTTGGCTTGCTCCGGACTCATGTAAGCAGCTGTGCCGAGAATCATGCCGGCCTGAGTACCTTTGAGAAGAGTAGGTGAGTGGGAAAGATCATTCGCCTGCGGTTCCCTTTCAAAGACTTTCGCAAGTCCGAAGTCCAGAACCTTCACTATCCCTTCCGAAGTCAATTTCACATTTGCGGGTTTGAGATCACGATGAATGATTCCGCGTTCGTGTGCGCCTTCAAGTGCTTCGGCAATCTGCTTTGCAATCAGTAGCGCCTCTTCAAGAGTAAGTTCAGCCGCGGCGATACGATCGGCAAGCGTTGGTCCCTCTATCAGCTCCATTACAAGGGCGAGGATTTCATTGGAATCTTCGAAACCGTAAATCGCGGCGATATTTGTATGGTTTAGAGAGGCTAGAACCTGAGCTTCGCGTTTGAAGCGGATGAGGCGTTCTTCGTCGCGTGCGAATGCTGTCGGTAGGACCTTGATGGCGACATCGCGATTCAATTTTTCATCACGAGCTCTGTATACCTCACCCATTCCGCCGGCGCCGATCTTAGAGATGATGGTGTAGTGTGCGAGTGTCGTGTTGGGGGAGATGGTCATTGCTGATTTTCAATTGCCGATTGCCGATTGCCGTTTGCCGATTGTAATGTCTGATATGCTTTAGCTTGTTCTGATCCTAAGAAAGATGCAGTCGAAGCTATAAAGCATAGCTGTCTCACCGTCATCGCTTCAGTCCCGAACTCCAGTTTGTTATCACTGTTAGCGGCGCGGCGGCCTGGGTATCAATTATCGTATTCAACAGAAACCTTTGACCGTCTTTTGTCACCGCATAGTAGGGGGTAATCAGGCTGCCACCTGGGCGAAACTCAAAGAGTTGGACAGGGACGCCCGCCTCGAAATTAGTTCCAGTCGTCACTGAGGCCACCATCAATCGTCCATCCGCCGCGTGATAGAACAACTCGTTACGGGCCCATCGTGGTCCAATTCCGCCGGCCGTAGATATCTGACGTTTACCTCCACCCGCCGGAAAGCTTTGTACATAGACTTCATATCGTCCCGACTCATCCGAGGTGTAGGCTATCCATTTTCCGTCTGGAGAGAGTGTCGCAGCTGCTTCGTTCGCTTCAGTCTGAAGAACCGGAAAGGGTTTCCCGCTGTCTGGGCCAGTAACGGGTAAGGCCCAGATGTCATACTTGGTTTTTGGATTGATTTCGCGATAAATGATGTAGTGACCATCGGAGGACCAGTCAGTGGGAAATTTGAAATAATCTGACTTCAGTAAGGCGGTCTCTTGCCCGGCACCATTCGCTGCCTTTTCGTAGAGGTGATAAGGACCCTCAGGGTTTGAGGCCCAAACGATCCGAGTCCCATCTGGAGACCAAACCGGAAACTCTTCATTGGCTGGATTAAATGTCAGCCGTGTCGGATTTTTCCCATTTGCATCCGACAACCATAAATCGTTATTACCGTTTTCGACGTCGCCACGTGAAACGACAAAATGTTCAGCGTCAGGAGCAATGCTGGGTATCGAAGCCTTCGTGAATTCCTCGAGCGCGGTTAACTTTTTGCCTGTTCGGTCTACCCAGATCAATTCATTGCGAGTGCGATTCGGCAACTGGTCAATCACCAGGACGCCATTGTCGGACACTGAAAAATTACGACGGCGTGAAGTAACAATAAAGCCCAGGCCGGTGCCGACTTGAGCCGAGACAACGAATGGTTCGTCGTTCAATTTTAGTCCGACGGGATCGAAGGCCTGGGCCATCAAGCGTTTTTCGCGACCAAAGAAAAGATAACCGGTATCACTCTTGCCAACAGCTGCATAGACTGCATTTGAATCATCGGGGAGCAACCGCTGGTTAGTCTTTCCGTCGAGCGAACCAACGTAGATTCCCCGAGTGTCAGCCTGGGAGCTGAACTTAAAATAGAGAAAATGTTGACCGTCCGGCAAAAAATACGGATCAGTGAAATCAGTTTCCTGAAGGCTAACGTCAGGTTTCAGAACTAGCGTCACCGCACCGCCCGTTGCGGAGACACGTAACAACCCCATGCCGCCAAGAGCTGAGAAAAGGATGGTTCCATCGCGATTCCAGGTTGCGCCAGTTGGTACGCTCGCACCGCATATCGCTACTGGAATGCCTCCCGACGCTTCAATTTTTTTAAGTTTGCCACCGGCAAAGAAACCTATGAATCTATTGTCGGGCGACCAGAACGGATAAGAAGCGCCATCGGTATCGGGAAACGCTTTTGCTTCGGAGGAGTCGAGCGCCCGCAGCCAAAGCTGGACCTTACCTCCTGTTGCCGCTGTGAATGCGAGCAAGCGACCATCAGGTGAGATTGCGATTTGAACGATACTCGTATTCTCGGGAGGAAGTAGCGAGAGCCTCATTACTCTTGCTTCGACTGGCACAGAGTGACGGAAATAACTAAAGGAAAAAGGTAGCAATGCAAGGAGCGCAAGTAACAAAACGCCGGCGATCACCCAAGGCAAACGTTCCCAACTCAACAGTCTTGGCGCACCGACCTTCGCTGGCATTTCCTCTATTTCTGTCTTCGGCACGCGTGGACCTGACGAAGTGCTTAGTGCCCCCAAAGCAAAACCTAAATCCCTCGCGGATTGAAAACGCTCTTCGGGACGTTTTTCGAGGCAGTGATTTACAACTCGCTCCAACTGAGCCGAGACGCGACTGTTGACAGAACTCAATTCCTGCGGCTCCTCCTTGAGAATTGCGGTCATTGTTTCCGCCGTGGTGTCGCGTTGAAACGCACGGCGTCCACTAACCATCTCGTAAAGAATTGAGCCGAAGCTAAAAATGTCGGAAAGATGATCTGCCGGCTGGCCGCGTACTTGTTCAGGCGACATGTAAACAACCGTACCCATAATGGTGCCTGGGTCAGTGATCATTTGTTCGGTCGGCAAATCTGTAGTACCTGCCTCCTCACGTTGCCGACGCAACTTCGCCAAACCGAAATCTAGAATCTTCAGGTGCCCCTCACTCGTTATGAAGAGGTTTTCCGGTTTGAGATCACGATGCGTGATTCCTCTGGCATGTGCGGCCGCGAGTCCTCGAGCGATCTGTTCTGCGTAATCGATTGTTTTGCGCTCGGAAAGAAGACCTTGATTCATTTGCTCGCGCAGTTCCTGACCCTGAAGCAGTTCAGCAACTATGTAAGGAGAGCCTTCGTGTATTCCAATGTCATAAATCGTGAGTATGTTAGGGTGATTGAGGGCGGAAGTAGCGCGAGCTTCCTGTTCGAACCGCTTCAAACGATCCGGATCATTTGAATAGTTCTTCGGCAGAATTTTGATCGCAACTTCACGATCGAGTCGAGTGTCACGAGCACGATAAACTTCACCCATACCGCCGGCGCCGATCTTAGAGATGATGGTGTAGTGAGCGAGTGTCGTGTTGGGAGAGATGGTCATTGCCGATTTTCAATTGCCGATTTATGTCCGATATGCTTTAGCTTGTCGATGAACTACTTGGCTTTTGAGGATCGACAAGCTAAAGCATATCGGACACTTTCAGCGTTAACCCAATCTCACTTCAATCCTTCCGCGAGGTAAAGATCCATCAGATAGCGGCGAGTGGTGTAGATGTACCCTTTTGCGTCTGGTGTGAAAATTATCCTTGGAGCGAGAAAAATACCGGCAGCGTCGGCAGGAATAACTTCTTTCACCGACTCTCTGCGACCGGTTGCGACGTCGAGACGCGATACCTTCATCGCAAACCCATTCAATGAGTAGACGAAGACCGACTTCCCGTCAGAACTCCAGCCCGCGATAGCGTCAGTATCAGCAAGTCCAGGTATGGGACGAGGCGTTCCAACTCCCTCAACCGAATAAATAGCGGTGTTGTGACCATCAAAACCAAGCATCTGTTTTCCATCCGGAGAAACCCCAGTGCAAAACACACCTTCCGGACTAACTGGTTTTGGAGCACCTGAATCAATCTGTTGGACGTAACAGCGGTTTAAGTGACCCGCCTCGCGTCCAACGAAAAGTATTCGGTTCTCATCCCT
>Ga0163163_10002163_pt1 | contig 16604 bp, 14 predicted proteins | sample S65metaG_FD_119766 | JGI IMG/M metagenome (GOLD analysis project Ga0163163, IMG submission 119766) | Switchgrass rhizosphere microbial communities from Kellogg Biological Station, Michigan, USA - S6-5 metaG | ecosystem: Host-associated > Plants > Roots > Rhizosphere > Soil | place: USA... | reverse complement strand
GCTCTCGCCGAGCTTCTCTACGCGGGCCCCGCAGACCTTCGGCCGCACTTACCGCTGCCCGCGAGCAGATCGCGCGCTACAGCGGGAGAACTCAATGCGCAGCATGTTGTGACTGCGCGGAAAATCGCTGAAAAAGTCGACGTGGAAGTGGAGGCGGGCGTGAGCCCACGACCTTTCTTGCGATTGTTTCCACTCTGCGGCGATGCCGCCCGGCCACAGAGATCTCCGGCAGCTCTCCCGAAACCGTACGGCCAGGGGCGACTATCCAGGAGACGTGGTCGCGGCCGATCGCCGCTGCGAGTCCTTCGAAGGGTCCTCCTGTTTCGGACGCGTAATAAGCGGTTTTGGGTCGGGGGTCGCTGAAAAGCCTCGAGGACGAGGTGTCGGAAAACGAATAGTGGCTTCGTAGCCTCTGTCGGTGCTAACTTCCATGTGTCCGCCCAACTGCTGAGCGAATGAAGCAACCACGCGCTGGCCAAGGCCTGATTTGCCGCCGGGCCGCGCTACGGGCGCACCAATGCCATCGTCAGATACGCGTAAACGAAGGTCCGGGCCGATTCGGCGAAGCGTGACCTCGATAACGCCGGCGCTGTCCCCGGGGAATGCATACTTGATAGCGTTCTGTACGAGTTCATTCACGATTAGGCCGAGGCTGATCGCAGCCTCGAAGGGCAACTCCAGGCTGTCGAGGTCTGTGCGTAGCGTGACTGGTCGCATACCGATTGCCGTGACGCGCAGGTCTCTGCAGAGTTCCATTAGGAACTCGCCAACATTCACAAGCGTATCCTTCGGCGAGCCGGTCAGCCGTTCATGGACGCGCCTCAGGACGTTAACCCGCTCCGAGGCAATGATCAGCTCATTGCGAGCATGCGGGTCCGCAACCTCCTTTGCATGAAGCCGGAGGATCGCCGTCAGGTTCGCAAGATCGTTTTTGAAGCGGTGAGTAAGTTCATCAAGGAGAAGCGCGTTTTGCCGCTCCGCTGCGGCGATCTGGTCGTTGGCTTTTGCCAAGCGGAATAGGATCCTGTGCAGCGCGCTGCCCATAACTGCAGTGACGAGGCCACTCCCGATGAACACGGCAATCGCCACAGCATCATCTGGGTCATTGACCCAGCCGCTCCATAACGGCGGAATGTAAAACGCCTTGATTAGGACGGCGCTAAGGAGAACAGCCAAAATGCCGCCGCCATGCCTCAGGACCATGCTCGCCAGGAGAATGGCAGGCATGAAGAAGACATAGAGGTGGTATGCCTCGCGGTCTCCGATCAGGGCGTTGCGGGCGAAGAGGCTCAGCAAGACCATGCCGCTCGCCAGCACGTATTCTGTCCACAAGGGCAATTCGTGCATCGCACGGGCAGTTTTGAACCACCACGGATGAATAGCCTCCCCCGGCCTGGATTCGCGCGCGCCGGTGCGCTGCTCTACCCCTATCATATTGTCCCCTCTTCCTCGCCGACCTTCGAAAGCGATCCGCAATCCCACAGTGCCGCTCGATTGCGTGCCGCGCTGGCAGCTCGCGCCTAAGCCAATCGGTCGGATGCTCTGTCAAGCATGACCCAACTCAAGCTGCCGCACACAGGCAAACCACCACTTCATGGCCGACATTACTGAAAAGACCAAAGCGCCCAGCCCAATTTCTCGCGGAGTAATGTCGACGTTCAATGTTCAGGGCTCGCGAGGTCTGCCGTAACGCCCTGCCAAAAACACGCCAACAACGATTCCGAACAAAATGAAGTCTGCGATGTACAGGTCAGGCACAATGTCTAGGCCAGTCACGCAAAAGCCCCTCAGTCTTCGAAAGCCCTTCATGAGCTGAAGAGCTTATTCAGAAACGAACCTGTTTTCCTCTTGAGCGGTCAGCCGTTCGACATCCCCCATCCCGCATTGCTTCGGTTCAGACGGGCAAACGCTTTCGGGTTCCAGTTGGGCATCAATATATGTCGGAAGGGCACAGCGACTTGATACACATCATGTCTGCAGCACAGAAGGCACACACAGGCCGGTGCTTGAGGACAGCGCGTGTTTTGTTGCGCTTGCGTCTTCCCGAAGGCCAGAGGTTGGTCGGGCCGCGGGCCGGGATCACACCGGGCGGAGCGGGGGTGGCGGCTGTGCCTTTTTCTGGGGCGATCCGATTCCATCTCTCAGCCATGCTCCATCCCAGTGGCCAAATCTTCCGGCTTCGTTATCCCGTGCTCACACATCCTCAAACAGAGTGATTGCGGGTGGCGGGCTGTCCTCGCGGCAAAGAGAATGCGTCTAGAGGAATTTCCGCCTGCCGCGAGAACTCACAGAACGTCTTGAGGTCAATGCGGGTAGCCGAATCGCGACGCGTGCGCCCGGTGCTCAACCGGCTCGCGGAACACAGTCACTGGAGAGCGACGCAGCTACGCTGCGGGAAGCCGGTTTTCTGAGGTTAAGCAGAACTGCTTAACCCTCCGCGACAAGGCGTTTCGCAAACCGTTCAACGTCGTCAGGATCATCTGAGAGTTTGCGTTCTAGTTCGGCGGTGTCCTCGCCTTTCCTCAACGCGGCAATGATACGTTCATCCTGTTCAGCGATCGACCGCTGCAAGGACCTTATTCTCGAATCGATCTCGCTCGCTTGCTGCACTTGCACCTCATCCATTTAAGGCACTACCAAGTCCTGCCCCGGGCGACAAGGCTAATTTTCGCTTTAATAAAGGTCGTTTTCACACTAGGAAAAGAATGGCAGAGCGGTTTGCGTGCCGTGAAAAACTCGAGCGTCAGATGATCTCAGACACCCTTTCGGTCGGTTGCGGCATTACCGAATTGGAGCAAAGTTGCGCAGCTTGCGGCTGAAAAGAAGCTTGGCCTCGTAGAACTTGGTCGCCACACCGGTTATCCGCAGCGATGCTATCGAAGATCGAGAGAGGCCCCACCCTGCCCACGCTGTTGCGAATCGCAATGGTGTTCAACGTCGGACTCGAGCACTTCTTCGTGCCGGACACCAGGCGTCCCCAGGTCGCGGTAATCCGGAAGCCGGATAGGCTTCGGCTCCCGGACCGGCCCGGTGCTAAGTCGCCGGCCTATTTGTTTGAGAGCCTCTATTACCCGATCACCGAATCAAAAATCGTGGCGTTTCTTGCCGAGTTCCCGCGCGATGCCGCGGCTTCCGAACCGCATCGGCATGACGGCGCCGAGCTGATTTACGTGTTGAGGGGAAAGTTATCTGGTATTGTGGCGGAGGAGGAAACTGTTCTTTCGTCTGGAGATGTTATGTATTTTGATTCCGGCGCGGCCCACAGTTACCGTCAACACGGCCGGTCACGTTCAGCAGCGATCGTGGTCGTATCGCCGTAGTTGCGAAGGTGGCGTGGTGAAGAACTGGCTGCCGTCAGCGGCCTTCACCACAACTGTGACCGAAGTAGTTTTCGGTACACACAGCGCTGAATCCAACGCGTGGTGGCCTGGAGCGGGACTACATGATCCTGTGATGACCAAGGCGGGCGATCCTGCGGCACCGCGGCCATTCGGCACCCCGCTGGAGAACGAAAGCTTTGACCCGCGACCCTGCAATGACTTCACGTCACCTCTTCCGCCCTCCTGATCAGGTGCTTGATCCTCGCCGTCTCGCGTCATCCGCGCCCGGTTTGCGTGCGATTTTCCCGTTCGTGGAAAATCGTAGAACATTTCACAACCGCTGCGCCCGTCAAGGTCCGGCATGATCAACTTACGCCCGATGACCGGCGGACTCTCACAAGTACTTTACGCTTCGAATCGAAGCGCGATGCTCTCAAGCAAGATACCACAAGCCTTGGCAGTCCACGTCTGGCCGGGCTGTACTGGCATTGCCAGCGTCAGTGTTCCGGTCGAAACAATCGCGCCGGCTTGCAGCGATGGGTTATGCGGGTCAGCATCAAGCAGTGGCGCAAGGCCAGCAGCGGTCTGTCGAGCACCAGCGCGCCGCCGCCGGCTTTCGCTCATGGCTTGCACAAACTCCAGCTATGTGCGCCGGACAACTCGCTAGCTGCGACAGATAGTTCGATGCGCAACCCTGCGCCCTATCGCAACGGGTATGCAGTCCATAGTTTTCGATCCGACTCACCCTAATAACTTGCCATTCCCAGTGAAGAGGGGCGCACGAGTCCCAGCCGTTGGACTTAGCGCCAGCTCAGGGTTATGCCGATATCACCAGGTACGCCGCCCGGAAAATCCACCACCTGGTACCGCAGCTTGTATCCTCGCGGACGCAAGTGATCGTACCAGAGCTGATACATTTCCTTCGGTAATCCGGTTAGCGTTTTTTCCCAGCCGGGCTCCTGCTGGTTGATTGCTCGACCGAAATCCGTGCAGAGCTCCTTCGGGAAACGATGGACCTGCACTTCGGTCAAGCCGTTCTTGACGGCGCGGTTGATCACAGCGGCGGCGCGTTTCTTCTTTTCCTCTTCCGAAAGCCCAGACGGTTTGCTGAGCTGGTCGAGAAGCGCCTTTTTTTCTGCTTGCTCTGCCTTCTCTTTGCGCAGATAATCGACAGCCTTCTTCGCTTCTATCTCCGCGACTTGCCTCATCACGTCCTTTGCCGACGGCAGGACATCGTCCGGCGCGGTTGTCGCGACACTTTCGCTCTTAAGCGCGGTGCTATTTCTCATCACAGTCTCCCTTATTCAGCGTCCCTTGGGCGCCGCTTCCGCTTGCTAAATTCCAGCTCATTAGACAAATCGGCTCTGCAAAAAACATTGCGATAGATCAAGGTTGAAAAATGTAACAAGCGCATTAGCTACTTCACACGCAAATACCCGCCGCGCCGTTGTCCCTCTGGAGACGCATTCATGCAATCACAGAAACAGCCGTCATTCTTCGATAGCTCATCGGTCTCCAATAGCGACTGGTCCGGGCTTATGGGGCAGGCGCTGGAATATATGGCCGACGCCGCGCAACGCACTGTGCTTTTCGCAGACGTGATGCGAGAGCGTGGCAATCAATACCACGAACACATCGCCAAGACCGTGCCTCACGTCCTCGGCTATGGTGCGGAACTGGTCCTGGACGGCCGCACGTTCGAGCGCCCCGTCAATTACCTCCTGGCGCGGATCGTCCCACCAAAGGGCGTCCGGATTGACGAGACCCGCCGCCCGTTCGTCGTCGTTGACCCGCGGGCCGGACACGGCCCGGGTATTGGAGGCTTCAAGGCCGACAGCGAGATCGGCGTCGTGCTCGCTGCCGGACATCCATGCTATTTCGTGGGATTCCTGCCGGAGCCAATGCCGGGGCAAACGATCGAGGACATTGCGCGCGCAGAAGCGGTTTTCCTGGAGAAGGTCACCGATCTGCACCCGCAGGCCGGCGACAAGCCGTGCGTGATCGGCAATTGCCAGGCCGGATGGGCGATCATGATCCTCGCCGCCTTACGTCCGGAGCTATTCGGGCCGATTATTCTGGCAGGATCGCCGCTCTCTTATTGGGCAGGCGTTCATGGTCAAAATCCGATGCGCTATAGCGGCGGCTTGCTCGGCGGAAGCTGGCTTACTGCTCTTTCGAGCGACTTGGGCGGCGGCAAGTTTGACGGCGCTCACCTCGTGCAAAACTTCGAAAACCTAAATCCCGCCAACACATTATGGTCGAAGCAGTACAATGTTTACGAGAAGGTAGACACGGAAGCCGCCCGCTATCTTGAGTTCGAGCGCTGGTGGGGCGGCCACGTCAACATGAATGCCGAGGAAATCCAGTTCATTGTCGACGAGCTGTTCGTCGGCAACAACCTCGCGGCCGGCAAGGTTAAAACCTCCGACGGCACCTCGATCGATCTGCGCAACATCCGTTCGCCGATCGTTGTGTTCTGCTCCCATGGCGACAATATCACGCCGCCGCAGCAAGCGCTTGGATGGATTCTCGATCTTTACAACGATGTCGACGAGCTCAGGTCCTACGGACAGACCATCGTCTACACCGTACACAAGACGGTGGGACATCTCGGCATCTTCGTGTCTGGAGGCATCGCCCGGAAAGAGCATAGCGAATTCTCCAGCAACATCGATTTGATCGATCTTCTGCCGCCTGGACTGTATGAGGCAACCTTCGAGGCGAAATCGGCCAACGCCGCCAATGTCGATCTCGTACAGGGCGATTGGATCATGCGATGCGAGCCTCGCACGCTTGACGACATCCGCGCTCTGGGCGGCAATACGCCTGAGGACGAGCGTCGCTTCGCGACCGCCGCGCGCGTGTCGGACATCAACCTTGCGCTCTACCGCACTTTCCTTCAGCCTTTCGTCAAAGCGACGGCGTCGAGCCCCGCCACTGAGTGGATACATCGTTTGCATCCGCTGCGGCTTTCCTACGAGGTTTTTAGCGATGTAAACCCGTTCATGCGCACGCTGGCCGGATGGGCCGATCAGGTCCGCCAAGAACGACAACCAGCCAGCGACAAGAATCCCTTTGTCGCGGCCCAGGAAGCGGTCTCGAAGCAGACGATCGCCGCCCTGAACGCCTGGCGCGACATGCGCGACCAGTATTCCGAATGGCTCTTCCTTTCTGTTTACGGGTCGCCGTTGCTGCAGGCGGCTGTCGGCGTCGATCCCACCGCGACGGCGCCGCTGCGCAAAGCCGGAAAATCGGCTCTCCATAACGAACTCGTGCAAAAGCGTCTGACCGAGCTCAAGTCACGCATTAAGATGGGCGGACTGCAGGAAGCAGCCGTGCGCGCCCTCATTTACGTGGGACTTGCGCGCGACCGCGTCGACGAGCGAGGCGTTGAGGCCGTGCGCCGCATCCGCCTCATAGAAGAGGAGCAGCAACGGCTCACCTTGGCGCAGTTCAAGGCGATGGCGCGCGAGCAATTCTTCATGCTGCTTGTCTATCCGCACGAAGCGATCGCCGCCATCGCCGAGCTCCTACCGGAAGGCCCCGAAGAACGTCGCAAGGCATTTGCGGCCATCCGACAAGTCCTCAGTGCCAGCAGCGAGATTACCGGGGAGGCGGCGGCACGGTTGGCGAGGATCGCCCCGCTTTTTGGAGTCGCGGGCAACTCAAGCGAAAAAGTCGTCGACCTGCTCAAGGCGTCGTGAGCATTTCATCGAACCTAAATAGGGTACATGCCCATGGCGGTCATCGACATCGACACACGCGAGAAGCCGCATCAAAAATACGAGCGGCTCCTAAATGCCGCCAAACAGGTTGCCGCGGCGACGACGGTGATAGTACATCCCTGCGACGAGACGTCGCTACGGGGTGTTGTCGAGGCACAGGAAGCCGGTTTGATCAAACCGATTCTCGTGGGACCGATAAAGAAGATTCAGGACACCGCCTCCCGGTATGGGCTGAATATTGCAGGTTTCGAGATCGTCGATGTGCCGCACAGCGACGCCGCAGCGGCGAAGGGCGTCGAGCTCGTGCGTGCCGGAAGGGGCGAGCTTTTGATGAAGGGCAGCCTGCACACCGACGAACTCATGCGGTGCGTGACGGCGGGAGAAACCGGCCTGCGCACGGCGCGGCGGATAAGCCACGTCTTCGTCATGGATGTGCCGGGTTATCCCGAAACGCTGTTCATCACCGATGCCGCAATCAATATTTTCCCGGATCTCGATTGCAAGCGCGATATCGTTCAGAACGCAATCGACCTCTACCGTGATATCGGACTTGGGACACCGCGCGTTGCTCTGTTGTCGGCCGTGGAAACGGTGACGACAAAGATACCGACCACGATCGAGGCTGCCGCTCTGTGTAAAATGGCCGACCGCGGCCAGATCACGGGAGGCATTCTCGACGGTCCGCTGGCCTTCGATAATGCAATCGATCCCGAAGCTGCGCGGATTAAGGGCATCAAGTCCGAGGTAGCAGGGAGAGCCCAAATACTCGTCGTCCCGGATTTGGAAGCCGGTAACATGCTGGCCAAGAACCTGACATTTCTAGCCAAAGCCGATGCCGCCGGCATCGTACTTGGTGCGCGCGTACCGATCATTTTGACCTCGCGCGCCGATTCCGTGCGCGCTCGCATGGCGTCCTGCGCGGTCGCCGTACTTTACGCCGACGCACGACGTCGTGCGGCGGCCGCGCCGGTAATGTGAGCCAAATGAGCTCGATCCTTGTGGTGAATGCGGGCTCCTCAAGCGTCAAGTCCCAGATATTTGGAATTGAGGCCAAGGATCGCCTAACGCGCAGTTTAAGAGGGCAAATGAGCGGTATCGGCTCCGAGCTGCGTTTGCGCGCCGCCGCGGCTGATGGAGCTAGTCTGATCGACCGCGATTACCGAGCCGATGAGGTAGCCGATATCGAGGCGGCTCTTGCAGCAGTCGCCTAGTGGCTGCGCAGCGAGCATCGGTTAAACCCGATCGCGGTCGGACACCGCGTCGTGCATGGCGGACCGGAATACAGCGCACCCGTGATCGTCGACTCGAACGTTCTCAAGAAGCTCGAGCAATATATCTCTTTGGCGCCGCTGCATCGCCGCACAATCTCGCGCCGATCCGGGTGCTTCTCGACAGATTTCCCGATCTTCCCCAGGTCGCCTGTTTCGATACCGCATGTCACCGCGGCCACGGTCCTCTGGCTGATCATTACGCACTTCCGAGCGTTTTCACGACAAGGGCGTCCGGCGTTACGGGTTTCACGGTCTGTCATACGAATATATTGCGGGTCGTCTCGCTGATGAGGCACCGCAAATCGCGTTGAAAAAACTGATCGTCGCGCATCTCGGCAGCGGCGCCTCTATGTGCGCGATGCAGGGCGGGCGCAGCATCGAAAGCACGATGGGGTTCACGACGCTCGACGGCTTGCCCATGGGGACGCGGCCCGGCCAGATTGACCCAGGGGTTGTTCTTTACCTCATCTCGCAGGAAGGAATGAGTCCTGCGGATGTCCAGCACTTGCTATATCACGACAGCGGCCTCAAAGGATTATCCGGGCCGAGCGCCGACATGCGCGTGCTTGAGGAAAGCGCCGATCCGCGCGCCGCCTTCGCAATCGGCTATTCCGTTTACCGGATAGCATTGAATGCGGGCATGCTCGCCGGGGCGCTTGGCGGCCTGGACGCTTTCATCTTTACCGCCGGCATCGGCGAGAACTCGGCGCGCCTGAGAGGAAGAGTTGTCGACAGGCTCGGCTGGCTGGGTCTGGCGCTGGACCCTGTGGCGAATGCCGCGCACGCGCTCGCCGTATCGCGGGCGGAAAGCCGAATTCCGATTTATATGATCCCCACCGACGAGGAGTTGATGATTGCCCGCCATGCGCTGGCGCTGTTGTCGGCCCGACCGGCCCGCTAAGGTCGCGCTCGCTCGTAAACTCGCCGTCATTCTACATCGCATGTGGATCGACGGCAGCGACTTCCGCTTCACCGCATCTGCCGTAACCACTGCCGCGTGAGCGCGACAGAATCATACCCTCTATCTGAATACGAATCGTCCCGCCAAGGGACGTTCACGTGGGGGACGATGGTGACGAGAGATCGCTGGACGGCTGGGAGTGCGGCAACGCAACTCCGCTTTGGAGATCGGTCCTCTTCGCCTCACGCCAATCGCATCATGTGACGGCCACAGCGTTGATCACGAACAGAAGCATGCCCCTTCACGAGCCTTCAAAAAACCCTTGACCTCAACGCCCAATGACAGAAGCCGTCCATTTGTGTGAGCCTCTTGAGCACAAAGGCGCTGGCGACCTTCCCGCGTGCGGAGTGCCCCAACCTCCACAACCAGAATCCAAGATCAGTGTGAAAATAAAGTCAGCAGTCAGTTAAGCTTTCACATTTTCATCTCAATTCTTGCCTATCGGGCCTTCTGTCTTCCATACACCTGGGCAGTAGTTATGTCGAAGCTAAATTGGTTCAGGTCTAAGCTGAAGTGGTTGGGCTCTAAACCTCAGGGGTTCAGGCTGGTCTTCACCCTCATGGGGGCTGCATCATTGTTCATCTTCGCGGCTTCACAGCAATCTGAGGCATCCGAAACCCTCCAGTCGAGCGAATTCGCTTCGGACCAAGACGGGTCTCCTGCTCAACGATCCGCGGAACCGACTGTAAGGGTGCAGTTCCTCCCCTCCACTGAATCTCGATTGCCATCGGAAACGCGTCTCGAGGCACCTGTAAGCCCGGACGCTCCTGCATCGGATGTACGTGCGGTGGAAGCGCCGGCAGCCGCGGCCGTTCCTTCCACGCCAGCCAATAATGGTCCAACACCGGCGGAAGTTGCGGCCTATATCGCTAGAGCACACGCCAAGATCCGCCAGGGCGATATCGCCTCCGCGCGTCGGCTGCTTGAACGGGCCTCAAGCGGTGATGAGGCGGAGGCTTGGTTGGTGCTCGCTGAAACCTACGATCCCCGGATGCTGGCCCGCTGGGGGGTTCTTGGGATCAAGCCTGACCTGGAGAAGTCAAAGGCCTTTTACCAGGAAGCTCAAAGGCGGGGTGCGCAAGGTGCACGTGAGCGTTTGCTTACGTTGTCAGTCGTCGGATCCCCTGAGTAGGGCAACACAGATCAATTTCACTTACGAGGTTGCATGATGAAATACACCATCCGTTGTCTCGTCGGGCTCGCTCTGTTGGGTCTGTTCTTACAGCCGTGCGCGGCCCAGGATGTTCCGCAAGGAGGCAGGTCAACTGCTTTCTCTGAGACGCAACGAAGCGGCCGCTCGCCTACATGGCTCCGTCCTCAACAATTGGGGAAGCCGGCCTCCACTTCCGATCCTCTCAAGGACGATGCCAATCTCTGGACGGTCGGCGTCGCGGGCGGTCTGCTTGAGGGCACCTTTATCCGCTATGTGGCCGATTTGGCCAAGGTGCTCGATGACGGGAAAAACCTTCGCGTTATCCCAATGGTCACGTACGGTGCTGTCGGCAACGTCACTGATTTGCTCAACTTGCGTGGGGTCGATGTCGCGATTACTCAGGCGGATGTTCTGGACCACTTCCGGCGCGAGGTGAAGATCCCTGACATCGAGAACAAGATTCAGTACATCTCGCCACTGTTCCTTGCCGAGGTTCACATCTATGGCCGGGAGGAGTTCAAGACGCTCAAGGACCTCGCCGGTCGAAAGGTGGCGTTCAACACGCCCGGTAGTGCTGCCAATCTGACCGGACAGGTTGTTTTTCAGCGCCTCGGGGTCCAGGTCGAGCCGGTGTTCATGAACAACGCCATTGCTCTGGAGAAGATGCGCAGCGGCGAGGTGTCGGCTGTCGTACATGTGGTCGGTAAGCCAAACGACCTGTTTGCTCGCTTTAAGCCCCAACCTGGCTTTCACTTCATCCCGGTCGAGTATGGGCCTCAGTTCGAGGACTACTACGTTCCAGCAGCTCTTGAAGCTGCGGACTATCCTAATCTCATCCGGACTGGCGAGACCGTTTCGACCATTGCTGTGCCTGCGGTACTGGCTGTGTTCAACTGGCCGAAAACCAGCGATCGCTACCGCCGGGTGTCCCGGTTCGTTGAAGCTTATTTCACGAAGTTCGACCAGCTACAGCAGCCGCCCTTTCAGCCCAAATGGCGAGAGATCAACCTGGCCGGCAAGGTTCCGGGATGGACGCGCTACCGCGTAGCTGAAGAGCTCCTGGCCAAGATGACAGCCGATCCCCAGGTGAAGGTTCATTTCGACGCCTTCCTGGACACGCGTGCAGGTGCCAGGGGCCATGGTACACTGCCGAATAGCGAGCGTGAGGCTCTTTTCAAGCAGTTCCTGGAGTGGCAAAAAAGTGCTGATTGGTGATCCGGGACGGCGCTGGTAATTAGACGTGAGCGGTTACAGACCACAGCTGCCAACTTCTGAGCCAGCACGTCACCCGGTCGATGGTCATACCCTCGCTGAGACGCTTTCTAGTCCGGCACGATTGCTTCCCGTCACGGGACTTGCCGATGAAAGTCCGATCCCGTTGTAACGGGTAACCACATTTGTTCTTATAAGGAAATCGCGCGTGCGTGTTTCTCTGAGGTCTGCCGTGAAGAAAACAATTCTCACACCTATTCTGATCGTCGCGTTCGTTAGTCAAACTCACGCTTTTGAATACGGAATAAAAATCGAAACAGTTCAGAACGCCAACATGCCCCCGGTTGATATTGTCCAAGACACTGTAACATTCCGTGCCATCGACGAGCTCCCTCAGGAGACGACAGACCTGAACAGCAATGAGGTGCAAACAAACCAGCATACCTCCAACAAAGCCTCCCACTCGCGCAGGCATTCATCGGGAATAGCTAAGACCTCCCAGGCGAGGCGAAGTGCTCCGGCTGGTGCCATGCAAGACGCAATCCAAATGGAACCGGCTTTGGCTTACGATGCGAGCAACGAGAACCACAGCCCATTTGCACCACTTCGCCACATTTTTGGCGGGGCTCATTGATTGACGATTTCGCACCGGAGCACCGTGCTGAAAAGAACTGGGCCGACGAAATTCATGCCTTTCGAAGTCTCCCACCCGGTCCCCACCGTTCTCCCGCGATGAACTGAACGCCAGTAGCCTCAACGGCGGAGATGACTTGCCGGACGTGTCCGTGCAGTGCCCGGCCCGGGCGAATCCCGGCTTGCACCTTCGAGATAGCCATGCATCCGCGCGCGATAACGGTCCCGGCAATGGCCCCAGCGGGGGAGCGGTCCTGGTTCCAACCTTCTGCGAACGGCGGCGATGTTGACGGAACTTGCCGGAACTAGGCTGAGGAAGACGGACTGATCTTGGCGACTAGTCCAGTAGTCCTTTTCGTCGAAGGCGACATCCTCGTCATCCTCTCCAGGACGTGCGCCCTGAGCCTCTGGAAGTGCGCAGGAAGCGCCTCGCGCGGCTGCTATCGCGTAGCAACAAGGCGATGCGCGACGGCATCCAGCTCAGCGAGGCGCTCACCGGCGACGGCCCGGCCACTTCGGCCACGACTGCGATTTGGGGCTCGAAGGCATCATTTCGAAGCGGCGACACCTGCGAAGCTTCTACGAATCTAAGGGCGGACTCAGGTCCTTGCGAGCGCCCACCCCCGTGCAGCTCGTCAGGCCGTCATCTCAGCAACGTCACGCGACGGCAGTTGCGGCACCAGAGACGAAGGACCAGGCGATAGCCAGCAATCAGGAGCCCGCCACATCAATAGGTTAGAACCGAAACGGAAAACTTACCGGGAGGGGCAGGGCGTCAAGTATGAAGCCCCGAAGCAGCGCCCCTCGCTGTGTCTAACCCACCGCCCTCGCGCAAGAGACCCCGAGCGCTGGCGGTCCCGAGGGCGTCCAGGAGCCGGCAGAGGTCCCCACACCAGCCGCATCACCGGTTTCCTCAGGTTCTGGTTATCCGAGATATTGCGTGTATTTTTCAATGGGTGACCGGCACTGAAGCATCCCGATCAGTTGATCGGGTATACGGCAAAGAGGCTGGACCATTTTGGCATTTTGCTTCGGCTATACGGGGGTGGTGTTTGGAAATGGCGATGATGGTTCATCGTCCGCGATGAAGAATTGGGCGCCGAATAAAAACGAGGGGTCAGCGCTGATCGCCAATATCGCGCTACACCATCCTACATGGGGAATATTCGAGCTCTGACCACTAAATAAGCCCCATGTGACTTAGGCCTCGGAATACGCCACCTAAGACGGACATTGGCGTGGTCGTCGAGACACTCGCGGCCAGTACGAGGGATAAACACCACATGGTTATACCACTGGCCTACACTGTACCCGAAGCGTGCTCGGCAGCGCGCGCTGGGCGTACTACAATCTATGAGGCGATTAAATCGGGCGAATTGCGATCTGTAAAGCGCGGCCGACGTACTCTCATCCTCTCGCAAGACCTCTGTTTGTGGATTTCCCGTTTCCCCGCTGTCCGGGCGAACTCGCAGCACCACAAGAACACTCGCTCGCAACCTAACCCGTGACGCACCGTGTCAAAGCCCAACAAGAGCTTGCGACGCCGCAATAGCCGGGAAAATATCTTGCCATGGGTACAGCTTCCGCATTGGATTATGGCGAGCGCCGCATGGAAGAGCCTCGGACCTGTCGACCGAAACGTTTGGCTCCAAATCGTTTGGCGCTACAATGGCATGAACAATGGCTGGATTGCGGTGCCGGCTCGCGCCGTCGCGGACGAGATAGGTGTGCATCACTCCACCGTGGCTCGGGCACTCCAAGCCCTCATGACCTACGGCTTCATCGAGATAACAAGACATGGCGACTTTTCGTGCAAACGTGCCGCTTCGGAATATCGACTAACCCATCTGAAATGCGACCGGGATGGCCGACTGCCCGGCAATACCTTCATGTGCATTTAGGCAAATATGCTGCAGCGGCATAGTCGCATTTGATAATCTCATAGCCGCACCCACGCGACTACATGTGTTGATTAGCACCTCGAATGAGGATTACAGTCGCATCCACGCGGCTATCAACGGCATTTCCGCCAAGTCATAGTTGCGCTCACGCGACACATATAGATATACCATTAGGGACGGCGGACCATCAGCTATTATTCTTCGCCGGATGAAAACGCCCGCCGGCTTTTGTTGGAGCACGATGAGCGTCAACGTAATTCGTAGCGAAGGTAGGCAGAAGCCTCTCAACCTCTTCTTGAGCCCGGCTAGCCTGGAGCTTCTCCCTGAAGTAGCCCGGCGACGTATAGAAAAATGCCAAGGCAGTGCCGTGGCGCGACCTGTATTGCTGGAATGCTGCCGACCTCGCCCGAGCTTCTTGCAGCCCCAAGATCATAAGAGGGTCCCGTCGGGCTTCAGACATATACGCGCGCGCGGCACGGAATAAAGTTAGCGCGCAGATAAGGGCGTTAGGCTGCAAAAACATCTACCCAGCCCCAGCGCCTGCTACATCGTATTGGATTTCGCAACCCCGCTCGCTCGCTTCGCTTCCTCCCGGCTCACCACGGCAATCTTCGTTGAAATCATTGTAGAGCTTGTCCAGAGCTGGATTGAGCTTGTCAAGGTAGATGTATGGGGTTTTGGCGAATGCCGTCACCGTGAGGGCAAAGGTTAGGCTCAGAACTGAAGCGATCATTTTCATCTTACTTACCCGCGAACTGTTGTGCGTGGGTAGGAATTCGCCGATTTCAGAAGCGAGGGCTAGCTGAATATGATCGCCGCGCAAAATACGGGTTCTTCGTCTTGAGCCATGCCCGCGTCCGACCGCTCACGTAGCGCGAGCCGATGCGGTTCGAGATGACGACTGTGCTTGCGCAGAAGTAACCCGGCGAGCTTCTCAGCTCGCCGGGTCCATTTGTCACCAGTTTGAGCTCGGAGGGCGGAAGCTCCGGCGAACAATCAGCTCAGTAGCGAGCGACGACCGGTGCTGCACCACCAAAGCCCCAATTGAACTTGTAGTTCAGACCGGCGCGAATAACATGGTCTTGTTCGCGATGACGGATGGCAAAGCCCGCACCCACCCCAGGAGCCGCGAACGCGAGGTTCGTGCGACCGAGATCGACAAAGAGATATTCGACCTTGACGCTCCAATTATTCAGGAAGGCATATTCGACGCCGGCACCGACGGCATAGCCGACGCGGGTATTGGTGGCGTTGTTGGTCGTGAAGATAGCCGGTGCACCGCCTACGGTGCCGATGAACGTGTTACCCCAGTGATTATTGTTGCTGCCGAAGGCAACACCGCCAGTGCCGTAGACGAGGAAGCGGTCAAAAGCGATACCACCTCGGCCACGAACCGTGCCGAAAAAGCCTGTCGTGCTGTCATTGTTACCGACGAAGCCAAGGACGTGGTTCTGAGTGCCGCCCAGAACGGCTTGGCCGTCCCCCTCGATGCCGAGGACGAACTGGTTGACTTGCCAGTTCACCCCGGCTTGGCCACCAACTAAGAACCGTCCGTTGTTGTTGTTGTTGGCGGCTACGAAGCCGCCAAGGGGTGCCGCGCCGCCGAAGAACACGGCGTCGGCGAAGTCGTCGTTGTTATGGGCTCGGAAAGCCCCACCGACATTCAGGCCAATGTAGAAGCCGGTCCACGTGAAGATCGGAACCGGCGGAACATAGGCAGGCGGTGGTTGGCGCGAGGGAAGGTCAGCCGCATAAGCGGAGCCCGCGATTGCCGAAGCGGCGACCGTGGTCATCAGAAGTTTTCGTAGCATCGTTAACCCCTCCAAGAGAGCGTCATTGCTAAGGTTTGCGGGACGATAACGCTGAGCGACGGCCAAAGATCGTGAAGTTCCGGCCATGAAATCAGCTATTGCCAAGCTGTATCCAAACGGCCACGGTTTGCCCGATTTTTAGGCACGCACGCAGCGGTGCAGGCAGGTCGTCAGCGGCGAGAACATCCGCTGGTTTCGAGTGATGACCCGAGGGCCTTCGTGAAGGAAAAGCGGGCGGCGCACAGGCCGGCTGCCGAACTCGTCCTGCCGTGAAAACTTGGCCGTATCGCCGCCAAGATTGGCAGGGTAAAGGATCCCGGCGTAGCAAAACTGGCCGGGAAACCGGCCGTTTTTTAAGAGAGTTGCTGGCGCGCCGTTATCGTCTAAGCTGTGGAGGCATGAGGACGAGGCCTAACGCGAAACATGCCGGGCTGAGCAGGGCTACGATGCTCGACGGCATCCAACCGAGCCAGGCGATCACTGGAGATGGCGCGACCGCCTCTGCCTGCCCTGACGCGATCTCAGGGCCTCAAAATCGGAAGTCGCATCGCGCCGGAGAACAATCGCTTCGCCGTCGAGCACCGCGTTATGGACAGGCAGCGCTGCGACGGCGTCTC
>Ga0163163_10002161_pt1 | contig 16619 bp, 15 predicted proteins | sample S65metaG_FD_119766 | JGI IMG/M metagenome (GOLD analysis project Ga0163163, IMG submission 119766) | Switchgrass rhizosphere microbial communities from Kellogg Biological Station, Michigan, USA - S6-5 metaG | ecosystem: Host-associated > Plants > Roots > Rhizosphere > Soil | place: USA... | reverse complement strand
TTTGCGAGCGGCTCGACGTCAGCTAGTATTGCCCGGCACGCCTCGGGGTGTAGCGCAGCTTGGCAGCGCGCTTCGTTCGGGACGAAGAGGTCGTGGGTTCAAATCCCGCCACCCCGACAGAGGCAATGGGCACATCCGCACGATCGGATGTGCCCATTCTATTTCGGCATGGTTCATGCCAGATCGTACGGGCGTTCGAGCCTCCCAGAGCCAGGGCCGAGTTTGTCGTTTGCACGGTGGCAGCGCGACAGCGGGTCTTTACTTATGCCGGAGAGTTTCACAGCCCCAGGCCGGTGCCGGTGCGCGTCTCAGCGAGGACCAATGAAGCGATGACCAGTCAGCCAGACAAGCTGCGCACCTCGCAGCCCGATCAATCGAATGCCGGCAAACACGCCGCAGTCGCCCTGGGATCGATGGGGCAACCGAACTCGGTCGCCCGTCAATTCGACTTCTGGAACGACCGGTACGAGGGGCGACGGCTGTTCTCGGAGCTGTTGGGGACCTTCTTCCTGGTGCTCGTCGCGGTCGGCGGCGGTATGGTCAACGCCCGTTTTGGCGGCGACGCGGTGCCGTTCGGCGCGCGTGTGGTGGCGCCGGGACTGATGGTCGCCGCCGTGATTCTGTTCATGGGTACGGTCTCCGGCGCGCACCTCAACCCTGCCGTAAGCGTGGCCTTCGCGCTTCGCGGCGACTTCCCGTGGAAACGTGTCCCCGCCTATGTCGTCGCGCAGCTCCTTGGAGCCATCTTCGCCACGCTGCTGCTGTGGGCACTGATCGGCAAGCAGGGCAGCGCCGGCCTTACCCTTCCGGGCGCCGGAATTTCCACCGCGACGGCGATGTGGTGGGAAGTGGTTCTGACTACGGGGCTGGCCAGCGTCATCCTGGGTACGGCGTCGGGTGCCCAGCAGATCGGTCCGCTCGCCGCCCTCGGAGTGGGCAGCTATATCGCGCTGGCTGGCCTTTGGGGGGCACCGGTCAGCGGTGCGTCGATGAACCCGGCCCGGTCGCTCGGGCCGGCCCTAGTTCTCGGCGACTGGACGTCATGGTGGGCATATCTTGTAGGGCCGGTGGTCGGCGCAGTCATCGCCTCCGGCTTCGCCTACATCCTGCGAGGCCGCGGCGGCGGGCGCAGTGGCGTGGAGGCGGCAATGGGCACGCTCGGCCGACGCTGGCATCCCGGCCCTCAAGAGCGTCCCTGACCTCAACCGACACGACCAGACCCAAGAAGTCAGCGATGGCGATCCTCTAATCGCCGCCGACTTAGTCCAGGTTGGGGCCCCGTTTCCGCAGCTCGTCGACCGAGTTCATGGCCTCCCGCAGCTCACCTAGCCAGTCCTGGGCATGCTCACCAACCAGGTGCACGCACCAAGCGAGCGCCTCCGACCGGGACCGGGCTACGCCGGCATCCACCAGCGTGTCCAGGACCTGACGCTGTGGTTGCCGCAGGCGGGTCATCACGGGTGCGGCCAGCCGGGTGAACATCTGCTCGGTGGAGCCGCAGCGCACGCCCCAGGCGACCTTGCGCTCGTACCGGTATTCGACCTGCTGGGCCAGCTGGATCCGCTGATCACGGGTGGTTTCCCGGAACTGGGCGATGCGACCGGACTCGGCGGCAGCGCGGTCGGCTTCAGAGGCGTCGGCACCGGTTGCCGGCGCCGGAATTCGGCCGACGATCACGATCTCATCCCGATCGATGCTGACCGTCGGGGCCTCGCTGAAAAGATCATCCGGCAGCAAGCCAGAGATGAACGCCGGGGCGTCCGCAGCCGATGTGGGCTCTGGGCGGCTGCCCCAGGGGTGATGCTTCCTCATTGCCGGCTCCTACTTTGTATGTTCGTAATGCTGATTACTTCATTACACGCTTGCATCGCGCCGAACGGAAGCGGCTTCACCCAGAGCGAAACCGGTAAGGTCGCGGCATGCAGTCGGCACGAGCGTGGTGGTCCCGCGCCATCGCGCTCGCGGCACTGCTCTGCGCGCTGTCCGCGGGCGGCTTGAGCCAGCACTCGGCACGACCACTTCCGGGTACGCACAACCACCCGTCCGCGGTCCTCGCCGACACCCTGGGAGCGACGCAACTCGCGAGCGACCAGACCAGTCCGGTGCGCGTTGCCGAGCCACGGCTGCATCGCGTCCCGGCCGGAGCTTCGCCCGGAACCGAGGTCATCGACGTCCGGCCCCCGTGGCTGGTCGAGGCGGCCGAGGCGACGGTGCGGGCGCCCGCGTACCCGAATAGCCCGAGCGCGGCCCGCGACCGCGCCCCGCCGCTCCTGGTCTAGACACCCATTCACCTCGCGTGCCGGCGACGGCGCGCGATGCCTCATGTCTTGATCAGGAGTAGCAAATGACTGTTGTTTCTGTGCTCGCTTTCGCCTGCGCGCTGGGCGGAATCGGCTATTTGATCGCGATGGTCCGCCGCGACGAGCCGTTCTACGGCATGCTCGCGATCACCGCGCTGACCGTCGGCGCCATGTTCGGCGCGGTGCACGGCGCGATCACCGGATTCTGATCGCGTCCGGGTGTGGCCGCCGACCGAGCGGCCACACCCGGCGACCGCCGCCCCGGCGATGGCTGACGAGCGGATATAGTCCCCAGCGATTGTGAATATCGCCCACCCTTAGTGAGTTTCTGATGACCGCAACCAGCACCGACGCCGTGTTTGTCCACCCGAGCGCGGACGTGGAGGATGGCGCGCAGATCGGCGCCGGCACCAAGATTTGGCATATCGCCCACGTGCGCTCGACCGCCAAGATCGGTGGCGGGTGCGTCATCGGGCGCAACGTCTACGTAGATGCCGACGTCGTGATCGGCGACCTCGTCAAGATTCAGAACAACGTTTCCGTCTACCACGGTGTGACCATCGAGGACGAGGTCTTCGTTGGGCCGTGCGCGGTGTTCACCAACGACTTCCGGCCCCGGGCGCAGAACCCGACCTGGGAGGTCACACCGACGCTGGTTCGCAGGGGTGCGTCGATCGGCGCCAACGCCACCATCGTGTGCGGCAACGAGATCGGCGAGTACGCCATGATCGCCGCCGGCTCCGTGGTGACCAAGTCGGTCAAGCCATTCCAGCTCGTCGCCGGCAACCCGGCTCGGCACCTGGGCTGGGTGGACAAGGAGGGCACCGTGGTCTCCCGCGACGCGGAACCGCCCGCGGATCTGCGTCCGTAGCATCCGCGCCGGATAGCCACCAAGAACGACGTCGGCCGCTTCCCACTTGCGGGAGCGGCCGACGTCGTCTTCGTCCTAGGGCAGCCGGCCGGGTGGCGGCGGTGTCGGCGCGCCCAACCGCAGCCCGAGGCTCTCGGCCGAGATCAGCTTCGACACGATTGGCGTTCCACGACCCGTCGCGTCGTCGTAGCCGGGGGCCGCAACCAGCGATGTGTCGGTCGCGAAGGTAACCAGGGTCGACGCATTCGGCGTGACAATCGCGACCGGGTTAGCCGGCGCGACCACGTCCCGGAACGACGACGCGGGGATCCGGTAGAGCAGCGGATTGGCAAACCCAATCGGCAGGCCGCGGTTCTGCTGCACGATGGCTTGAACCGCAGCGAACAGCGGGCAGGCCAGGCTGGTGCCCCCCCAGGCATCGATGGCGAACGTTCCACCTGAGGTCGCTCCGACCGCGAAGCCGGTGAACGGGTCGGCCAGCGCGGACACGTCCGGAACCACCCGCATCGGCATCGGCCCATTCAACGTAGCCAGGCTGTCCGGGACCACGCCGACCTGGTAGGACGGCTGTGGCGTCAAGCCGCTGACGCCGCCGCCGGCGCCGCCCCAGAACTGGCCGGGCAAGTTTTGGAGGTAGTGCGCGGTTCCGGTGTAGTTGATCGTGTCCGTGTACGAACCCCACGAGGTCTCCCACAGGTAGGCCTTCGAGGAGCTGATCGCGAGGCTGGTACCGCCGACCGCGGTGACGTTGGCATCCGAAGATGGGTAGTCCGGCTGCGGTGTCGGGTAGTAATTGGTCGGCGGCGTGGCGTTGTCACCATTGTCACCGGACGAGAAGTAGAAGCCGATGCCCAGCGCCTTGGCGTTGAGGAACAACGATTTCTCGACACTGTACGAACTGCCAAGACCGCCTTCGCCGGCAGCACCCCACGAGTTGCTGACGATCGATGCGGCGCGATTCTGAATCACCCAGTTGATGGCTTCGTCGAGGCCGGTGTCGCAGTTGCGCGCGCCGATGTAGTAAATGTTCGCCTTCGGCGCCATTCCATGAACGGCCTCGACGTCGAGTGCTTCCTCGCCGTTCCAGCCCGCTTCATTACAGTCGTTCACCCCGGTAAGCGAGAACGGCTTGAACACCTGCTCCTTGTACTGCCCGGCAGTGAAGGTCGGCTCGCCCATCGCGGTGGAATACCGGTTCGCGTCGGACAGCATCGTCGGCGAGGCGTACGCGTCGATGATCGCAACGGTCACGTTGGCACCGGCGCGGCCCGCCGGTACGCCGTATGCGCTTCGGATCTGCGCCGGCGTGTAACCGCAGTTGTAGGTCGGGAACGATGTGTGCCCGTAGGCCGCCGGAGCCGTCTGGGTGTGCTGGCCCCAGTAGCTCGAGCAGGTCGACGCCGACGGAGGCGTCGCGTTCGGCGCCTTCTGTGCGGCTCCGGTCACCCGCTGACCAGCTCCGAGGCCGGCCGGTCGGCTCGTAGGCTGGCGCAGCAGGCCGCCGTTGTCCAGGCCGGTGATCCCGAGAACCAAGCCGCGGAGCGAATCCGGCAGGGTGACCGCACGGTCCGGCGCCCGCAGCGTCTTGCCGTTGTACGAGTAGGTCCGCAGCGTGATGCCGAACGCGTGCTTGATCTGCGCCACCGTGCCGGTCGCCGACACCCAGCGGTTGCCTGCCGCCACGCCGTCCACTGTGAAGCTCTGGCCGCGCAGATATGATTTGACCTTCGCCACCGCAGCGTTGGTCGGCCCGAAGCGAGTGTTGAACTCACTCGGAGTCAGGTAGCGCCCATATGACGAGCTCGCCGGATTCGAGACACTGTCGGCAACACGCTCTGCCTCGGCCTCGTTCCGCAGTGGCAGCGCCACCGAAAAACTGATCTTCGCGGTGGACTTCGGCGCGCCGTGCACGCGACTAGGCGTCGCCCATGACGGAAGTGTGTGCGGCACGGTGAATCGCGAACTAGCTGCGGCTGAAGCGTGGGCCGCGGTCGCGCTCGCAGCGGATGCCAGCAGCACCGCAGTGAGGACAGCGGCACCGGCACGCCAGCGACTAATTGGGCGCATTTGACTTCCTTCTGTGTGGGGGACTCACAGTTCGATGGCGCGGCCGGCTCGTTAGCAAACAGGAGTTCATCGGCCGCACTGGCGCAGACGAGACTGTACGGCCTCGGTCGCGGACCGCGCGACCCCACATGCCGTGAAGTAGGCCAATCAAGGGCTAGGTCGTGCCCTGTCGATCTTGGTGGTGCGAGACCAGTGGCGGGCGGTGACTGGGCGTGGCTTGATTGGCAGGACACGACCCGGGCACGGCAAGCCGGTACGAAGGATCTACGCCGCAGCAGCCGTTCGGAGCGCGACCGATGCAGACCGAACCAGGACCGTCAACATCGGGCCGGACAGTGGAACCCGGGTCACCGTCAGATGCCAGTAGACCGGACCGATCGCCAGGTCCACCGCGATCTCGGGCGGCACTGCGGATTCGAGTTCACCGCGCGCCACGGCCCGATCCACGATCAGGTTGCTGACATCGCGCTGAGCACTGCGCAAGACGTCGGTCAACTTCTCCGCGATCTGGTCGTTGCGCGCAGCTTCGGCTAGGAGATCTGGAATGATTTGCGAGGCCAACCGGTGCTTGAGGGCCCGCGCGACGAAACGGACCAGCACCTCAAGATCCCCATCCAGGCTACCGGTGTCCGGAATCGGCAGCCCCGCGCCGGCGACCGAACCGACCACGTCGAGCACCATGTCGAGTTTCGATGCCCAGCGTCGGTAGACTGCGGTCTTACCCACCCCGGCGCGCCGCGCAACGGCCTCGATCGACAGTCGCCCGTAGCCCACCCTGGCAAGTTCCTGAACGAGCGCGTCCTGAATGGCTTCCGTGATGTCCCCACGCAGCACCGCTGCGCCGGACAGCGGCCGCCTTATGTCCATCACCACAATCGCAACCTAACACAACGACGGTACGATTGCGTTACGACGCAGTCGGTTCTACTGTACGGTGTCGACGACACGGTTGCGTCCCGTCGAGGCCGCCAGGGAGACATCGGAGAATCTGTAATGACGAGTGCCCCCTTAGCGGAGCGCCGGAATCCGGAGCTCGCTGCCCTGGCCGCACAGCATGGCCTGTCGGTTGCCGGCTCGAGGCCAGGTTTGATGGACTACATCCGCCAGACCTGGCGATATCGGCACTTCACCAACGCGTTCTCGACGGCCGGCGTGGTCGCGGCGCTTGGCCACCATCGGCTGGGCCGGATGTGGCAGGTTTTGACGCCGCTCTCCAACGCGGCGGTCTACTACCTGATCTTCGGCGTCATCATCAAGACCAGCCGTGGCCTCGATAAGCAGACCTTCCTCGCATATCTGTGCATTGGCGTCTTCTTCTTCACTTTCACATCGCAGGCCGTGCAGCAGGGCGTCCAGGCGATCACGCGAAATCTGGGCATGATCCGCGCGTTGCAGTTCCCTCGCGCATCGTTGCCGATCTCCAGCACACTGACTCAGTTCCAGAATCTCCTGGCATCGACGGTCGTGCTGATTGGCATCGTGCTGCTCACCGGCCAGCCGGTACGCTGGGAGTGGTTGCTCCTGGTGCCGGTGCTGATTCTCCAGACCATCTTCAATATCGGCCTGGCGATGGTCATGGCGCGCATCGGCAACAAGATCACTGACCTCAAGCAGGTGCTGCCATTCGTCATGCGGACCTGGATGTACGCATCCGGCGTTCTGTACCCGGCGACACTGTTTGACAAGAACCTGCCAGGTCCGCTCGCTCACATTGCGCTTGCGAACCCGCTGGTGGTCTACATCGAGATTGCTCGCCGAGCCCTCCTGGTGCTGCCGAAGAAGGAGATGGTCTTGACCTGGCACTCGCTGACCATCTTGGCGGTCGGCTGGGCGGTCGTGATGGGCATCGGCGGTTTCCTCTATTTCTGGCGGGGCGAACAGGAGTACGGACGTGGCTAATCTATTTTCCGTGCAGGCTGAAGCGACCCCCGCACGGTCGCGGCCCCAGAAGGGCCGCCCGACAGTGATCGTCGACGATGTCCACGTCGTGTATCGCGTACACGGCGGCGGCAAGCGTGGTCCTCGAGCGGGATCGAACAACCCGGCCACTGCCGTTCGCCGCATGTTCGGCGGTGCGGAGAGCAGTCGGGGAACTACCGAGATCCATGCCGTCAAGGGCGTCACGTTCACCGCGCACGAGGGTGAGGCGGTCGGCCTGATCGGGAGCAACGGCTCCGGCAAGTCCACCATCCTCCGCGCCATCGCAGGCCTCCTGCCGGTGGAGCGGGGTGCGGTCTACACCGCCGGCCAGCCGTCCCTACTGGGTGCCAACGCCGTCCTGATGAACGACCTGTCCGGCGAGGACAACGTCATTCTCGGCCTGCTCGCGATGGGCTTCTCCAAACAGGAAGCCAAGGATCGGCTGGATGACATCGTCGAGTTCTCCGGAATCAACGAGCGCGGCAACTTCAGCTCGCTGCCGATGACTACCTACTCCTCCGGCATGGCGGCCCGGCTTCGGTTCGCCATCGCCGCGGCGAAGTTGCATGACGTCCTGCTCGTCGATGAAGCCTTGGCCACCGGCGACGCTCGCTTCCGGAAGAAGAGCGAGGAGCGGGTCCGCGAGATGCTCGACGGCGCCGGAACGGTGTTCCTGGTCAGCCACGCCATCAACACGATCGTCGACACCTGCGATCGGACGATCTGGCTGGAGTCCGGAGTGCTGCGCATGGACGGGCCGACTGACGAGGTCGTGGCGGCGTACGAGGAGTTTGTCGCCCGGTAGAGGGCACCAACCGACGCAATGGGCCCGGCTTCGGCCGGGCCCATTGCTGTATGCCGATTTGCCTCGCTCGAGACGTCAGCGGGTGACCTGGGCCGGGATCAACCGGCCGAGTGCCCGCTTCGCGCGCCGGCGCAAGTACTTGACCAGGTAGATCCGGATCTCCGTTGCGGTGGCCGGCTTGTAGTCCACCGCGAACTCACGTTCCGGCTGCTTAGCTGGCTTGATCATGAAGCCGCGGATGCCGATCCGCGCGAGCTTCTTCGGTCGCTGGACTTTTCCCGGCAGGCGCAGTGCCACGCGGTAGGACTTGTCGCCATCAGACGTGTCGACGATGACGTCGAGCCGCCCGCCGAATTGGGGAGACTCCGCAATCAGATCCCGGACCGGCCACTCGAAGACCACCGCGGTCGGCCCACCGTCGGTCCCGGCCGTGACACGAACGTGCGCCTTGAGGCGGCCGACGGTGGCACCGATACGCGCCGCGGTCAGTTCCTCCGGACCGAACGGGCTGGTCGCACGTACGGTCAGGACCTTCTCACCGGAACCGTTGCGGCTCCACCTGGCTACCTCGACCGTGAGCTGGTGGGCCATCATCTCGTGCGGTTTGTCGGTCACGAAGAACCAGGCATCGGGCAGTTCACGGTCATCGCGGAAGAACGGGTAGTCGAGATAGAGCCCGGTCTCGTCGCGTACGAAGGTGGAGGGTTCCGCGCCGATGTTGCGCTCGATGACAGCGAGGGTCTCGTCGACCATGCCGCGCTGCGCCAGTGAGATGCGCAGGCGTCGAGGAGCGTCCAGCCGCATCCGGATGGCCTCGGTCAGATACTGATCAGCGAGCTTGCCGATGCCCTCGATCAGAAGCTCTTGCATCGGGCGGTCCAGCTTGAGGAAGTCGGGCCGGGTGAGCTTACCGAGTTCGGAGGTGAAGCTGCGGCGCAGCACCGCGTCCCGGCGGGGACCCGGCTCCAGGATGCTCGCATTCTCTTCCATGACCCGGCGAGCGCACGTCAGCCGCAGTTCGTGAGTGGTGCTGTAGGTGATGTTGCTCTTGTTCCGCCTCTTGATCGCGTAGTAGTAGTCGTAGTCGGCGAGCACGACGATGCGTTTCGCACGCACCGCCGCCGCGACCGTGAACGGCTGATCACTGAGCATCGGCATGTCTTCGGGGTACCGGATGCGGTAAGTCTCGATCAGGGACCGGCGAAACAGCTTGGTGTTCGACATCGCGAACGGCAGTTCCGATTCGTAGAGGTTCACGTCGGTGTTGGTCTCAGCGAAGATCGCCAGCGGTACGAAACGCCCACCGATTCCCACCATGCGACCCGCGACCAGGTCGGCGTCGAACTCGTCCCCCACGGCGACCAAGCGCTCCAGAGCCTCCAGGCCGAGGTAGTCGTCGGACCCGATGAAGAAGACGTAGCGACCCCGGGCGAAGTCCAGGGCGCGATTCGACGGGGCCGCTGGGCCACCGGAGTTGGCCTGATGGAGGACGCGAACGACCGAGGGGTAGCGAGCGGCAAATCGCTCTAGCTCAGCAGGGCTCTCATCGGTGGATCCGTCGTTGACCGCGATGATCTCCATCCGGGCGTGACCGATCGTCTGCCTGATGAGTGACTGAAGGCATTCGGTGAGATACGGCATGGTGTTATAGACGGCGAGGATCACACTGACATCGGGTGTGTCCTCACTTTGCGGGGACTCGGTTACCGCTTCCATCCACTTGCCCTCAGTGCTTTCCGGACGACGCGGCGCGGCGGGGTCGTCCGGGCCAACGCAAAGGTTATCTGGTTTTGTATTCAGTCGAGGTCCCGAGCCGGGGCAGCCTTTCGGGGACGTCTTGGTTGTCCTACGCACCGGCTCTACGCTGCGGTGCGTCGGTGGCCAGCGTAGCCAGGATTCGGTATCGATTGGACCGGAACATGATGCGCAATACAACGCGTCGTTACGATCGGGTGACGGCTGGCGCTCAGGTTCGATAGGTCCGGCACGGCAACGCATCCCCGTAGGTCAGCAACTGCATGATTCCCTGCGCACTGATTACTGCATGTCGTCACGAGAACACGTTCCGCAGTGAAGTCGGTTGACTCCGGCGACGCGCCGCGACAGCCAGAACCCTCAGCACCCCCATCGTCTGGCCACACATATCCGGGAGCCAAATGCTTATGGGCATGTGATACGGCCGACACTCCAACCTGCGGAGCGAAGTCGCCCCGGTTGGTCTGCACCGCACCACAACGTAAGGTTGTCGCCGGTGTGTGCCGCGAGCGCACCGTCGATCCGTTCGGACCAGCAGAGTGGTCGCGCACCCAGGGAGCTGTCGATGAAGGTTGTCAGTGTCGTCGGAGCACGGCCGCAACTGGTCAAGTTGGCACCCATCGCGGCGGCATTCGCCGCCACCGAGCATGAACACGTCATCGTGCACACTGGCCAGCACTACGACGTCAACCTCTCGGACGTGTTCTTCTCGGGTCTCGGCATCCCGAACCCGGACGTGCACCTGGGCGTCGGATCCGGTAGTCATGGCGTTCAGACCGGCGCAGTGCTCAGCGCGATCGACTCCGTGTTGGCCGATGCCAACCCGGACTGGGTGCTGGTCTATGGCGACACCAACTCGACGCTCGCCGGTGCGGTTGCAGCGGTCAAACAGCATTTGCCGATCGCCCATTTGGAGGCTGGGCTGCGGTCATTCAATCGGCGCATGCCAGAAGAGCACAACCGGGTGTTGACCGACCACGCCGCGGACCTGTTGCTCGCACCGACCGCCGAGGCCATGGCGAATCTCGCCGCCGAGGGATTGGCCGCTCGCTCCGTGTTGGTCGGCGACGTAATGGTCGACGTGTGCCTGAGCGTCCGGACCTCCATCGAAGCCGACCCGCCCGCCTCCCGCCAATTGCCTGAAGGCATCGATGCTAGTCAGCCGCACCTGGTCGCGACGTTGCATCGCGCCGAGAACACCGACGACGCGGCTCGGCTGGACAGCCTGTTGAGCGCGCTCGCCGACCTGCCTGTCCCGGTTGCGCTGCTGGCCCACCCTCGTCTGGTGGCTCGTGCCGAGTCGTTCGGCCTCAAACTTTCCCGGGGCGCCCTACATGTGGGAGCACCTGTGGGTTACGCGGCGATGGTCGCCACGGTGCTCGGCTCGGCCGGCGTCATCACCGACTCCGGCGGCCTTCAGAAGGAGGCCTACCTGCTGGAACGGGTGTGCACCACGCTGCGGTCGGAGACCGAATGGGTGGAGACGCTCGCCGGCGGCTGGAACCAGCTCGTGCACGACCCCCGATCGCTCACGGCCGAGGAATGGGCCGCCATCGCCACTCGGCCCGCACCCGACGGCGACCGCGGGCTGCCGTTCGGGGACGGCAAGGCGGCGATCCGAGTGGTCGAAGAACTCGAGCGCCGGGCCGGCATTTAGTCGAAAGCACGCGTCGTCCGCAAACGACGACGCCGGCTTCGGAATCGATCATTCCGAAGCCGGCGTCTGACAGATGGGCCAATCAGCTCACCAGCGAGATCTCCGGTGCACACGCAACGACTCGATCCTCGCGCGCAGACTCCAGCGCCGCGGTGGCAACCTCGACGGTACGCAGACCCTGGCGAAGGGTCACAATCCCGCTGTCCTTGCCCTGGACCGCGTCGCGGAAGCGCTCGTGCTCAACCAGCAGCGGCTCGCGCTTCGGAATCGCGTACCGGATCATGTCACCCTCGGCCACGCCGCGGAACGACCGCAGCGCTTCCCACTCGGTGTTTGTGGCCGCGTTGGCGTAGAACGTGAGGTCGGCGGTGAGCGTGTCGGCGATGAAGCAACCGCGCTCGCCGGTGACGACGGTGGACCGCTCCTTCATTGGACTCAGCCAGTTCACCAGGTGATTAACCATCGAACCGTCGGAGAGCTGTCCCACCGCCGACACCATGTCCTCGTGCGGGCGTCCGCTGCGGGACACCGTGCGCGCTGCGATCGAAACGTAATCGCGCTCGGTCACCCAAGCGGTCAGGTCGATGTCATGGGTCGCGAGATCCATGACCACGCCGACATCGGCGATCCGGTGCGGGAACGGACCCTGCCTGCGGGTGACGACCTGGTAGACATCACCGAGTTCGCCGGCTTCCAGACGCGCACGCAGACTCTGCAGCGATGGGTTATAGCGTTCGATGTGGCCGACGCCGGCTACGATGCCGGCCTTCTCGAAGGCATCGACGAGGCGGCGAGCCGCGTCGATGGACGGTGCAAGCGGCTTCTCGATCAGAGCTGCGATGCCGTTGCGCGCGAGCTCCAACCCGATCTCCTCGTGGAACGAGGTAGGCGCGCAGACCACTGCGTAATCGATGCCGAGGGCGATCAGTTCGTCCAGCGACGACACCACCTGGGCGCCGCGCGCCACCTGGTGCACGTCGCCGGCGGGGTCGGCGACGCCGACCAGCTCGACGCCATCGAGCAGGCCCAGAACGCGGGCATGGTTGCGGCCCATCGCGCCGAGGCCGACCAGGCCGGCGCGGAGCTTCGCCTTCGGGGCGGTCATCGAGCGTTCCCGGCAGCGTTCGCAGCGTCGGCGATGCGCTCGAGCTCATCCGCGGTCAGCGCCGGGAAGATCGGCAGCGACACGACCTCCGCCGCGGCGCGCTCGGTCTCCGGCAGGTCCCAGTCGCCCGGCTTGCCGTCGACGAGGAACGGAAGCAACCGGTGGATCGGGGTCGGGTAGTAGACCGCGTTGCCGACGCCGTGCTCGCTCAGGATCCGCTGGGCGGCATCCCGGTCGCCCTTAACGCGGACCGTGTACTGGTGGTAGACGTGTTCAGCACCGTCGGCGACCGGCGGCGTGACCATCTCGGTGATCCGCGAATCGAGCACCTTGGCGTTGGCCTGGCGCTGCGCGGTCCACTGCGGCAGCTTGCCGAGCTGGACCCGGCCGATCGCGGCGGCAACGTCGGTCAGGCGCATGTTGGCACCGACGATCTCGTTCGCATACCGCTGCTCCATGCCCTGGTTACGCAGCAGCCGCAGCGTACGCGCGAGGCCGGCGTCGGCGGTCGTGATCATGCCACCCTCGAGCGAGTGCATGTTCTTGGTCGGGTAAAAGCTGAAGCAGCCCGCGGTGCCGAACGCGCCGACCGGAGTGCCGTTCAGCGCGGCCGCGTGCGCCTGCGCTGCGTCTTCGACAACCGCGAGGCCGTGCTTCTCAGCGAGCGCCATGATCTGGTCCATGGCGGCTGGGTGGCCGTAGAGGTGCACCGGCATGATCGCGACAGTGCGCGGGGTCACCGCAGCGGCCGCCGCCCGGGGGTCCATGCAGAACGTGCCCGGCTCGATGTCGACGAAGACCGGGGTAGCACCGACCAGCCGAACGGCGTTAGCCGAGGCCGCGAACGAGAACGACGGAACGATCACCTCGTCGCCAGGCTTGATGTTCAGTGCCATCAAGGTCAGCTGGAGAGCCGAGGTGCCGGAGTTGACGGCAACGCAGTGCCGGCCGTTGACCAGAGCAGAGAACTCCTGCTCGAACGCGGCCACCTCCGGACCCTGGACGACCATGCCACTGCGGAGCACCCGGACGGCAGCCTCGATCTCGGCCTCGCCGATCACGGGTCGCGCGGGTGGAATGGGTGCCGGGCTTGTCATGAATAACTCCTGTCAACGACTCTCAAGTCCGTGTGGATGTTAGCCGGTCGGTCGCACAGCGCAACAACGACAGATCGGTGATAGAGGCCTCAATCGCCAGGCCTCACAGCTCGCTGCCAGATGCCGGGCCGGTCCCCGCGAGCCCGCTGGCATTTGTGCTGGTGACTCGCATGATAGGTGTTGGTCGAGAGCGTCCCGGCAGTGGCGCATGCGGTGCACCGGTTAACCGGCGAATGCCGCGATCGCGACCGCACGGCCGTGAAAGTCATTGAACCAGTGAGGTTCAGGACTACCCGAGTGCGCCGTCGGCGTAACGCTCCGTAGAAGTAGCGGTCCGAAGTTGGCACCCCGGGTCCTGATGAACTCCTGGCGAATTTTGCAGCCGAAGCATCGACGCCCCCGGCTTGATGTGACTTGCGACACATCCGGCACGGTCGTGGTGACCTGCCCCGCAACGGATCCACCATTCGCAGCAGGCTATTTCGCGTTGCCTTAACTCGCCCTCTATTCTCGATGCTGCCGCCTGCCCAGGCTTCCAGCCGGTCCGGACGCGCCGGGCGGATCCACCCATAGGAAGAAGTCTCCCAGTATGAACATCTGCGTTGTCGCGCTCGGAAAGATCGGTCTGCCGCTCGCCGTGCAGTTCGCGTCCAAGGGCCACCGGGTCATCGGTGCCGACGTCTCAGAGCGGGTCGTGGCCCTGGTCAATGACGGAGCGGTTCCGTTCCCGGGCGAGGCCGACCTGGACGTCAAACTGAAGGACGCGGTCGCCGCCGAACTGCTCTCGGCCACCACCGACACCGCCGCCGCGGTGGCCCAGTCCGAGGCTGTGGTCGTCGTCGTGCCGCTGTTCGTGGACGCCGAGGGCGTGCCGGACTTCGAGTGGATGGACAACGCCACCCGCGCCATCGCCGCCGGCCTCAAGCCCGGCACCCTGGTCAGCTACGAGACCACCCTGCCGGTCGGCACCACCCGCGGCCGCTGGCTGAAAATGCTGGAAGAGGGCTCCGGCCTCACCGGCGGCACCGACTTCCAGCTGGTCTTCAGCCCGGAGCGGGTGCTCACCGGCCGGGTCTTCGCGGACCTGCGCCGCTACCCGAAGCTGGTCGGCGGCATCGATGCCGGGTCGGCGGCTCGCGGTGTTGCGTTCTACCAGGCGGTGCTGGACTTCGACGAGCGCCCCGATCTCCCGCGTGGCAACGGTGTCTGGGACCTGGGCTCGGCCGAAGCCGCGGAGATGGCCAAGCTCGCCGAGACCACCTACCGCGACGTCAACATCGGCTTGGCGAATCAGTTCGCCCGCTACGCGGACAGCGTTGGCATTGACGTGCTCCAGGTCATCGAGGCCTGCAACACCCAGCCGTACAGCCACATCCACCAGCCCGGAATCGCGGTCGGCGGCCATTGCATCCCGATCTACCCGCGGATCTACCTGTGGAACGACCCGTCCGCCACGGTGGTCCGTTCGGCCCGCGAGGCGAACGCCGCCATGCCGGACTACGCCGTGGGTCTGCTCGAAGCCGCGTACGGCGACCTGACCGGCGCGAACGTTCTGGTGCTCGGCGCCGCCTACCGCGGCGGCGTGAAGGAGACCGCGTTCTCCGGAGTGTTCCCGACGGTCGAGGCTCTGCAGGCTCGGGGCGCCAACCCGTTTGTAACCGATCCGATGTACACCAACGCCGAACTCGAGGCGCACGGCCTGCCGGCCCACGAGGGCCAACCGGTGACCGCCGCGATCATCCAGGCCGACCACGCCGAATACCGCACTCTCGGCGAGTCCGATCTGCCCGGCGTCCGGGTCCTGGTGGACGGCCGCCGGGTCACCGACCAGGCGCGCTGGACCACGGCGACACGGATCGTCATCGGCGGCTGACAGCCGCGAACTCAGATCATCGACGAGCGGGTGCCGGCGGCATCCGCTCGTCGTCGTCTTCGCATAGCATCGCGTACGCGTAACGGCCGCTGGTGTGGGAAGGACGACCCGATGATCCTGGAAATCCGGACATATCGCCTCCACCCAGGCACCACCGACCAGTTCGTCGCGGCCATGCGCGATCAGGCCGTGCCACTCCTGGCGGACTTCGGCATCAAGGTCGTCGCGTCCGGCGCCTCACTCGTCCGCGAGGACGGCAGCGAGGAGGCGTTCCTGATCCGTTCCTTCGAGTCGATCGACGAACACGCGGAACAGGAAGCCCGGTTCTACTCCAGCCGTGAATGGCACGACGGGCCACGCGCGGCGATTCTGGAATGCATCGAGAGCTACCACAGCGTGGTGATCGATGCCGGAGCGCTGTCCGGGATCAGCGACACAAAGTCGTTGTAGGCAGCAACCGTCGTGTTCCTTATATAACGCTATTTCCCTTCCGCAGTGGTGGGTAGCGCGCGCATCCCGGTAACCTGAAAACGGCGCGTGATCAGCGTTATGGCTGGTCACGATGATTGTTGGGATGCGATTGGGTTCAGATCGGCTGATCGCAGACGTCGGTGCGGCCATCGAGTCGGCCACGTCTGTGGTTGACGCCTGCCAGTCCGCCCTCGACACGATTGCCGAGCACTCGGATGCCAACACGTCCGTGCTTCTTCCGGTGCACGACCGGCTCCGCGCGGTCGCGGCCAACGGCGCCTGGCACGTCTTTTCGTCGGTCTACCCGGGCTCCGGTGTGGTCGGCCGCACCTATACCTCTGGCCTGACCCGGGTAATCGAGACGCCGATCGGCGATCCGGACTACATCGAGCTCAGCCCCAACGTCGTGGTCGAGATCTGCACCCCCGTGGTGGACGGACCAGACCATCCGATCGGCGTCATCAACATGGAGTGGAGCCGTCGGGTCGACGTCGCGGAGTGGCGACCGGTGGCCGAGCAGATCGCCCGGATGCTGGGGCGCCGGATCCGCGACCTGGGCGGCCCGCCACCCGAATCGCGCGGCGAGAAGTTGCTCCGGCACGGATTCGCACTGACCACTGCCGCCACCGAGGCCGAACTCCTGGCGCACTCGCTCTACGCCGCCCGCGACGTGTCCGGTCTGGACTCGCCGGTGCTGA
>Ga0163163_10002160_pt1 | contig 16629 bp, 14 predicted proteins | sample S65metaG_FD_119766 | JGI IMG/M metagenome (GOLD analysis project Ga0163163, IMG submission 119766) | Switchgrass rhizosphere microbial communities from Kellogg Biological Station, Michigan, USA - S6-5 metaG | ecosystem: Host-associated > Plants > Roots > Rhizosphere > Soil | place: USA... | reverse complement strand
CGCATGTGCCTAGCGCGGTAAGCCAATCTAACAAATCCTTTGAGGGCAGGCCGCCGTTCGGCGCGGAGCCCGCCACATGGGGCGCACGGAGTGCCCAATACATCAGAAGCGCCGACCAACCGACAACTAGCAGCGCGGAGAGTGCGGTCCCGAGAGTAATCATCGCGTGCCTTGGCGGCTTCGATGGTTTGTGCATGTTCTTGTTCTCCGGCCCGATGCTGGGCTTCGCTGATGGTCGAGACGGCATCGATTGCATCCAAGTGACCTGCAGCGTCAAACGCCAATCCAACAAAGGCCAAGGCACGATTCAAATTGGCGCGTCAAATTGGCGCGCAGCGGTTCATAACGTTCAGGGCGCGCCAGGTAGCGTTCCGGCTTCATGGCATGGCGCATGAAGGTGAGCACGCCCGTGCGGTTGCCCCGGCGGTTCTGATCGTCGGCCAGTGCATTGTGGATGCCATGTCGTTTTGCCAGTTCAGGATCGCGATCGGTTATTCGGCATAGGGCGAGAATGTGTCCGATCTCGCTCCCCGTCAGGCCGTCGTTGGTATCCCCCAGCGCAGCGCTGATCGCCTCGACCTCTTCCTGTTTAAACTGCTTGTTTTCCATGACGGGCTTGCTGCTCCGTTCCAAGTAATTAGAAGTCTTCGGGGGCCTCACCGCCACAGTCGATTACGTCGCGAGCGGCCCCGACTGTTCCTGTCAACGTCTCGCAAAGACTCGACCGACGGTGGTGATTGAACTCATCTGTGTAAGTGATCGAGGAAACGAGGATCGTGACGCCATCTCCTTTGGCGGATCTCTGCAGGGATGCCAGGGATTTCTCATCGAAGAAGACACTGAACATGGCTGACTCGCTCGGCCACATTGTCTTTATATTAACGATATGGCCATCGCATTCATTCATTACTTGGTCGAATGCGCGCTTTAGATCGAGCGCCTGCAACGATGCCGCACCTTGCAGCAAACTGCAGGCTTTGATGTGAAGTGCGGGCGTTGAACCAAAGTTCTTGATTGCAACCCCCAGGCTGTCCTTGCTGTTGCAGTCTTCAATCTTTTTCTCCTTATTCTCAGAGCGGCATTGGAGTTTCATCCCACCATCTGCAGTCGGGTTGAATCCCAAATATGCGCGGAGTTGATTCCATCCATTCTCTTGCGAGATTCGATTAGCTTCGGCCGCTTTGTCGAGCGCGGCCAGCGTGTCTCGATGTTGCGTGTTCGAGGTGTAGGCCGTGAAAACCAACGTGCCGAGCGCAATTAGGGTTGCAATCAATGCGCTATACAGAGTTGCCGTTTCTCGTGATTCTTTTCCAGGTGCACTGGCCTGCTCGGTGATGCGCCGCGCCTCGAGTTCGTCGCCAACAGTGTTCAGCACTGCAACGAGCGCGTCATGACGCCGTGTCTCTTCGGCGAATCGCTTATTCTTCGCTTGCGCTCGCAACTTCGCTTGTCTGCGGGGCCATGGCATGGCCTACCTCCTCCCTTCAGGTGTCAGAAAGTTCCCGTTAAATCAGCGCGTTCGTTTCCGCTTTGACGGGTGCTTTGATTTGGCGCCGCCACTTTGCCGTTCGCCCCCCTGTTTGGGCTGTGGAAAGTGCCGCTCGAGCTGCGCGCGCACGTCGATGGAGGCTTTCAGCTCGGCGCGTGCCTCTGCGAGTTGGTTGCGCAGCTGATCGCGGTCATCGTGTAGCGAGCCAATTTGCGTGCGCAGCTGCTTCAACTGACGCTCGTGATCCCTCACAGCTTCTTTGGCTTCGTGCCGCGACCGATCGAGCTCCAGCATCCAGTGGCTTTCAGCCGCGTCATGGCGCTCCTGGAGATGGGTGCGTTCGGTGTGATGGGCTGCGGCGGCGGCTTCGACTTTCTCGCTCGCCTTCGCACACGCCGTCTCGAGCGTCTGGATCCGCGCTCGAAGACGACCGCATTCGGCCCCCCGTTCTTGCGCGTTCTCTTCCAACGCCTGAGCGCGCTGGTTCGCCGCAACGAGCTGCTCGCGAGCGAGTGCCAGCGATTCATCCAGGGCAGCCATGCGCAGCGAGGCCGCCCGCTCGCGCTCCGTGAGTTCGCCGGCGCTGATCTCAAGGGCCCTTTCGCGCTCCACCAGTGCCCGCTCCCGCTCCGCCAGGGTGGCTTGTAAAGCGGCACGGGCGCCGTCCAGAGCTTGCTTCCAGAGGTGCAGGAGTGTCTGCGAGACCGGCTCGGGCAGCTGCGGAAACTCCTGACCCGGGATATCCCGCAGGCGAGCGCCGAGCTTCAGCCACCAGGCATCTAGATGATCGTTGATTGTGTTGGGGGAGCCCCTGCCCAAGCGCATCCGGACACGATCGATGGTCGGTCGGTCCCCCTGGAGCAGCAGCTCATCGGCCGCTTGGAACACATCGGCCTGCGAAATCCGGGGTGCGCGGCGTGTGAAGGGCACCACGGCGTCGGCCGCGTCGCTCTCAGCTCCGATGTCCGTCTGATTTTCCGGTGTGGTCACTTTCTGCCCTACCCTTCAATTCCTTTACTCACGATAATGTATAGTTATCGTGACTGGAGCTTGAGATTTGCGATATCTAAATCATATTCTATCTTAAATATGACTAAACGCCGCCGCCCTGCAACCGCTGCCAAGGACCCGAACGCCCTGGTGCCGCACGCGAGCGTACTCGCGCTTGACCCCCAGGTCCTGCACGATCAGGCCGAAGCCTCGGTGCGGGCGCTGCTGAAGGAAGGCGAATCCGCGAACACCGTGCGCTCCTACGCGAGCGCGCTGCGCTACTGGGCCGCCTGGTTCCGGTTACGTTACCGAGGCGCCCTCGCCCTGCCCGTCCCGGTCCCTGCGGTGCTGCAATTTCTGGTTGACCATGTCGAGCGCACCGGTCCTGCGGACGGCACCTTGGTGCACGACCTGCCGCCGGCGATCGATGCGGCGCTGGTGGCGGGCGGCTTCAAAGGCGCTCGCGGCGCCCCGGCGCTCAACACTGTGCTGCACCGACTCGCGGTGCTGTCCAAAGCCCATCAGATGCGCGATGTCCTCAATCCCACCCGCGATCCGGCCGTCCAGGAGTTGGTGCGGCGCATTCGCCGGGCCTATGCCGCGCGCGGCGCTCGGCCGGCGAGCAAGTCCGCGCTCACCAAGGATCCGCTGGAAGCGATGCTCGCCACCTGCACCGACGGTCTGATCGGGCTGCGGGATCGCGCCCTCCTCACCTTTGCCTTCTCCAGCGGTGGTCGCCGCCGCTCGGAAGTGACGGCGGCTGTCATGGAGAATCTGGTGAAGGTCGATGCGCGGACCTACGTGTATCGCCTGACGCATTCCAAGACCGACCAGGCGGGCACCGAGCACAATGCGAACGCGGACAAGCCGATCGTGGGACCGGCGGCCGAGGCCCTCACCGCGTGGCTGGACGCCTCCGGGGTGAAGTCAGGGGCGATCTTCCGGCGGATCCGCAAGACGAAAGCCATCGAGCCCCTGTTACCCCAGGCGGTGTGGCATATCGTGAGGCGGCGCGCGCAGCTGGCCGGGCTCGAGGGAGATTTCGGCGCGCACTCGTTGCGGTCCGGTTATGTGACGGAGGCGGGGCGGCAGAACGTGCCGATCCGGGAAGCCATGGGACTGACCGGACATCGCAGCATGGTCACCTTCATGCGGTATTTCCAGACGGGGCTGGTTCAGAACACGCAGGCCGCCAACCTGTTGGGGAATTCACGCAAACGCTAATTCTCTCTTCGCAATCAGAACGCGCCTAAGACAACGTGACCCCGCCCCGTCACCGAATTCATAGCACCTACCGGACCTCGCCAATAACTCCCTGAAAAGTCTCCGACGGGAAACAATCTCGCCCCGAGATTTCCAATTATCTGTGACCGACTCACACTACCACAGTGAAAAAACGAAACACCGGCATCCTTCCGGATCCGATGTGGATTGACTCGTAGTCATTCGACGTGTAGACAACATTGCTAGCCATGGCAAATTCACATACTCCGGTGAATGGCTGTATTTGTGGCCCAGGTTGATTTGATGGACCAAGGATTTTGGGGAATTTAAAATGCCACCTCCGTCTATCTTGGAGAGACTAACGCGCTCGCTCCGCAATGTTTTCGACAACGATAGCCTTGTAGCTACACGGGAACTTACCGCGCAGGATGTTGATGGGTGGGACAGTATCAATAACGTGCGGCTGTTCATCGAAATCGAAAGAGACTTCTCGATTCGATTCAGTGCGGCTGAAATCACGTCGTTAGAGAATGTCGGGCAACTAGCCGACTTAATCGAAATAAAACTTCACGACAGCCAAATGACTCCCTAACAACTTCGTCGTAGACACTCGTCATGGACAGACTGGTTGACTTACCATGGTTGGTATCGCCGCCGACCGATTTCCGGCAACAGGTTCGGAGCCTGTCTGAATGCACTCCGAGATCACGTGCACTCGCACAGCGACTAGCTCAATTCCGTGTCGACAGCAGCGATCTTCACAGATTGGGTATTGCTATAAACCAAATAGCTAGTGACTGCACCGACACTATTCGCCTGGGAGTGATCTCTAATGGCACCACCGACCTCTTGCTTCCGGCGTTATCGGCCTCTGCGCTTCGACACGGGGTATGGCTTCGTGTAGTTGGGACCGCGTTCGATCAAGTCGCTCAGGAATCTCTTGATCCGAAGTCCAATATCAACCGCGCTCAGTGCAACTATGTACTGTTGGCAATAGATCACCGTGGGCTACCACTCGCTCCGACACCAGGCGAGTTGGAGCGAGCTCACACGACAGTTGACAGTGCCTTGAAGCACATATCCTCACTGAGGTCCGGGCTTCACAACACTTCCGAAAGAACAATTATCTTACAGACCGTCCCTCAAATAGGCAGCAGGCTTTTCGGCAGCATCGATCGTGAAGTCCCAGGAACCATGAGCTGGCTCATCGATCGCTACAACGACGAGCTTCGGGTCAGCATTGAGAACTCTGCAGATCTTCTGTTAGATACGGCCGCACTCGCCGAGACGGTTGGACTCTCCAACTGGCACGATCCGGCACAATGGATTTTGGGCAAGTTTCCGTTTGCTCACGCAATCGTGCCCATATACGCCGATTGGGTTGGCCGTCTTCTTGCAGCGGCTCGAGGTAAGGCTCGTAAATGTCTGGTTCTTGATCTGGACAACACGCTGTGGGGCGGCGTTATCGGCGATGATGGCTTAGCCGGAATCGCCCTCGGAAATGGTAGCGTCATCGGCGAAGCCTATCTTAACATTCAACGAAATGTGATCGCTCTGCACGACCGAGGAATCATTTTAGCAGTCTCGTCAAAAAACGACGATCACGTCGCGCGGAGCGTTTTCCGATCACATCCAGAAATGCTGCTCAGGGAGGAGCACATCGCTGCCTTTCAGGCTAACTGGCTGGATAAGGCATCCAATCTTCGCGCGATCGCTGAGACACTTAGCATTGGCACCGACTCGCTCGTGTTACTTGATGACAATCCCGCAGAAAGGGCTCAAGTGCGGGAGGCACTGCCGGAGGTGGCGGTCCCCGAGCTTCCGCGCGATCCCGCTTTATATGCCGACACGCTCCTCGCCGCCGGGTACTTCGAGGCAGTTCGATTTACTGCCGACGATCGTAATCGTGCCGCCCAGTATCAGAACAATGCAGCGCGCTCCAGGCTACTCGTCGCCTCCACAGACCTCGACTCCTACCTGCAATCGCTTGAGATGCGAGCACTCTGCAGGCGTTTTGATTCAGTAAATCGGGCGCGAATTACGCAGCTTATAAACAAGACCAATCAATTCAATCTCACGACCCATCGGTACACCGAAAGCGAAGTAGAGGCTTTTGAAACTTCTGCGGAAGGGTTAACGGTGCAAGTTCGCCTAGTAGACCGGTTCGGTGACAACGGGATGATCGCGGTCGTAATTTGCGTAGAGGAGCCGCCCAACTGGGTCATCGATACGTGGTTAATGAGTTGTCGCGTTCTCAACCGGAAAGTTGAGTGCGCCACGCTAAATTACATCGTAGCGTGTGCTAGAGCAGCCAACATACGCTCGCTTATTGGAAGCTACCGGGTGACAGAGCGAAACGGCATGGTCAAAGATCACTATGCCAAGCTCGGTTTTGAGCTACTCGAAACCGATGACAGCAAAAGCAGATGGGCATTGGACATCGCGAAGTACGAACCAATAGCCGTTCCCATAGAGATCATGGAGATTGCACGGCCGGCGGAGACTAGCGACACTTCAACAGTGGGGTTTTGAACCCGACGGTCCTCACAGAACCGGAAATCGCTTTATGGCGTTCAACTCCTACGAATTCATATTCATCTTCTTGCCACTTACTTACGCTGGCTTCTGGTTGCTTGTCCGGTGGGCAGCCTATACTGCCGCCGTAAATTGGTTGATTCTGACCTCAATCATCTTCTACGCCTATGCGGGTCTGGCTGGGCTGGAAATTATCGCCTCAGAGATCCTTTTCAACTACCTGATCGCCTCAGCCCTAGTACGGACCGAGCCCGCTCGCAAGCGCCTGAGAAGAGTCCTATTTGTTGGCGGTGTTACCGGAAACGTCCTTATTCTGAGTTACTTCAAATACTGGAATTTCCTCTTGGCCACGGCCAACACGTTATGGGCGACAAACTTCAACGTCGACCAAGCCATATTTCCGCTTGGAATCTCATTCCTCACATTTCAGCAAATTGCGTTCTTAGCTGACGTTTGGTCAAGGCAAATTCCATCATTTAATCTTCGGGACCACCTCTTCTTCTCCTTATTTTTCCCCAGGACGGTGGCAGGCCCGATCGTTCGTTACAAGGAGATTGTACCTCAGCTATCGGCCACCGCCGCTCGCGATTTCGTACCCAACTTTGCGGTCGGTATCTGCCTGTTTTCAATTGGGCTTTTCAAGAAAACCGTCCTCGCTGACGGTGTCGCTCAGTTTGTGCCTGAGGCGTTCAATCCACCGACTGCCGTATGGCTATCGGAACCCGTCTCGCTTCTTACGGCATGGATCAGCGTTCTCGCGTACACACTGGAGCTGTACTTTGACTTTTCAGGCTACTCGGACATGGCGCTCGGCGCTGGACGACTATTCGGGGTGAAACTACCCATGAATTTCAACTCCCCTCTCAGGGCTCACAACATCGTTGAATTCTGGGGAAGGTGGCATATCACGCTTACGCGGTTCTTAACCGCATATGTCTATACGCCACTGGTGTTGCATATAACACGTACGCGACTCGCAAAAGGAAAGAGCGTTCTCCATGGGAGACTATCCAGCTTATCAGCAATAGTGGCACTGGTTGCCCTCCCTACTCTTCTAACAATGGCCGTCTCTGGGGTCTGGCATGGAGTAGGATGGCAGTTCGTTATATGGGGTCTTTTACATGGTGGGTATCTGACGATTAATCAGAGCTGGCGCTTGCTTCGACCTCGCTTCTGGCCGGATCAAGTAAGCTATGATCGGATAATGAAGCCGCTGGGGGCCTTTCTTACGTTCATGGCCGTAACCGTCGCCATGGTCTTTTTCCGGGCGACCTCCCCAGCTTCTGCGCTCTCGATCCTCGGTGGTATGGTCGGCGTGAACGGCGTAGTACCCCATTTATATGAGAATTTGGGCTTTGGCCTGAGTACCTACTTGGTCAACCTCATCATGCCTTTCTCCTGGGTCGGTATCTTACTTCTTATTGTGATGCTAATGCCAAATTCGCTCGAGTTAATGCGACGATTTCAGCCGGCGTCGGACTTCCCTCGTGAGACAAAGGGAATGGCGCATCCTCAAGTCATTCAATCCTCAGTATCGGTGGCAAGCATTCATGTCGCGAGTGTAACTGCTTATCCGAAACTCCGCGCCGCACTGACTGCGTGCACCAACGTCAGAACACGCGGAATAGCTCTCAACGGACCAACAGCAGCTGTCATCGCGCTCACGATAGTGCTAGCACTCTTCGCACTCAGCGCTAGCAGCGGGTTTCTCTACTTTCGATTTTAGAAAAGTATGGACGAATACTTCCGATGCTTTCTGACAAAATGGGCGCTCGCGGGCGTTATCTTCATTGCATTGTTGGTGGCATTGAATGTCATGGTCGACCCGTACATGGTAATAGGAGTACCAAGGGTCGCCGGATTTAATGCCAGAAAACCAAGTATAGAGACGCATACGTACCTGTTGAAGGCCTATGACGTCTTGCGTGCGGATCCACGAACCGTTCTGCTAGGTACTTCCACAGTCGGGCTGGGAATTGACGCAAACGACGCTGCGTGGCCATCAAAGGACAGACCGGTGTACAACCTGTCGATCCAAGGCCGCGGACCTTATACGGCATTCCGATACCTTCAGCACATAGCATCCCGAACAGACCTTGATCTCGTAGTTATGGGATTGGATTTCAACTTCTTTCTGGATGCCCCGGACCCTGTGGAACTCGGTCCCGAGTTTGAACAGCGGTTAGCGGTGCTGCCGGACGGTCAAGTCAATACACGCCAGGCTTGGCAACGTATTCGCGATGTTTTGCAGACAACCTTTTCACTGGATACAGTAAGTGAGAGCGTCGTTACATTGTCTGCCAATGTTCGCGGCGAATCGCCGAACATCGTAGCCGGCAATTGGGAAAATTCCGGTTATTTTCGCTTTATCGCTCAAACAGGCGGCCGATATGTATCCCTCTGGGACCGTCGGATTATCGACCTCTATAGGGGGAAACAGGTCAGCCCGAAGGCCATGGAATCGGTAAAGGCCATCATCCATCTATGCGAAACGCGGAGAATTCGGCTTATTTTGTTCATAAGCCCGATTCATGCCGATGAACTCGAAGTCTTGGACGTGGTAGGGTCTTGGAAGAATTTTGAAGACTGGAAGCGCGGGTTAGTCGCTTTGGCTTCGGAGCGTCCTCCCGCAGGGTCTGATGTGACAGTCTCACTGTGGGATTTCAGTGAGTATGATGCGTATTCCACCGAGAGTCCCTCCGAAGACGCCACCATGCGCTGGTTTCGAGATTCAAGCCATTACAGTCGAGAGTTAGGAAGAGTCATAGTCCAACGAATTCTTGGAGGCGGTGACGTTCATTTCGGATCGCTCCTATCTCTCGAGACCCTGGACGCTCGCCTGTTAGACATTCAAAGACAGAGAGACCTTTATCGGAAAGAGAAGCCGCACGAATCACAGCGCGTACGAGATTTGTATAAATCAATGTACGCCGACGTACAGTAATATCAGCGTGAGTTTGTATTCACACGTCTAACCTGTAGACCCTTCTTGCTGTACCACTGAAGAGAGCATCCTTCTCGCGATTTGATGCGCGACTCGCGATTCTCTTAAAAGCGTTCCACAGCACCACATAGCTACAACTGTTTGAGCCCGGGGGGAAATCGCTCTCAAACATGCACCTGTTGACACCGAATGCGTCGATACACGTCTCGATGTATGGCATCCATTCTTTTGCCAGCTGCTCAGAGGTCGCCGGCTTATTTGCCAGAAACGTTTCAAACCCTTGCAGGGGTGTGCTACCGAGGCCGCCTAGCTTAACAGAAACATTTTCCAACTTGGCCAGCGAATGTATGTTTTTACGCCAAATTGGAAACCTTTCCTCTCTGACATATCCCGCGACGCCAAGCGGTTCACCCACGTGATTAAGGATGATCTGCACCTCTGAAAACGCTTGAGCGAGATCTGTCAATTCGGGAAGTTGCGGCTCAAGTAGAAAGACATCGAGAGATAGGGAGTACCTCCTCAACTGGCTGACTCCCCTGCGAAACTGTCTGTCGAGCAGCATATGGGGCCTACCGCCACTGCCCAGAACTCTTGGATTGGAATCATAGGCGACACTATTGCGAACTCCCCGATAGCGGCCGTCGCCGGCAGCCATATGTGCCTCAAGAACTGACTGCGCGGCATCGCCGAGCAGCAAATTTACATTGCCCACGATTCCTGCACAGACCTTCACTGCATCAAACTCGCCACTAGCTGACATTGCGGCGACGCCGTTGGCGAACTCGACCTCACCCACAGACCTCATTTTTTCAGGCCCTGTGATGCGATACATGGAGCCTGCTTCCATGTATACGGTTGCGTTAATGCGATGGCCCGTTCGCACGTCTGCCAGGAACTCATCCAAAAGATACCTTGCGTATCGGGGAAGTAGCCCTGTCCACATTCGGGCCATAACATTATCCGGCGGAGGTGGTTTCTTGTGAGCCAACTCGGCCATGTACCATAGATGATGGTGAGGGTCGATAATGGGAATCTCTGGTTCGATGGCAACTTCGGTTGGCGCCAAACTAGTTTTTTGAGGGGGGGAGTATGGTAGTGATTTTCCAGCCCTGCAAAGGGATGCCGCGCCGAGATACGCCGCGGTTGATGTCGAGCTGAACATCGACTGAAGAAAATCTCGCCTCTTCATTTCATTGAATGTGAAGTTATTGAAGGATTGAAAGGGTCGCCAAAGTGCGAGCGAATACTAACACTGACTGGGATGGCGTCGCGTCTGTTAGGACTGCGAACTGTGTAAGTTGGTTTAAGTGACATGGAGTCCTAATTTATCGTTCAAGGGCGGCACCATACTGACGTAGATAAACGCCGCCCTGCGCCGGTTGAGGCGGTGCTTCTCAGGGACGCTGTCGGCTTGCGTAGCGGGGAACACTTCTTGGCTTCGGGACCAAATAAAATCCATAATCTACGTCCCACGGCGCGGCTCACGACCTCTGTTCTTCTCGCTTTGCACTCCTACGTGGAGCGCGGAACACTTGCTGGATCAAAGAGGCTCAACACTGGAGCAATGACCCGAAGAAAACTTTCGCCCCCATAAACGCAAACGGCCCAACCGGTGGCACGGTTGAGCCGCGATAAGCGTCGAAAAATTATTCGTGCGGCGACTCCAGTGCCCTTGGCGCAGAAGTCAAGGGCTGGTGTGCGGCTTGGATTCCGGGTCTCGCGCCGCAGCATCGAATGTTCTGGCGAGGTTTTCGTCGGAGTCTCCAGCGTTGTGCGCCAACGTGGGAGTCGTCCTATGGCGAAACGTCGTATCGCCGAGTCTGTTACCCGAAAAAAGATTTTCGGGCCGGGCCGCTCGCGCTTGCGGCAAGCCCAAGGCGAACGCCGTCACGGGCTATTCAACCTCTGGTATCACTACAGTTCCCGTCTGCAACGCGATGTCGTTCTGAAGAGCGATGTTGAGTTTGCGCATTTCTGCTGGCTCGAGGGTGACCCGAGAGTCCTGCGCTACGAGCTTGAGCCCGCCCCCGTCATCGTCGCGACAGGCATCGAGTCGCGGCAGACGCAATTCGATGCCTTGGTCGAGTTTCGTGCCGATCGGCCACAGCTCCGGGAAATCACATCCGACGAAAGTAACCTTTCTCCGCGTGAAATCGCACGGCGCGAAGCACAGGGGCTCGCGGCGATCGCTGCAGGCTTCGACTACGTGTATATCACCCGTGCGACTCTTGCCAAGCACGACCAATTGATTCGCAATTGGCGCTGCGCCATCGCCTATCAGGCGGCTTGTCGCGAGTTGGTCCTGGAGCCGCAGTGTGCTGAGCTTGCCGAGATCCTTAGAGTCCGGCGTCATAGCGCCCTCGAAGACGCGCTTCGACAGACCGATCCAGCGGCGCGTCCGGTGTACCTGGCGGCGCTGTTCAGGTGCCTCCAGGACGCGTTACTGGCTTCCGACCTCGATTTGAATCCGCTCTGCGCCACCACACAGGTCTGGGTCCCGGAGGCGGTAGATGGCTGATCGCTCATCTGGTCGTTCGCGACGAGACCTGCCCCAGGAGTTGCGTGACCTGGCTGCCTGGCCGCAGCTCGATCCGTCGCAGTTGTCGCCGGAGGTCCGTGACCTTGTTAACCGGCGACAGCAGGCGATTCGTGCTTATCTTGAGGGCGGCTCGCTCCGTTCCATCCACAGCGAGTGCGCGTTGAGTCGAACGGAGATCATCCGATGTCTCAATCGCTGTCTCTCGCTACACCAGGACGGACGAATCTATGGCTGGCGAGCTCTGCTGCCTTATCAACATACACGTGGTTATGTACGGCTGAAAGGTCCAGTCACCGGCAGTCGCGGCCATGCCGGCGCATTCCTGCAGTTCTTACGTGATCACCCGGAGATCTCTCAGGCTCTGGATCATGCCATTCTCACGACGAAAGTCGCCGACGCCGTGCGCGAGTCGCGCTATTCGCACGCCGAAATATACGGACACTTTCGTCGACTGTGTCGACGCGCGCGGGTGTCCCAAACTCACTACCCGCTGAACACTCACGACCAAGGGCGGCGTTCGGTTGCTCGCTACGCGCGCGAAGTATTGAACGCGCACTTCTCGAAGGCTGCGGGGCGAACGGGAGGCCCCGACGCGCGCGTGCGCGCACGCGTCGGTCTGGGGAAGGGTTCCGCGTTGATGACGGAACTGCCTTTTGATCTTGTTTCGATTGACGCGCATCGCCTCAACTTTATTGGTTGCATCGGTGTCCCAACCCCCGGCCGCGTGGAGCTCTTGCCGATTCAGCGGATGCAGTTTCTTCCCGTAGTCGAGCACTATTCCACGGCGGTGCTGGGCTACCACGTGGCGATGGCGCGTGAACCCGGCGCACTGGAAGTCATCAAGGCCGCGCGTAGTGCGCTCACGCCCTGGACGCCGCGTGCACTGAGCTTGTCGGGCCAGCGCTACCCGGAGGGCGCCATGATGCCTTCGGCCGCGCTGCCGGAGGCGACCGGGCTGTGCTGGAACGCGTTACTTGTGGACAACGCGTCCATCCATTGTGCGATCGACGTGGCGGAAGGCTTGCGCCGTAGCCTTGGCTGCGCTTTGAACTTCGGCCCGGTACGTCAATGGTACCGGCGCCCCCTGGTTGAGAGCCTGTTCTCCGCGCTCGAGCGAGCCGGATTTCTGCGTTTGCCAAACACCACCGGCACCGGTTCTGCGGATCCTCATAGAGCCGATGCGGCAGCGAACGCTGTGAAATACGAAATGCTTATGGAGGAGATGCTCGATCTCATCGACATCGTGGTGTGCACCTACAACGGCACACGCCGCGAATCGCTGGGTCACGCATCCCCACTGGAGCGGCTGAGTGATGCCGTGCTCGGCGCATCCTCGTTTTGGCTTCCGCGGAAGTTGCCCCCATTGCCACCTTGGATGCCGGAGATCGGCGTGACGATCCTCAGCAAAACAGTACGCGGCGACAGAAAGCAAGGTCGCCGACCCTACATACAATATGCGCACGTGCGATATACGAATCCGATCCTCTCAAGTGCTTATGATCTGATCGGTCACGAGATTCGCGTCCACGTGAACCTGGACGATCTGCGTGCCATGAAGGCATTTCTTCCCTCGGGTGAAGAGATCGGTGTCCTTGCTGCCTCAACAGGATGGGGTCGCTCCCGTCACGATGCCACGCTCCGACGCAACGTGCTTCGCGCCGTGCGTGAAAAGAAACTGGCGGTCGCGCACGGCGAAGACGCTATTCAATCCTATCTGGTGTTGAAGGCGCAGCAGGCGATTGAGCGACGCGACGCCAAACGAGGTCGGCGTCACACTGTATCGCCGGAGGCCACCGCCCTCGCGCGGGCGGTGCATGTCAGCGGGCAATCAGTGCCGTCGGTTACGCCAAGACCGCCCGGGCGCCCCGCCGCGCCCTTGACGCGTCAGACACGCGCGACGCCGGCACCGTCCTTTGTCCCCCAGATACGCCATCGCGGAGTGGTCAAGTGAGCCGAAACCGCTCCACAGCTCGCAAACCAGGCTCTGCTCCGAGCGAGTCGCAATCGTCGTCTACGCCCGCATCGAAGGAGGTCCCCGATCGGACGGTTCTGTTTGGCAATCACCCCGTCGTTACTCGTGGCTTCCAGTTTCCCACGTCTCCTCTGGTGCGCGCCTTCGACATCATGACCCGCACAATCGCCTCCGGAGCGCCCAGCTGCGCGTTCGTGGCATTCCCTCGTTTCGGCAAAACTTGGGCGATCGCGTATTCGAGAGAGCGGCTCAGGGAAGTCTTTCCGTCACTCCCCATCGTCTGCTTTCACGCGCATCATGAGATCCGACCCAACCAGTCCCGTTTCTTCGCGGACCTGCTGCATCAAAGTGGTTACACGGTGGGCCAGCCGAGCACGCGCACCGATATGCGAGAGAGGCTCGTGCGTGCGTGGTGGGTGCTTACGCAGTCGCACGACTCGAAAACGCTCGTCCTCATCGGCGATGAGATGCAGTGCTTGAGCTCGAATGAGTACTCCTGGCTCATCGACCTGAGCAACGACCTGCATGCACTTGACGTTCGTGTCGTCTCCATCCTCTTCGGGCAACCGGAACTGGTCTCGCTCCGCACCGTGCTTCGGGAAACTCATCGTGGCGATATCCTGGGACGATTCATGTCGCGAGTCTTTGCTTTCGAGGGCATTTCCTCGGCAAGCGAATTGCGTCAAGTCATGTCCTGTTATGACGACCAGGTTCAAGGAGAGTACCCGCAAAACTCCGGCTGGTGTTTCACTCAATTCTTTCTACCGAAAGCGTACGCGCAGGGTTGGCGACTTGCCTCCGACGCGGGACTATGTTGGGAGCAGTTCAAGACATTTGCGCACACGCGATTGAACGCTCCCGTAGCTCCGAAGCTCACCCTCGGCATGGAATGGGTCGCCGGCGCGATGCAATACGCCCTGACCTACTACGGAGACCTCGACCGGCCAGGGTTCTGCCTCTCCCAGGAGCAATGGAAGGTGGCCATTGAAAGCACCGGTTTCCCGGACAGTCTCGGCCTCACCTATCACCCTGATTGGTCCGCGCAACTGTGAATCGCTCGCACGACACCGGGGTTATTACAGGACTGGACGGAAGAGTCTGGTCCGAGCGCTGGTGCCTTCCGCACGAGAGCGCGTTTAACCGATTGCAGAAGTATGCCTGGGCAAACCTCGCACGCGCCAACGATATCGCCCGCGATCTGTTCGGAACGAGAGCCTCATCGCCCAACTCGGCAAGGTACCGCGACCTTCTGTGGGCCGATTGGATCGAACTTCCGGCTACTCTCAACAAGCTGCAGACGCGGCCGCACGAATTTCTATTCGATGGTTTCCTACGGACTTACGGTTCGACCTGGCCCAAACTTCTGGCCAGCGCGGGCGGCTTTCGATATTGCTGTACCTGCCTCAGCGAGGGATTTCATTCGACATTGTTTCAGATCGAAGGACTGCTCAAGTGTCCACGACATTCCGAGCCTCTACACGCTCGATGCCGTCAGTGCGATACCCCAACGGTCCGCGTGGCCCTTCTGAAGGAATCGTTCGAGACGCCCTTTCATTGCGGGAAATGCGGTCGTCCACTGGCCGGAACATTCGACCCTCGAGTATGGTTCCGATCGCTTCACCTGCACCGTGAGATCAAGCGGGCGCTGCGCCCTCTCGATCGCTGGCTCAAACAACTGGAACAATATCCGCACCAGTATAAACAGCCGCCGCTCGGGCAACTCTCGCTCGCCGGTGAGTATGCCTCCGAAACGCAAGCGCTCGTATCCTTTGAGATCGCACAGCAGCTCGTGCCACTGGATCTACCTCAGGACCAGTGTGGTCGTGCACGGAGACCACTGTCCTACTATCAGGTTGTGACCAGACCCTTCGTTTCCTCCAGGGAGTTTCGCGGTGTCAATTTCCTGCCGCGCCACGCGATCTATAAATCGATTCGAAGGTACATCCTGCGCACTCACTGCTTTGCGCACCGGCGTTGTCTATCGGCGGCATATGATGCGATAGGGGTCCGTCGAGTGCCTCCCGGAATCAGAGAGGTGATCCAGGATGACGATGTTTGTCCCATCGCTGCGGCTTTTCGGCGCTGGGATCTTCTGTATATGATCCGCCTCGAGGAGCTGCGCAGCGACAAATTGGGCGCGGAGCTTGCCGAACGGGATGAGCATGATTCTTCGGATGCGCTGTTTGCAACCGAAATCCTTGCACACTTTTACGCGTGCGCGGCAACCGCGTACGAGTATGACATCTGGAGCCGCTCCCGGAACCCTAATTACGGTCGATTCGATGCGTCTTTATCTCGCTTGATGCCTTACAACTCTCTTCGGTGGCATGGGGAGCGGTTATGGCGGATCAGATCAAAGCCGTTACAAGGTCACGGCCTTACGACCTACCTTGTTGTGTCTGGTTCCTCCACGATACTCAAGAACCTGGACGCACTGAGCCCGTTGCAGTGTATACGTGGAAAGCGACGGCGGAGATCATACGAGGAAATCGTTGATGAGCCTCGAAGAGCGCAATCTCGGCTCGCGCTCCGGAGGCCAGTCCGCGAGATGTGGCGGCATGAACAAGTGAGGCCCTATGAGAGCGCCCTTTCTGTCATTCTGAAATATCTAAACGATAACCGCGTGTCCACTTCCAACTGGCAACAACTTATATTCGCAAGCGACTTCGAGTCCAACAGTCTACTGACCGGACAGGGGGTCATACAGCCACGACCGGAGATTGCAGCGGGCGAGGCAATCGTGGGGGGAACGCTCCGTTCGTACGGAGCACGTTGGCGCTGCGGGTTAACGATCAGCGAGCGCGTGCGGCAGTGTCCCGAGTGCCGCGCGCAGGGGTATCACTGCATCTTTTTCCAGATCCAAAACCTACGTTCGTGCCCAATGCATGGGTCCGAATTGATAGATTACTGTGCAAATTGCGGAGCAAACACGCCCT